>Ga0310786_10010525_pt1 | contig 11615 bp, 9 predicted proteins | sample AusTroGonzalo_MG_FD_203881 | JGI IMG/M metagenome (GOLD analysis project Ga0310786, IMG submission 203881) | Bovine rumen microbial communities from tropical cattle in Woodstock, Queensland, Australia - Gonzalo_03 (v2) (version 2) | ecosystem: Host-associated > Mammals > Digestive system >... | reverse complement strand
ATCCCGACGGCAACCAGGGCACCACGCTCTGGGGTGTCTATCCCGCATCGGCCGTCACCGCTTCTCCGGTGAACAACACCGTCTCCTTCACGATTGACGCCCAGCAGCAGCTGGCCGAGAACGCGAACACCGCCGTCAGCACGGCCAATCCTTATGTGGACTATGTTCCTAACATGAACCAGGCTTACATGCTGGCTTATGTGAGCGGCGCCAAGTCTTCCGCTACCGTGGAGCTTCCTTTCAAGCCCGCCTTCACGGACTTCGAGTTCAACATCTCGACGACCCTGGAGAGCGACGTGACCGTTACGGCCGTCGAAATCACCTCCACCTCCACCGCCGTGTCCGGCGGCTTCACCGCCACCTGCTCGAACGGCACATGGACCTATACGATCGCTTCCGACGCCGGCATGACTGCCAAGGCTGTCCTTCCGGAAGGCGGTTACACCATCAACGCCCAGAACCCGGGCCTTTCCCTCAACGTCTTCGCCCTTCCGCAGGACCTGACCAACCTCAAGGTCACCTTCTACACCAGCGACGGCAACAAGACCCTGAAGCTCCTTGACCGCGACAAGACCACCTGGCTCACCTTCGCCGGCACCAAGAAGCACCGCCTGAACGGTATCATCCTTCCTTCGGGCTGGAACTTCAAATACATCACCATGGATCTCCAGGTGCTCGAGTGGGAAGTCGAGACCATCGACGGTGTCTCCGAGGAATTCCCGCAGACCACCCAGTTCTCCGTCCTCGGCGCCAAGAACGGCAACAGCGACCTTCACCTGGGAGAAAGCGCCCGTCAGCAGTGGTACTTCCAGTCCGGCCAGACCGTGACGCTCACCTTCAAGGTGATGCTTCCCGCCGGCGGCACCTGGGAGCTCGTTCCCATGGGCGGTACCGAGGCCAACCCGGTCGAGGCCGATGCCTCCCTGTTCACCATCCGGAACGTCTCCAGCGGAACCGCTACCACCAACCTCTACGGTCCCATCAACAACTCCGGCAGCACGGACGTCAAGATCGAGATCACCTATAACGGAAGCGGCGAGCACAGCTTCTACTTCCTCTCCTACGCGTACAGCGGCCCGAACAAGACCGGTGAGAAATACAGCATCGATTCCGAGACCCAGCTGTACGACCGCGGACGTGGCTACCACACGTTCATCGTCAACAGCCCGTTATACAACAACTAATTTGCAGGAAGAGTCATGAAAAGAATCATTACATACATTTCCATTTTGGCAGCGGTCCTGACTGCCGGCGTTTCCTGCACACGGGAAGCTATTGGCGAGAACGCGGAAAACGGCGTGATTACGCTCCGTATCAAGACCGAAGATATGAGCACCCGCGTTACGGTGAACGAGAATGCCGGCACTGAGCTTGGAAAGGGCGCCGAGAATGCGATCTTATACGTCGACTATTTCTTCTTCGCCGATACCGACCAGAACACGCCGGCCATCAAATCCGGCCATCTGACCGTCGACGACCTGACCAAAGTGTCCGACACCGAATATACCTATCGTTTCGATACCACCCAGAGCGAGTATGAGATGCTGAAAGGCAAGTCCTACCTCTATGTTGTGGCCAACTACCCTGGAACGATCCAGGAGACCACGCTGGGCGGCCTGCTTTCCATGCCGATCTCCACGAATTTCACGGAGGCTCAGACCTCTTTCGTCATGGATTCCTATGACAACGGAGACACCTCCGGTCTGATTTCCCTCATTCCCGCCCAGAAGGACGAAGTGAAGACGGTCGTCGTCAAGCTCGCCCGCTGCGCTGCCAAGCTCGTCCTGAGAGTCGATGTGAAGAACTCCTATACGGACGAGGCCAACAACCTCTGGACCCCTGTCACGAGTCAGATGTGGGTGAACTTCGTGAACGCCCGCAACCGCACGACGCTGGATGCCGAGGCTGTCGCCTTCGATGACAAGGCCTTCTACTACAACACCGAATCCAAGGCCCCCACGCGTATCACGGACAAGGCCGGCTACACCAGCTGGCAGGTCGATCCGGTCTATACCTATCCGCAGCTTTTCACCGTTTCCGACGTCACGGCTCCTTACTTCAAGATCTTCTGCCCGTGGGTCTGCGACGGCAAGGGCACGAACAACTTCTATTATAAGATCCTCCTTCCGCAGCTGGGTTCCTTCCAGCGCAACAAGATCTACAAGATGACGGTGGATCTGTCTGTCATCGGCAGCACCGAGGATGACTGGGCGCTTGCCACCCAGCTCATCGGCGTGTCCGACTGGTGCGATCCTTCCTTGATGGAAGCCAGCTTCGAGGGTGCCATGTATCTGGACGTTCCGGTGAAGACCTTCGAGATCTACGGCGTGAACGACGTCTATATCCCCGTGGTTTCCAGCAACGACATCCGGGTCACCAACGTGAGAGGTTCCAAGACCAATCTGTATGACGGAAGCTCCATCAGCGTCACTCCGACGATTTCCGATATTACTAAGGAAGGCTTCAAGCTCAGCCATACCCTCAACACCGACATGACCTCCTCCAACTTTGACTGCACCCCTATCACCTACACGATGACCGTGCAGCACACGCAGGGCGGCCTGAACAAGACCATCAACGTGACGGTCATCCAGTATCCGTCCATCTACGCGGTGGCGGACCGGAGCAACGGCTATGCGTATGTGAACAGCTATGCCTATACTAACAATCATGGCGGCCGATATTCGAGCGGCTATGCCTATAACAACAATAGTAGCTATGGAAGCAATGGCGATCAGCTTGGTTCCATGAACCAGGTGGGTGCCTCCTCCTCTGTGAATAATAACGCGAACCAGTATGTCGTAACGGTCAGCGTCCTTCCTGAAGGATATAAGGTCGCCGGCATGTCGGAAGAAGTCGTCATCGGCGACCCGAGAGGCGGCAGACTGGCCAACAACTACCTGGGATACACGGCAGGGACCAATGGCTCCTATAGCCGGACGGTTCAGGCCAATTACAACGCCGTCTCTTCCTCGACTCAGAATGTCATTGCTCCCGCCATTCGTATTGCCTCTTCCTGGGGTGCTACGACTCCTATTCTGAACTATAACAGAGCGGAAGAGCGTTGCGCGAGTTATCAGGAGAACGGATATCCGGCCGGACGCTGGAGAATCCCCACCATCGCCGAAATCGACTTCCTGATCCGTCTCTCCAACTACAATCATATTCCCGAACTGTTCTCCCCGTCCAGAGAGGGAGCCAGGGACTACGATGTCTATTGGGCCGGCGGTGGATATGCCTATGGCGGAACTCCCTACCTGAATGACCGGCAGAATAATGCGAACCACTCTCAGTCCTTTGTCAACCTGAATGGTGCGACGAGTACGACGCAGGATAACCGCAGTGTCCTGAGAATTACGGTCAACAATAGATACGAGTATTTCCAGACCTACATGCGCTGCGTCTATGACGAATGGTACTGGAGCGATACGAAGTACAACAATAACGGTCAGCCCGGCGATGCTGCCACCCAGTGGATCGGTTATATCTATTAATGATTAGAATGGACAAGAATATGAAAAAGATTTTTTACATACTTTCCGCGGCCGTCGTCATGGCGACAGCTTGCACCCGGGAATCCCTTCCTGAGCAGGAGTCCGTTCTGACCACGACCGTGGCGCCTGCGGAAGGCGACATGATGTGCGTGACCTTCACCCTTTCCGTTCCTGAAACGGTGCTCTATGCCACGCAGACTCGTTCCCAAACCTTTGCCGACTCGCCTGAAATGCCGAACATCGGAGCCGACGAGGTGTACGTGGCCGTCTTCGGTGGTGGTTCGAGCGACGGCATTGGCGGTAGCCTCCAGAACTTTGTGAAGGCTAAAATCGTCTATGACGACCAGACCTACCTGAATCCCCCGATCTCTCACAACTATACGGGTGTCTATGGTTCAACTCCGACCGGACAAGGCAATTTCTTGTGGAAATATGAGGTCCTGCTGCCGATTTCCAACGATCCGCTCGTCCTGGACTTTCTGGTAGGTGCCTGCGACAGCGAAGGAACCCCCTACACGCTGGACAATCCCCTTCCGATCGGTTATGAGAGAGATGTTCTGAATCAGCTTTACTCCGTGAACGGCGGATGCGGCTTCTGGCAGCGTGTCCGGATTGACGGTGTCTTCCCCAAGAAGAAGTCCAACGGAGAATATGTCCTGACTACCTATAAAGGATCCAATGGCCAGACGCTCCCGGCCCAGGACCAGGATTATGTCGCCGACAACATTCCCGAACTGGAAGAGGTTATCCTCGTTCGCGACTTCGCCAAGGTTTCTTTCCGCGCCGCACAGGGTGCAAACTTCACGATTCTTCATTTTTACCTTGTCGATACGCCTACTACCGGTGCGTTGGTCCCGTATTCCGAGGCCGATGGTTACAACACCGCATATACCACTCCGAAAACCACGAACGCTTCCATGATCATGGGCAGCTATTCCGGTTATGAGCTCTCCCACGAACTCAGTTCCGGCATACAGGGTAAGCGATGGATGAACGCATATGCCGATTACCAGAATTTCTGCTATGAGTACATGTACGAGCGTACCATCCCCACCAATGCCGACCCGGCCTTCGCCGAAACCGGAGCCATCCTGGAAGTGAACTGGTACAACGAATTAAACGTGCGCTATTACAAGGTCTCCCTTATGGACGAACACGGCTATGTGCCGATCCTGCGCAACTTCAAGTATATATTCAATGTCTCCGAGATCAACGCTGACTATCATCCCAGAACTCCGGAAGAAGCCTACAGAGGCGCTTTCCTGGGCGATATTTCCGCCAGCGTTTCCACCTCCATGCTGGACGATCTGAGCAACTCGAAGTCCAGAATCGTCGTCGGTGGTCGTACGGATGGGAACAACATGAGCTATACTTCCATCGGCACCGGCAAGTCCTTTGACATCGACTTCTACTTCTATCCCGTGGCCAACAACAGCGAGGTCGTCGTCACCAACGGCAAGCGTTCCACGGCCGCCAACGCCCGAGTCAACATCGGTAAAAATATCGAGACTGTCGGTAGCTATCCGCAGGCCATTGCCTCCGTCTCCGACGTCGTTGTCACGCACAACTCGAACGGTACGGACAATAAGGGTACCATCACCGTGACGCTGCAGGATTCCGAACCAGGCGTTGTCAAGAAAGGCAAGCTGAAGATCCTCGGCCAGGTCGAAGGCGCCCGCGCCCTCTACCGCGAAATCGAATTCACCGTGATGGAGAAGCAGGTCTTCGCCACTGAGACCAAGGAAACGACCGTCACCCCGCTGACTTCCGACGCGATGAACAAGGAAACGACCGTGAACCTCGTGCTTCCGGACGGCCTGCCCCGCGATATCTTCCCGCTGCAGGTCAAGATCGAAGCCCAGAACAACGGTCTCACCAGCATCCCGGACAACACGGTCTCTCCCGCTATCTCCGCCCTGCCGGTGAAGTACGGTCCGTCCGCCTTCAACTCCGAAAAGAACAGCTACTACTTCGTCAAGACCATCACGTATGACGATTACGCGACGCTGAACGGTACTACCTACGAGTACACGAACGAATTCCCCTGCAAGTTCAAGACCCGCCTTGGTAACGGCCTGAACGCCACCACCATCAAGATCAACGACATAAAGGGAGAGTACTTCGAGGAGAAGACCCTCAGCCTCACCACGCTGTAAAAAAAGAAGCGCTATTTCAGCGCTTCCTCTATAGCTTTTTGAATATCCTCGCCTCGGAGATCCCGGGCGAGGATTTTTCCGTCCGGGCCGAAGAGAATAATCAAAGGGATGCTGTCAATGTCGAAACGGCCATCCGGCTCGGCATCTTCGACGAAGACAAAATGAGGGAAAGTCATCCCCCACTGCGGGATGGCGTCCATGGAGTCCTGGATTTCGTCGCCGTAGGTGACGCCGAGGAACTTTACCTTGCCTGCGTACTTCTTATAGGCGGCCTGGACATAAGAGGCTTCCTCGCGGGCTTCGTCGGACCAGGAGGCCCAGAAGAAGGCCAAGGTGTAATTACCCTTGGTCACTTGCTGATCCCAAAGGGTGTAGGTCAAGACGACCTTACCGGACTTGTTCAGGGTCAGGTAAGCGTTCTTGAAACCGCCCTGAGGCGGCGGATCCTGCGCTTTGGCGGGCGATGCCGACAAAAGGGCAGCGGCCGCAAGAAACATGCAGCCGATATGTCTGGCGAAGGATTTCATAGAGCTATTTTTTTGTGGTTTGCTTCTCGGTGGACGGGGTGTCGTCCGGTGCCTGCGCCTGGGAACTCTCTTCAGTGACGACGGTCTCCGTAGGGGCGGCCGTTTCCTGGCTGTGAGGCTTCTGCGGACGGTGGACGATGATTACTTTTTCGGTAGAGGGCTTTTTCATATAAAGTAGTTTTATGCTATTTGCGGAGGAATGTGTCGATGGCGTCGATGGCGTCCTGGATATCGCCGGTGTCCATGTATTCTTCGGGGATGGGCTGGTCGATAAGCCAACGGGCGACCTCGGCCCTATGGTTGTCCCGGCGAGTGAGGTAGCGAGCGACGTTCGAGACCGTAAGGTCGCAGGCGTCGTAGGCGCGGATAATCTTCATCGACAGATTGTTGTCCCCGATCTTCGGAAACAGGGTAGACATCTTCAGGAGCTCCAGGGCGTCGTGGCTGAGGGCCACGGAAACATCGGCATAAACGATGCCGGTGTGGAGAAGGACGGAATCCTCAGGGCATTTGGCGAGGTCCTTCTCGTGCGCGGCGAGGTATCGGGCCGATGCCTGCGTGTCGTCGAAGTATTCGTCCAAGGCGACGATGTCTTCGAGGTTCGTGGCCAGTTCCGAACGGACCAGTTCCAGGGCCGACCGCACATCCCGGCGGTCCTGCCCATAGTTAATCACCCCCTGCACCGCGAATGTGATCACGATGCCCAGAATCACGGCCAGAAGGTTACTGAAGAAGTTCAGGATCAGTTCTTTCATGGGTATGGGAGCTAAATCCTGTCAAAGATAAGTATTTATCTTCAAAAATGAAAAAAGCTATTCCGCCCGGGCGCCGGTGACGGCGTATTTCTCCTTGAGCAGTTCCACGACCGGATCCATGGCCTTGGGGAACACCTTGCGGAGGTCGATCTCGTCGCTCTCCGACAGCACCTTCTTGAGGGCGCGCATGAAGTTGTCCTTGATCTCCGTGGCCAGATTGACCTTGACGATGCCGTTCGCGATGGCCTCGCGCACCTGATCATGCGGGATGCCGGAGCTGCCGTGCAGCACCAGTGCCACCGGCGTAGCGGCATGGATCGCGGCGAGACGCGGGATATCCAGATGCGGCGGCAGCTTGTAGAACCCATGGGCCGAGCCGATGGACACCGCAAGGGCATCGACACCCGTCCGGTTCACGAACTCCACGGCCTGTTCCGGCGTGGTGAATCCTCCCCCCTGCTCCTGACCCAGCTTGGCCACATACCCGAGCTCCGCCTCGACATTGGCTCCATAGGGCTTGGCCATCTCCACAGCCTTTGCCGATGTCTCCACATTCTCCTCGAACGGCTTCTCGGATGCATCAATCATCACGGAGTCAAATCCCTCGTCCAGGCACTTCTGCACCAGCTCCAGGCTCGGGCCGTGATCCAGATGGATATACCCTTGCAGCCCAAAATCGGCCATCACCTGCCGTCCCATCTTATACGCCGTATGCAATCCCATATAGTCAATGGAAGACCGCGTAAGCTGCAGCATTACCGGCGCATTCATCGCCTGCGCCGCCTTCGCCACGCACACTAGCGTCTCATAATTATAGAAATTCGTCGCCAGCACCGCCGTCTTCGCAGCCTGGCACCCATAAAGCACTTCCCTGATCGTTTTCATAATCTAAATCTTGATTTCAACGCAAAGTTACCCTCTTTCCCCCGAAAACACAATAGCTATTAATAGGGAGATTCCTCGTGGGGCGTTAATCGAAAAGGCCAGGCACTGATGCCTGGCCTTTTCGTAGCCCCACGAGGAATCGAACCTCGATTTAAAGTTTAGGAAACTTCCGTTCTATCCGTTGAACTATGAGGCCCTAAACGAGAAAAGAGCGCTGATTACTCTGCGCTCTTGACGATGATCTGACGACCGCGGTAGTAGCCGCACTCGGGGCAGACACGGTGATACATCACAGTGGCGCCGCAGTTCGGGCAGACGCTGAGGGTCGGGACCGCAGCGTGGTCGTGCGTTCTACGCTTGTCTCTCCGCTGCTTGGAGAGTTTGTGTTTCGGATGTGCCATAATTAATAACTATCTTTATTTTGTTTATTTTTCGTCAAAAAGTCCTTTCAGAGCGGCGAACGGGCTGTTCGTATCGCCAGCCTCCTCGTTCTCCGGCTCATGACCCAGAAACCTGACCGTGTCGGGGTTGCATTCCCCTTCCGCGTGAACCCGCTGCATGGGCAGCGCCAGGCATACGTAATCGTAGATGACCTGGCCCAGATCCAAATCGGCGTCCGTGGCGCTCAAGAAGAGAATCTCCCGCGTTCCTTCCCGCATCTGCTCTTCCGAAGCGACTTCCTCGCCGAACTTCACGCTGAAGGAGGGGTGGGCCTCCACAGGGAGCTTCAAGTCTTCCAGACAGCGGTCGCAAGGGACCGTCACGTGCCCCTGGATATCCAGGTCCACGCCGATGTAACGTCCTGACTTGACGGCTTTTACGCGAACTTCCAACGCGGCGTCAAGGATTTCTGTGTTGCCAAACTTTTGAAAGAACTCAGTTTCTACCGGCCAGCGGAACTCCCGCTCGCCCGCAGCCCATCCATTCAAGGGAATGATGTAATCCATCGCCTGAAAACAGATTAAGGGATGCAAAGGTACAAATAATTTTCCGAAAATCAATCGTCAGAACCGGAATTTCTCTTCCGGTCCAGCGGATCCAGCATAATCTTGCGCATCCGCATGTGATTCGGCGTGATTTCCACGAGCTCATCTTCCTGGATATACTCCAGCGCTTCCTCCAGGGAGAACTTGACGGCCGGGGGCAGGACGACCTTGTCGTCGGAGCCCGAGGCGCGCATGTTGGTGAGCTTCTTGGTCTTGCAGATGTTGATGTTCAGGTCGCGCTCACGGGTGTGCTCGCCCAGAACCATTCCGCAGTAGATCTCCTCGCCCGGCTCCACGAAGAAGCGGCCGCGGTCCAGGAGCTTGTTCATCGAATAGGCCACGGCCTCGCCGGTCTCCAGGGAGACGAGGGAACCGTTGGTGCGCATCTCGATGTCGCCCTTGTACGGCTGATAATCCTTGAAGCGGTGCGCAACGACCGCCTCACCCTGGCTGGCGGTGAGGAGGTTGGAGCGAAGGCCCATGAGGCCGCGCGTCGGAATCTCAAACTCCAGCAGCGTCCGGTCGCCGCGCGGTTCCATCCGCACGAGAGCGGCCTTGCGGCGTGTGGAAATCTCGATGGCGGCACCCACGAACTGCTCGGGAACCTCGATGGAGAGCTCCTCGATCGGCTCGCAACGCTGACCGCCGATGGTCTTGTCCAGCACCTTGGGCTGGCCGACCTGCAGCTCGAAGCCCTCACGGCGCATCGTCTCGATGAGCACCGACAGATGGAGGACGCCACGGCCATAGACCACGAAGGAATCGGCATTCAGGCCCGGCTTGACGCGGAGGGCCAGATTCTTCTCCAGCTCCTTCTCCAGACGCTCCTTGATGTGGCGGGAAGTCACGAACTTTCCGTCGCGGCCGAAGAACGGGGAGTTGTTGATCATGAAGAGCATTGACATGGTCGGCTCGTCGACGGCGATCGGGGGCAGGGCCTCCGGATTCTCGATATCCGCGATGGTATCGCCGATTTCGAAACCGTCGATGCCCACGAGGGCGCAGATGTCGCCGCACTGGACCTCATCGACATTGGCCTTGCCGAGGCCCTCGAAGACCATGACCTGCTTGATCTTGGATTTCTCCACGATGTCGTAGCGCTTGCACAGGGAAACCGGCATGCCGGTCTTCAGGCAACCGCGGGTGACGCGGCCCACGGCGATACGGCCCACGTACGGGGAGTACTCCAGCGACGACACGAGCATCTGGGGCGTACCCTCGACGACGGCCGGGGCGGGAATCTCCTCCAGGATCGTGTCCAGGAGGGCGGTGATGTCATTGGTGGGCTGCTTCCAGTCCTTGGACATCCAGCCCTGCTTCGCGGAACCGTAGATGGTCTTGAAGTCCAGCTGGTCCTCGGTGGCGCCCAGGTTGAACATGAGTTCGAAAACCTCCTCCTGCACCTCGTCCGGGCGGCAGTTGGGCTTGTCCACCTTATTGATGACGACGATGGGCTTCTTGCCCATGTCCAGCGCCTTGTTCAGCACGAAGCGCGTCTGAGGCATGCATCCTTCGAACGCATCGACCAACAGGAGGACGCCGTCCGCCATGTTCAGGACGCGCTCCACCTCGCCGCCGAAATCGCTATGGCCGGGAGTGTCGATGATATTGATCTTCACGCCCTTATACGTCACAGACACGTTCTTCGCGAGGATGGTGATGCCGCGCTCCCTTTCCAGGTCGTTGTTGTCCAGGATGAGATTGCCTAGATCTTCGGGCTTGCGCACGAGATTGGCCTGATAGATCATACGGTCCACGAGGGTGGTCTTGCCGTGGTCCACGTGGGCGATGATCGCTATGTTTCTGATGTCCTGCATATACTTTTGAAAACCTTCTTCTTAAAAACCCGCAAAGTTAACATTTTTCCGCGTAAAAATCGAGAAAAAAGCCCGGAAACTAAACGTTCCGGGCTTGTGCGCGAAATCAGAGTCGAACTGACACGTCCTTTCGGACACTACCTCCTGAGAGTAGCGCGTCTACCAATTCCGCCATCCGCGCGTTCGAAGTGGATTGCAAAGGTACAAAGTTTTTTCGAATCTGCAAATCTTTTTAGATCCAAAGTTCAATATCTTCCGTCATGGTCCACAGATCCGTGGACAGCTTGATGGACGTCAGGGAAATGTCCACCTGCAGCGTGAGGTCCTCGAGGTCCTGGGCAGTCCAGTCGTAGCCGGCTGCCGCGATATAGGACCCCAGAGCGAAGGTGCGGACCACCTGGTCGGAGAAGACGATGTGCATCAGGAGCGAGTCGTCCCCCTGGCGGGGCAGCCGGACGGAGGCGCGACCGTCGGCGCCGGGCAGGAGGCGTCGGGAGAAGTGACCGGCGGAAGGGCTTCCGTCCGGAAGCCACCCGCCTACAGTCCCTTCCACCTCCACCTCAAACGGCGGCCCATACCCCGCCGGCCCCGTAAACCGCAGTTCCAGCGCGCAGTACTGCTTGTGCAGCAGCACCGGCAGAATCATCTGTTCGACAGAGGCCGTGGACACATCGGCATGGAAAAGAAACAGCGGCGGAGCCTCCTCCCCTACCGGGATCCGGACGCTCCCGTCCCCTTCCGCCAGGGCGCCGCCCACGGCGGACACGGCCAATTCCCCCTTCGGAACCGGCAGCACGACGGCCGTGTCCGTGTGAACGAGCTCCATGTACGAATATCCCTCCCCGGCCACGCCCAGGACCACCGGAGTGACCGGCAGGCCGGTCAGTTCCAGGGTCAGGGCGCAGGGGCACGCTGCCCGGTTCTCCTTGATGGAACACGCGGAAAGGAGAATCGCGGGCAGGAGGAGTCGGAGAAGTCGGTCAAAAGACATATGA
>Ga0310786_10010524_pt1 | contig 11615 bp, 7 predicted proteins | sample AusTroGonzalo_MG_FD_203881 | JGI IMG/M metagenome (GOLD analysis project Ga0310786, IMG submission 203881) | Bovine rumen microbial communities from tropical cattle in Woodstock, Queensland, Australia - Gonzalo_03 (v2) (version 2) | ecosystem: Host-associated > Mammals > Digestive system >... | reverse complement strand
ATGGGCTGCGGCTTGATATCCACAGTAAAGATCTTCTGGTCAAGACCCTTGTACAGGCGCTGCAACATGGGGTCATATTCTGCATCGGCATTAGCCACAGGGAAATACTCCTCAATACGGCTTATACCCTTAAGACCCATGTTCTGGGTAATCTCAACGGCGTTTGTACTCCAAGGGGTAATCATTTCGCGGCGCGGACCTACAAAGTAACCTTCCAGTGATTCCTGGTCCAGAGCGGTGGCGTTTCCATAAAGCCAGCTCAGTTTCCTTACATCCTCTGCCTGCAGTTTTGAAACAGTCTCAGTGGCAACGATAGTGCCTGACGGGTTCTTGAAGAAAATTATCATTTCAGTATAACAAATTTGGATGTGCAAAATTACTACTTTCTACCCGTAATTTCCTTATACACCTCTTCTATTTATCAACATATAACATATCTTTGCGATATCAAACCTGACAATATGAAAAGATTTCTATTGATTGCGGTGGCAGCACTGATGATAATGTCTTGCGGCAACAGCGCACAGAAACAAAGTACTGAAAGCAACGGAACTATGATTACAAAGACTACCCCTAACCCCGAGAACGCACTTCGCGCTCAGCAGTTCCTCAAGGAAGCAGGAACATATTATCTGGCTACTGTTGACGGTGACCAGCCTCATGTACGTCCCTTCGGCACAGCCGAGATCTTTGAGGGCAAGCTCTACATCCAGACCGGTAAGGTCAAGAACGTCTACAAGCAGCTTATTGCCAATCCCAAGGCCGAGATCTGCGCATTCAAGGACGGCAAATGGATCCGCATAGTCTGTGAACTTATTCCCGATGACCGCGTATCGGCCAAGAAGGATATGCTTGACAAGAACGAGTCACTGCGCTCCATGTACAATGAGAACGATGACAACACCATCGTATTCTACATGCGCAACGCCACAGCTACGATATCGTCATTTACATCGGACCCCGAAACATTTACTTTCTGATATATTAACCAATTAAACAAATGTATTTATGAAAAGGCTATTTATTATATCGTTAGTTGCCCTCTTTACATTGGGCGTTTCAGCACAGGACAACATGGAGCCGTTCAAGCACCTTGGAATAGGTGTCGAGGCTGGACTTCACGGATTCGGCGTAGATGTCTCCATGCCGGTTGTAAAAGGTTTGGTAGTGAAAGCAGGTTACAATTTCGTGCCGTCCGGAGATCTTTTCAACACACAGTTCAGCATTGAGACCACGGATCTTAAGGAGGCTCAGGAACAGTATGACGCTCTCATGCATTTCCAGAACAAGTTCGGTGATGAGGCCGTCATTGATGCCGGATTGCAGCTTGGCATGTCAAATATCAAAGTTCTGTTGAACTGGTATCCCTTCCAATCCAGCAGTTTCTATCTGGCCGGAGGTATATACTGTTCCACCGACAAGAAGCCGTTCATAAGCATACACGGCAACACAACTCCGAATGACTGGGCAGCCCTTCTGGAACTGCGTGACAAAACCGGCGACGACAGTTATGAGATTGCGCTCGAGATAGCCAATCAGAAATACCCCGTAGTCGAGAAGGACGGTTGCGGTTACATGCAGGCCGATTTCAAGATGGATCCGCTCAAGTATTATTTAGGCTTGGGTCTGGGACGTTGCGTTCCCAACAAGAGAGTAGGACTGCAGTTTGAGCTGGGTGCATTGTTCTACACAGGCGCCAAGTTCTACCTCCAGGACAAGGAGGTTCCCATGGCCGATGCAGCCGAGCAGTTAGGTGATGCAGCCAAGACAGCCATCGGATACATGGAGAAATACCCCATCTATCCGCAGCTTGCTCTCCGCCTCAACTTCCTCGCGTTCTAAAAACGGTACCATTGGGGTCAGGCCCCAATGGTATCATTCTGCAAGAAGCGCTCTGATTTTTTCAAGGGTTGATTTGCTGGACGGCCTCAGATGACCGCCGTAATCCACGATCAGCCCTTCTTTGTTTATGAGGATGTAGTACGGGATTCCGTTGTTTCCCAACTTGAGGATGTGGTCTATTCCGCGGAACTGCTCTTCGGTCAGGAGATAATCCTCGACCATGGAACCAAAAGCCGATACGCTGTCCCTGTCGGGGTAGAGTTGGGCGCCTATGATCATATTCACAATCTTAAGCGGCTCATCCTTTAAAGTCCTGGCCATTTTCCACATGTAAGGCCTCTCCTCAACGCATCCGCGACACCAGTGGGCACCTATGTTGATGTAAATGACCTTTCCCCGGTTCTGCTCCACCCTGTCACGCAGAAACCTGACGCCGTCATTGACCGGGGCCGATGTACGCAGCTTATCGCTGCGCCTGTCGGGATAAAGAATAGCATTGGTCAGTGCCCGGGGATCATCCTTGAAAGACTTACGTGAGAGGTATCGGTCACGGGTGGAGAGTTTCAGTATGGGGTTATCCACGTTTTGGGTAAAGAAAGAATATAACTGCTCAAACCTCTCGGTTTCATTACGGTCAATGAACCTATTGAAGTTGTCCGTTATCAGAGCCTGACGGAGCATACCTTTCCGGGTGTTTTTCTTGAGGTAATCCATGTAGCCCACAAAACGCTCTTCTTTGGACTGGTCCTGATGGTCTTTGTAATAAATGTAATTCAGCCAGTCGTTCAATCCGTTTACCACGCCGTAAAGGTTGCCGTTCAGGCAGGGATCTTCAAGCAGTTTCTCAAACTCCTTCAGATTGATCAGGTTTGAGACATCACCTCCACTCTGCTCAATTTCATAAAGATAATTTACGAATGAGTAATAATCCGTCTCTATCTCCTTCCGGCAGAACCCGGCAAGTTCCTCACTAGGATTCTCATTTTTAATGAAACTGTCCAGTTTGTCCAGATAGTCACTGCGGCGTCTGTTGTATTCCTGCATTAATCTTCCGGCCAGGTCTTCTTCCTGAGCATAACGGATTGAACTCAGGCCGGACCAGTTGCGCAGGTAGTATCGGTTGTGGAATAGTATAAGTTTTGCGTTGTTATCGGCCCCCTTTCCGGTGCAGGATATATTCAGAAGGTCTGCAAAATCTATCTCAAAATGGAGTGAATCGCCCGGGCCGATGATAATCTCGGGCATATACGGGTTGATTGAGACCTGCCGCAGGGCATAGGGCGTAAACTGAAACGAGAAGGAATTGTCACCCCAGATAGGCGAGTCAATGGTTATAGGAACGCTGCCCAGCGTGGGGATTGTCAGTCTCACCTCCCTGGTGTCGGGATAAACCTGGCGGTTGCTGATATGTCCGGTAATGATTGCCGGCTTGTTATAATCATCCTCCGGGGCCGATGTCACCGAAAGGTCGCTGATGATATCGGTCAGTTCCATAGGAGTCTCCTGCCCGCTGCGGCATGAACTAATCAGGATACAAGCAAGGGCTGCCAATGCAAATGCGGAAAGACGTTTCATGCTTAACTAATTTTTATAGGTATGCAAATATAACTCATTAATGATATAACAGGGAAACAAACTACTGATAAATTAGGTACTTTTGCAGTTCAAAACAAAAGCAGGTGGAGAGCGACAACAATTCCATAAAAATCAAGGGTGCAAGGATTAACAACCTGAAGAACATATCGGTTGATATTCCGCGCGATACCTTTACCGTCATAACGGGCCTTTCGGGATCGGGCAAGTCATCACTTGCCTTTGATACGCTGTATGCCGAGGGCCAGCGCCGTTATGTGGAGTCGCTGTCGGCTTATGCGCGCCAGTTCCTGGGACGCATGAAAAAGCCTGAGTGTGATTTCATCGAGGGACTGCCTCCAACCATTGCAATAGGACAGCGCTCCGGCAACCGCAATCCGCGCTCTACCGTAGGTACCCAGACTGAGATTTACGAGTATCTTAAACTGCTGTTCGCACGTGTAGGACATACCATATCACCCGTAAGCGGCAAGGAGGTGCGCAAGCACAGCGTCGAGGATGTGGTCAGTTTCATGCTCTCACAGCCCAAGGGTGTCCGTTTTACCATTCTGGCGCCGATGCCCATGCGCGGAGGACGCAATCTGGAGGAGCAGTTGCGCACATCGCTCAAGGAGGGATTCACCCGCATTGAGCACAAATCCGAGATAATCCGCATTGAAGATCTGTTGGCCGATAGCAAGCAGCTTGCGGAACTCTCCAAGCACACCAAGGAGATTTACCTGCTCATTGACCGCCTTGCAACCGATGACTCAAAGGAAACCCTAAGCCGATTCACGGACTCCGTGGAGACTGCTTTCTTTGAGGGCGGCGGCGAATGCGCGCTGCGTTTTTACGATACGCCCGATACTTCGCTCCACAAGTTCAGCAACCGCTTTGAGGCCGACGGCATCAAGTTTGAGGAGCCTACCGACAACCTATTCTCGTTCAACTCGCCCGTAGGTGCCTGCCCCCGTTGCGAGGGATTCGGACGCATAATAGGTATTGACGAGTCACTGGTAATTCCCAACCGGGCGCTGAGCGTTTATGACGGTGCGGTGGTTTGCTGGCGCGGTGACGTGATGACCGGATGGAAGGACGATTTTATCCTTCACGCACAGGAACACGATTTCCCCATATTCACACCATACTACCAGCTCACACAGGAGCAGAAAGACTATCTGTGGCATGGAAGCGGCCGCGGCATTGACGAGCGCGGATGGGAGGAGACCTGTATTGACAACTTCTTCAAGATGCTTGAAAAGAGTCAGTACAAGATCCAGTACCGCGTAATGCTGGCCCGATACCGCGGCAAGACCGTCTGCCCCGACTGTCACGGTACACGCCTGCGCAAAGAGGCAAGCTACGTCCAGGTGGGCGGCAAGAATATCAATGAACTTGTCGAGATGCCCATATCGGAACTCAAGAAGTTCTTTGACAACCTGACTCTGCCGGAGCATGAGGCAAAGGCAGCCAAACGTCTGCTGCTGGAGATAAACAGCCGCATACAGTTTATGCTGGACGTAGGTCTTGAGTATCTCACCCTGAACCGTGCCAGCAGCACGTTGTCGGGCGGCGAGAGCCAGCGTATAAACCTGGTTACGTCACTGGGCAGCAGCCTGATGGGATCGCTCTACGTACTGGACGAACCCAGTATAGGCTTGCACAGCCGTGATACCGACAAACTCATCAAGGTGCTGCGCCAATTGCAGGAGATAGGCAACACCGTGGTTGTGGTGGAGCATGACGAGGAGATAATCCGTGCATCGGACTACATAATCGATGTCGGTCCGGAGGCAGGCCGTCATGGCGGCGAGATAATATATCAGGGACCCACCGATCAACTTGAAAAGAATACTGACAGCTGGACTGTAAAATATCTGACTGGCGAAGAGTGCATTCCCGTACCCTCATCACGCCGCCCGTGGAACAATTACATACTTGTAAGAGGCGCCCGACAGAACAATCTGGACGGCATTGACGTAAAGTTCCCGCTCAACGTGATGACGGTCGTTACAGGCGTAAGCGGATCGGGCAAGAGCACCTTAGTTCGTGACGTCTTTTACCGTCATCTGAAGAATCTGTACAGCGAATCGACCGAGCGTCCCGGCGAATGCCTGGGTCTGGAGGGCGATACGCAGATGGTACGTTCCGTCGAGTTCGTAGACCAGGACCCCATAGGCAAGACCACCCGCTCCAACCCCGTGACCTACGTCAAGGCGTATGATGAAATACGCAAACTGTTTGCCGACCAACCCCTGTCGCATCAGATGGGTTATCGGCCCACACATTTCTCTTTCAACTCGGAGGGCGGACGCTGCGAAGAGTGCAAGGGCGAAGGTGTCGTAACAGTATCCATGCAGTTCATGTCCGACCTTCAGATGGTCTGCGAGAGCTGCCACGGCCGCCGTTTCAAGAACGACGTCCTGGAAGTAACTTATAAAGGCAAGAATATCTGGGAGATACTTGAGATGACCGTAAACCAGGCAGTCGAGTTCTTCTCGGCCGATGATGCCGCCGAGCGCCGCATAGTCAAGAAGCTGGAACCGTTGCGTCAGGTAGGACTTGGTTACGTCAAACTGGGTCAGTCTTCATCGACCCTGTCGGGCGGTGAGAGCCAGCGTGTCAAACTAGCCTATTTCCTGAGTCTTGAAAAGGCCGAGCCCACCATATTCATCTTTGATGAGCCCACCACCGGACTGCACTTCCACGACATACGCAAGCTGCTGGAGTCATTCGACGCGCTGATTCGTCGCGGCCACACCGTAATCATCATTGAGCACAACATGGACGTAATCAAATGTGCCGACCACGTTATTGACCTGGGCCCCGAAGGCGGTGAGCGCGGCGGTCATCTGGTTGTCTGCGGCACCCCCGAGCAGGTTGCCGCCTGCCCCGAATCCTACACCGGACGTTTCCTCAAGGACAAACTATAGAAAATTTGATTACATTTGTCCCCTGACTAACAATTAATTGCTATGGCAGAGAACAAGGAAGGCAAAATCAAAGCGCTCATAGAGCGTTTCAAGGTTTTCATCACAAAAGATATCTGGTCATTTGATTTTTATCAGAAAGGCCCTCTGCGCCGCGCAATCGGTAACACAGTAAAGATTATTGTAATCGCAGTCCGCACATTCCTCGATGACAAGGTTATGACCAAGGCGGCAGCTCTCACCTACTCCACCCTGTTTGCCATCGTACCTATTCTGGCGCTGATATTCGCAATCGCCCGCGGCTTCGGTTTTGAGAATGCCTTGAACAGGCTTATTGACGAAGGTATAGTACGAGGCGACACCACCATAGTCGTAAATGAACCCATATTGAATACCGACACTCTATGCATCGCGTACAATGATGCCATGTGCTGCGATTCCATCAGTACCATTACAACCGTAACCGAGAGTTCGAACAAAGAAACCCTCAATACCGTCATGCAGTTCATTGACGGCTACATGCAGTACGTATCAAGCGGCGCATTCGTTGGTATCGGCCTTCTGTTCCTGTTATTCTCAGTCTATTCGTTGGCCGATGGCATTGAAACCAACCTCAATCTCATTTGGCATGTAAAGAAATCTCGAGGAATGGGCCGAAAGATAACCGATTACTTCTCACTGGTACTGCTCATTCCTATAGGTATTATCTGCCTTAGTGGTCTATCTGTGCTGACATCGTCCATCCTGTCCCGTATGGAAGGATTCCAGTTCCTGGGCGGTTTTGCCAAGTTCATTATCAAGGATGCACTTCCATATATTATTGCGGGCTTTATATTTACCGGATTCTACATGTTCATGCCCAACACCAAGGTAAAGTTCAAATATGCCATAATACCCGGAATCATAGCCGGCTGCCTTTTCCAGGCTCTGCAGAATCTCTACTTCAGCGGTCAGTTGGCCCTGTCAAGTTACAACCAGATATACGGAGGTTTCGCAGCCCTGCCGTTGTTCCTCTTCTGGCTGAATATTTCATGGTCAATCATATTGTTCGGCTGCGAGCTCTCATATGTAAGTCAGAACAACGACAACTTCAACTACTTCAAGGAGCCCGAGAAGATAAGCCGTCGCCATCAGGACTACTACTGCCTTATGGTCATGTCGTGCATCTGCAAGAGGTTCAGCAAGCACCTCCCCGCACTCAACCGCAAGGAGTTGGCTGGCGAGCTGAAGATACCTATCCGTTACGTCATCTCATCGCTTGACATCCTCGCTGAAGCCGGACTCCTGGAGACAGTACTCCAGTCCGATGAACGCGAACCTGCGTACGTGCCATCGACCGATCCCACCAAGATAACTGTAGTATTCGTTCTTTCCAAGATCAACAACAGCGGTTTTTGCGACCTGGATCACGCTATGGAGAGCGAAATACGCGGAGCCCTGCTCAAGATTGACGACGAGCGCAAGAGCCTTAGCGGTGACATTTGGTCCACTCCCTTGGCCGAACTTTGACAGCTTGTCAGACCAAAAAGATAAACGCATGACATTTTGTCATGCGTTTTTTATTGGCACCACATTTGTCTCTTATACTGCGAAGGCGCCCCGAAAGGGAGCCGGATAAAACAGAATGTTTAACAATTAAAGTATAGGAGGTTACAACTATGTTACTCGCAAGAAGAAATCAGAACTACAATCAGAATTGGTTACCCAGTCTGTTCAACGATTTTATGAATGATGATTGGTTCACTACCCGCACCGCAGCCAGCGTACCGGCACTGAACGTAATCGAGAATGAGAAGAACTACGAACTTGAGTTCGCCGTTCCGGGTCTGAAGAAAGAGGAACTGAACCTGCAGGTTGATGCCGATGGCGTAATGTCAATCTCAATGGTCCGCAAGAACGAGGATAACAAGGAGGACAAGCACCGCAACTACATACGTCGTGAGTTCTCATATCAGGAGTTCAATCAGAGCTATATCCTGCCCGATGATGCAGACCGTGAGAAAATATCGGCCAAAGTTGAGAATGGCGTACTGACAATCGACGTACCCAAGCTGCCTGCCGAGAAGCAAGCCCAGGCCGTACAGAGCATCGCAATCTCATAAAAATAGTACCAATGGGGTCAGGCCCCATTGGTATCATTTTCAAAAAAGGAAGACCGTTTGGCCTTCCTTTTTTTATTTCACAACCTTCTTTCCGCCGATGATATAGATACCCGACGGGAGTTCCTCGAACGATGAAGCCTGGATGCGCTGGCCAACCATATTGTAAACACCGGCTGTAACATCGATTGTCCTGTCGGCCTGAGGCTGGTCAACACTTGCAGGTATGCCACCCAGTCCGCGAACGAAACCGGCATAAACATGCTTGCGGTAATTGTTGATATCCCAGATACCGACCGGCTCACCCTTACGCCATCCGCCACCGGAAGGAGCATCGTTGGTACACCACTGGCAAATACCCCACTGCTGATCAGCCGGAATAATTCGGAAATACTCCTTGATGATCCACTCATAGAAGTTGGCCATATTCTGCTGCTGAGTCTCTGTCAGTTCCTCGGTCTTAAGAGTAGTACCGTTGATATTGACATAACCCATATCCATCTCACTTATACGCACCAGTTTGCCCGATGCCTTCATAAGCGTAAACATATTGGTAATGGCGTTCTTCTTGCTGGTCATCGTACTGGAATTCTCATAATACGAGATATGCATCTGAGTGCCGATACCATCTATCTTGGTAACGCCATCTGCCTGCCATTTACGGATCCAGTCTATGAGCGAGCGGAGTTTCTTGTTGTCATCCCAATCAGACTCCAGGTTATAATCATTTATAAAGAGGACGATATCCTCGGGGCCGTATTTGCGCGCCAGACGGCATGCCTCACGGACGTAGTCAATGTCACCCAGGTAATCCTGCCAGTAGAAGGCGTCACCGCCCACATCCCATGTAGCATCGGGATTGGCACTGGCACTGTAATTCTGTGAGTGCTGCAGCAGGTAATTGCCCCAGCCGTCGTCACCGCCGCCGGAAATAGCCTCGTTAACCAGATCCCAAGCCTTTACCTTGCCGCCGCATGCTTCCATCATACCCTTGATCCACTTATCCATGGCATATACCAGGGTATCGTGCATCTCCTGCTTTGTCTGCTGGACCATCTTAACCCGGGTTCCCTCAAGTTTGATGCTCTTGATATATACGTCACCAACAAAATCGCCACACTGGAGCATAAAGAAGTTATCCTCCATAATTGTGGTGTAATTAGCCTCCACATCCCGCCATTCAGTGGTGAACTCTATATCATTATAAGCTCCTGAACTCCAGCCTCCAAGTTTGCTGTGCAGTTTACCTGCAGCCGTACCACGCACGGTAATGGTTATTTTGTAATCCTCATCCATTCCCAGACTCAGATTCTCCAAAGCCAGGAACTGAACATCCCATGAGTTCTCATTCACCTTGGTGCAATGAACATCTAGTCCGTTGGTGCCGTCAAAGCTGACGGAATATGAGTATTTGTCATAATCGGAATGCCAGCCGATGCTCTGAGACGTGCGAAAATCCTTGCTGGCAAGCACTGCATACTCGGTCTCGCCGTTGGGATCGGGCTTATCGGCCAAGAGTTTGAGCAACCAGGTCTTGGGCTGCTGTGAATGCCATGCCAGAGTGTGGCCGTAGACGTTAAGGCCCGCTGCGGTAGCGGTATTCACGTATGACTTGACCGAACTGAAGTTCATGTCACCGTTACTGTTTACCACGCTGCCCATCTTCATGGCGTTGCCGGCAACAGTCTCGGTGAAATTGTCGTTTATAAGATTCCTGTAAGCCGATTTGCTGACATAATCATTGGCGGTGGTACCTGCTCCGAGTTTGAAATTGGGATACTTGGTCGTGTTGATGTATTCCTTCAGATTCTCATAAGAGTCAAGATAACGGTAATTGTCGTTATTGGGCTTGCCCAGTTTGTAATTATCCTGAGCCATTGCCATTACCGACATACATGTTGCAAATAGTATTGAGTATAATTTCTTCATAGGCAAATTATTGCGTCCTTTAATAAATATGCTGCAAATATACGCAAAAAGGAGCATTCGGAAACCCGAATGCCCCTTTTTAACTAAAACGGTACCAATGGGGTCTGACCCCAATGGTATCATTCCCAGTTCTCCCGAGTCTTGCGGATGTAGCTCTTGTAGCGGAGCTGAGCCATCTTCTGTGCCTCAGCAAAGAGCTCCTCAGCCTCATTGGGATAAGCCTTCTTGACTGACAGGTAACGGACCTCACCCATCAGGAAGTCATGGAAGTTCTCCCAGTTAGGCTCCTTTGAGTCGAGTGAGAACGGATTCTTACCCTCCTCGGCAAGAGCGGGATTGTAACGCCACAAGTGCCAGTAACCACACTCGACAGCCTTCTTCTCCTCGGCCTGGCTCTTACCCATGCCACCCTTGGCCTTAAGACCGTGGTTGATACAGGGAGCGTAAGCGATGATGATTGAAGGACCGTGCCAAGCCTCGGCCTCGCGGATAGCCTTGAGGCACTGTGCGTGGTCTGCACCCATAGCAATCTGAGCAACATATACATAACCGTATGTGGTAGCGATCATACCAAGATCCTTCTTGCGGATGCGCTTACCCTGAGCGGCGAACTGTGCGATAGCACCAAGAGGAGTAGCCTTTGAAGCCTGACCACCGGTATTTGAGTAAACCTCGGTATCAAGTACCAGGATGTTTACATCCTCACCGCTGGCAATCACGTGGTCAAGACCACCGTAACCTATATCGTATGATGCACCGTCACCACCGATGATCCACTGTGAACGCTTAACCAGGTAGTGGTCAAGAGTCTTGAGCTCAGTGCATACGGGGCAACCCTTGGCAGCACCCTCTGCGATGCAGGCACGCAGCTTGGGAGCAATCTCCTTGGTCTTGTCGGCATCCTCCTTGTTGGCGATCCACTCGGCAGCCAGTTCCTTGTACTCGGCGCTGGTCTTGTCTGAATCGATCATCTCCTGGAGCAGCTTGGTAACGCGCTCTTTCATCTTCTTGTTACCCAGAGCCATACCCAGACCGAATTCGCAGAAGTCCTCAAACAGTGAGTTGTTGAATACAGGACCCTGACCCTTCTCGTTCTTGGTGTAAGGAGTTGAAGGAATAGAAGCTGAATAGATTGATGAGCAACCGGTAGCGTTGGCAATCATCTGACGGTCACCGAACAGCTGTGAGAGCAGCTTGACGTACGGAGTCTCACCGCAACCTGAGCAAGCGCCTGAGAACTCGA
>Ga0310786_10010523_pt1 | contig 11617 bp, 8 predicted proteins | sample AusTroGonzalo_MG_FD_203881 | JGI IMG/M metagenome (GOLD analysis project Ga0310786, IMG submission 203881) | Bovine rumen microbial communities from tropical cattle in Woodstock, Queensland, Australia - Gonzalo_03 (v2) (version 2) | ecosystem: Host-associated > Mammals > Digestive system >... | reverse complement strand
ATAGCAGCTCAGAGAGAATTGACGGTGGGAAGCATTATCGGCCATCTTGCTATGCTGATTACTTTGGGAAGAGTCGACATCCATGATCTTGTGGAACCATCTGTAATTCAAAAGGTTGAGGAAGCTATCAAAGCGACTGACACATACAGGTTGACGCCTATTAAGGAATACTGTCCTGAGGAGATTTCCTATAATGAAATCAAGTTGGTTATAGGGTATCACAAACGGCTTGTAGAAGCCGCGAAGCAGGCAGAAGAGAGCGTCTAGCATTTTCAGGATTTCTTGTCTTTGCAAACGGAGCGTGTTATGATGGCCAACGTAACACGTTAACTTTGCAAACATAACACGTTAAGTTCGCCAACGTAACACGTTAACTTTTCAGGATAGCTGTCCCTTCTCTTAAAACATGTTGTTATTTCTGTTATTGTGTTTGTAGTTTGAGAGGATTTTCGTACCTTTGCACGCGAAATTAGAAAAAAGAAGAGTGAAAGGATGAAGAAATCAATACTTCTTTCGATAGTGGCTTTGGCCTTTTCCGTTAGTTCCCTTCAGGCTCAATTGCCTGCCGTTACTCTGAAAACCTTGAACGGCTCGGAGGTTCGCACAGATACGCTTTCCAACAACGGCAAGCCGTTCATCATCGACTTCTTCGCTACTTGGTGCAAGCCCTGCAATCGCGAGTTGGATGCCATCAGCGAGGTCTATGAGGAGTGGCAGGAAGAGACGGGTGTGAAGATTATTGCCATCAGCATCGATCAAGCTCAGAACATCAATAAGGTGAAACCGCTTGTAAACAATCATGGTTGGGAGTATGAGGTCTTGCTCGATCCGAATGGTGACTTCAAGCGTGCCCTTGGTTGTCAAATGATTCCATATACGATAATTGTCGATGGAATGGGCGAAATTGTGTACAAACACAATGGTTATACCGATGGTGCTGAGGCGGAACTGATAGAGAAAGTTCGTGCTTTGATTAAGAAGTGACAGTTAAAGATTGAGGCGCGAAAAAGGAGGCTTTGTAATGAGGTTTCTGGTATATCTTTTTGCTTGTTGTTGCTCCCTTTCCACTTTAGCTTGGGAAAGGAAAGGTCTCACGATTTCTGGCAGCATTCAGAGCGATATGCTCGTTCCGCAGCATGATAGCGGAACTGGTGCCAAGAAGACTGGCGACTTCCTCAACAACACTTACTTCGACCTGATGTTGCAGAGCAAGTACATCGATGCTGGCACTCGTTTCGAATTCCTCGAGTATCCGTTACCTGGCTTTGAGAAAGATTTCGAGGGCTGGGGTGTGCCTAATCTTTGGCTGAAAGGCAAGTTGGGAAAGGTGGAACTGACGGCAGGTTCGTTCTACGAGCAGTTTGGCTCAGGTTTCATCCTTCGCACTTATGAGGAGCGCTCTTTAGGTATCGACAATTCCCTATTTGGAGGCCGAGTTGTGGTGAAGCCAATGAAAGGTGTTACCTTGAAGGCGCTTTCTGGTGTTCAGCGTCGCTATTGGAATTGGAACGAATCGCTCATTAGTGGAGCCGATGCAGAAGTGGGTATTGAAGAGTTTATTCCGTCGTTGCAAAAGAGCGGCACCAACGTTATGTTGGGCGGTTCGTGGGTAAATAAATACGAGAAAAGCGACGAGAAGATTTATGTGTCTCCCGTTTATCGTTTGCGCATTCCAAAGTTCGTCAATGCCTGGGATGTGAGGCTAAACTTCAGTCGTGGTCCTTGGAGTGTGCTGGGCGAGTATGCGCAGAAAAGCGATGACCCCTCTTATGCCAACGAATACATCTATAGGAAGGGTTCTGCGGCTATGATTTCGGGTTCGTATTCTGGGAAAGGACTGAGTGTTCTTCTGCAGGCTAAACGCTCTGAGAATATGTCGTTCAAGAGCACAAACGATGTCTCGAAAGCCATCGGAATTTCTTCTGCAATCAATCATCTTCCTGCCTTTACGCAAGACCAGACTTATGCGCTTGCAGCCCTCTATCCATACGCCACTCAGCTTGCAGACGGCGAATGGGCTTATCAGGCAGAGCTGGGTTACAACTTCAAAAAGAAGACGCCGCTTGGAGGTCGTTACGGCATGAATGTGAAAGCCAATCTTTCGTATGTTCGAGCTATCGACAGGCAGTTCCACGAAGGCGACGACCTTGTGGCAAAGACGAATGGCTACACCTCGAAGTTCTTCAAATGGGGCGACCAGACTTACTACAGAAGTTTCGACCTTACCCTGACTCGTAAACTCTCTAAGGCATTCAAACTCAGCCTAATGTATGTGAATCAGCAATACAATCAACTAGTGGTTGAGGGGCATGGAGGCACAGTACATACCAATATATATATTGCCGATGGCAAGTATCAGTTCTCGCCTAAAGTAACGCTTCGAGGCGAACTGCAATACCTGACGACCAAGCAAGACCAGGGCGATTGGGCATACGGACTTTTGGAACTTTCGCTGGCTCCGCATTGGATGTTTACTGTCAGCGATATGTGGAACAGCGGCGAAACGAACTTGCACTACTATCAGGGACTCGTGACCTATAACGTTGGTCAGCATCGCATACAAGCAGGCTATGGACGAACTCGAGCAGGCTATAACTGTTCTGGCGGCGTTTGTCGATATGTGCCTGCCTCAAGGGGTTTCACGCTCTCGTATAACTATAATTTCTGACGCAGAACAAAATGTTTAAACGATATACATATTTAATAATAAGTGGCATTTGCCTGTTGTTGGCAAGTTGCGACCATATCGCGGAGTTCGAGCGTCTGATATACGAAAAGCCGGAACCGGCTCAACGAATAGTTCTGCTCGAAGACTTTACAGGTCAGAGGTGCACGAATTGTCCTAAAGCAACAGAAGTCATAGAGCAGTTGCAGGAAACGTATGATGAGGCTTTAGTGGCAGTTGGTATTCATGGTGGACCTCTTGCTTTTGCTGGTAATGCGAGGGTTGTCGGGCTGAAGACAGATATTGGCGACGAATACTACAACCATTGGAACCTCGAATATCAGCCTGTCGGATTGGTTAATAGGCGTACTCCTATTAATTATCCTGAGTGGGCAGCGGCAGTAAAGGAGGAACTAGCAAAGCCAGCACCTCTAAGCTTGGACGGAACGGCCACCATTGAAGACAACACTATCACCATCCATATAAAGGCTTATGGTACTGATGGAACCGCTCAAGGCAAGCTTCAGGTTTGGCTTCTGGAAGACGGAATAAAGACGCTTCAACTGATGCCAGACGGCTCTGCCAATCAGGAATACATCCACAATCATGTCTTCCGAACTGCGATAAATGGAACTTGGGGCGAAGACTTCAGCATCAAGGAAGGAGAAACCGTAGAGCGAACGATGACTCAGGCTCTGGAATCAGTTTGGAATAGGGAACAACTAAGCGTCGTTGCCTTTGTCTATAACAATCAAGGTGTGCAACAAGCAGCAAAGATAAAAGTGAAATAAATAAGTTATGAAGAAGTTCTATATACTATGCATTGGGCTAATGGCAGCCCTCTCCTCTCAGGCACAAAGCTATTTCCCACTTCAGTTTGTGGACGAGAATGGTCAGATTATCACTGACGGGACGGAGCTGGATATCATTGATTATGAAGAAGATGAACTCTTTGGTGACATTATAATGCCAACCAAGGTGTGGGTTAAGAATGTCAGCGACGAAACGGTGCAAGGCGGAGGTTCCTACACAATTCAGGCCATTGATAATGGCTGGTTCCAGACTTGCTTTCCTATGAACTGCATGAGACATGGAGCAGAGGGAACATTTGAAACAGAAAGCGACACATTTATGCCTTCTCAAACTCGGAGTTTGCAGACTGAATGGCTTCCAAACGGAGAAGGAGTATGCATTGTTGTATATCAACTTATAACTTATCGTAAAGTAGGTAAGAACTATCTCCCTGACGAAGATGGTCCCACGATAACCTTGAATTATTACTATGGTACAACAGGCTTGGCAAGAGTGAAGGGTGGCAAAGTTAGTTCTGTGACCTATTATGACCTTTCCGGTCAGGCAGTAGAGCGTCCCAGTCGTGGAATTTATATGAAGAAGACGACCTATGCCGACGGCTCTTTCATTGTGCGTAAACGTGTACTTCGTTAACAGAAAACTCGATTAATTCAATATGATATGAAACGTAATTTATTACTCATCTTTACTTTGTTTGTTGCAAATTTAAGCAATGCCGAAATTACGGTTGGGGACAACCAGATGTGGTGGGGCTATTTCAATGAGTCTAATGCCGACAACTTGCCTTATGACGGCTATATTGGCAGTAGTGGTGCTCGTACTCTCGATGCCGCAATTCACATTCCTGCTAGCGAAGAAATTGTAGGTGGTAGTACTATCAAGGCCATTCGTCTGTGGTTAGGCAACGATATTTCTGCCATCAATAGCAATATGAGAGTGTGGATATCCACTTCACTTCCAACAACTGGAACCGTTCGTGCCACATATAAGCAGACAGTAGCTAAGGCTGATATAGTCGGTGGACTTAACGAAGTAGAATTGACTACTCCTTTTGAGGTCGATCATAGGGATATTTATGTGGGCTACACAATAACTACCAGCAAAAAGGCTTATCCCATTATGGCTTATGGAACCGATGTGGCTGATGGCTTCTTTTATCGTTCGAGCAGTGGTACAAACTATGGCGACTGGAATGACTTCTATGGAAGCGAGTACGGAAGGCTGGCATTACAGATTCTTGTGGAAGCCGATTCTTTCCCGCAAAATTGCGTTGCAGTATCCGACCTCGGTCAAAACATTGTGCTTAAAGGAACGAGCACTAAATTCCCCATAACCATTACGAATAAGGGCCTTAATCCCGTCAAGTCTATCTCATATACCATTTGTTCAGAAGGTGGCGAGCCTAGTGCAGAAAGCACAAAGTCTTACACTTCGAGTCCTATGGCTACCAACGGTTCCAAGACTTTTAATATCACCTTCCCTGGCGATGAAGAGGCTAGGAAAAGTCAGAAGACTATCACCATTACAAAGGTTAACGGTGAACCTAATACCTCAATAAAGAGTAGTGGAACCGGTTTCGTAATTAGTCTGGCAGAAAAGGCACCCATAACGCCTGTCATAGAGGAATTTACAGGAACATGGTGTGGTTGGTGTCCTAGAGGTATGACGGGAATGGAGAAGATACATGAAACTTATGGCGACCAAGTTGTGCAGATAGCTGCTCACTCTGGAGATGTCATGGCAATTAGTGCCTATTCTCCCATCATCAACAAATTCTGTACAGGATACCCTGGCTCTATCACAGATCGTCAGTACGAAGCAGATCCATCATTCTCTTCTTTGAAGAGCACTTTGACGACTGCACTTAAAAGAGTTTCTCCAGGAACTATTGAACTTTCTGCAATGTGGAATAGTGAAGCCAATAAGGCTGTGACCTTTACCACTTATACCAAATTCAATTATAGCGAAGAAGACGGCCAATATGCTATTGCCTATATCCTGACGGAAGACGGCATGACGGGGACAGGAAGTAACTGGGCACAGCAAAACTACTATAACGGTCAAAGTGGCGATTCCAGTATGTCGTTCTGGTACACTGCCGGTTCTCCTGTTTCGGGCTTGGAATTCAATCATGTTGCCGTTGCAGGTTGGAATGTAGAGAACGGAGTGGACGGCTCTATAAATCCGATTATTGAAGCTGGGGTGGAACAGGAGTTCAGCTATACTGCCAGTATTTCATCGAACAGTCTGATTCAGGACAAATCAAAGTTGAAAGCGATAGCGTTGCTTATTGATAAGACCTCTGGTAAGGTTGTCAATGCTGCTCAGTCTGATATTGCAGACTTTACAACCGGCATCAATACCGTATCGTCTAAAGACAAAATGCTTGTTGCCCGTTATTCTCTTGATGGACGCAAGCTTTCTACACCGGAGAAGGGCATCAATATTGTTCGCATGAGCGATGGAACTGTGAAGAAAGTTTTGGTGAAGTAAGAGAAAACTCGAATAGTAAAAGAAAAAGGACCTCACAAGTGGGGTCCTTTTTGTAGCGCCTAAAGTAGACAAAAATAGATTGAAAGAGGTCATGTCAAGAAGTAAGGGTACAGCGCTATTTTAGTGACAAAAAGCGACAGAATCCTATTCAGTAGTCGGAGATGCTGCTACTATCTGAGAAAGCCGCAGATAAAAGCAGGATTCCCATCTCCTGCTGATTCTGCAGGAAACATAGACTTCTACCGTGACCTGATACGCCATCCCGACGATTGCTTTATAAGTAAAATCGCAGATATAATCAAAAAATAAAACTGTGCAAAAATACACTATTATAAAAGGAGAGGAAAAGACGTAAAAAAACATGAAATCATTGTTTTGTATTGAATTTTCATGTACCTTTGTACATCGAAATGGACAAATGATAAACTATACCATGATAGATAGAAGAACATTCTTTAGACGAATGGCAGGTGCAGGAGCACTCTTTGCTACTTCTCAATTACCAGTATTGGCGGAAGACAATCCTACCGTGTTTCCCAAGCGAGGAAAATATGAACGTCTGTCGCTGAGTTATGCAACAGTAGAGATAGGATTGGAGAAGCCTTTTTCTGTCCTGCACATTTCCGACACTCACCTTACTGCAGCCTATGACCATGAGAACGAGAAGAAACATCAGCTTCACGACAACCGAACTACAACCTTTGGCGGACGGCAAGAGGAGGCATTACGCGACACATTGGCATGGGCGAAGCAACATGTGGACTATGTGGTCCACACAGGTGACCTCATAGACTGGCAGAGCGAGGCAAACTTCGACCTTGTTAAGAAGTATTTTGGCGATGGTGTTATTGGATCCATGGGCAATCACGAGTTCAGCACAGATATGTGGTTGAGTGAGCCTAAGGAAGAAAAGAATGAGAATTATAAGAACAATACACGCGAAAAACTTCAGAGCATCTATCCTTTCAACATCTCATTATATAGCCAGATTGTCAATGGCGTTAATTTCGTCACACTTGATGATGTATATGGCTATGTAACAGCAGAACAGGTTGAAATGTTTAAGAAGGAAGTAGGCAAGGGACTTCCTATTGTGCTTTGTATGCACGTACCCTTCTTTACCGACAATCTTTGGCGTGCAACAATTCGTTTCTGGAGCGACAAGGGGCAGCTGACCTATAGTGAAGTTCCCAAGCCAAATGGTGACTACAGACTTCAACTTGAAGACTCTGTAACGAGCGAATTCATCCAATATCTCAAGCGTGAACCTCTCCTTCGTTGCATCCTTGCAGGACATGAGCATATCACAGTAGAGGACCAGTTTTCTCCCACTTGCAGGGAGTATATTGTAGCAGGCAATTTCCTGTTTCATGGACGAGAAGTTTTATTTGTTTGAAGGACTTAATATGAATATAAAGAAATTATTCCTGTTGGAGATTGTCGCGGTTACTTGTCTGACTGCTAGTGCCCAGACCGTTATGGTGAAGGATACGGTGATGACAACTTATCCTTTCGGTGATCCGAATCCCATTCCTCAAGTGAAACGCAACTGCTACCCTTATTGCAACTTCGAGCAGTTTGCTACGACACCTGTACAGCAGACGTGGAAGATGGTAGTGCTTGAGAATCCTTTCCTCAGGGTGAAAATCTTCCCCGAGATTGGCGGAAAAGTGTGGTCGGTGTTCGACAAAACAGCAGGAAAAGAGATGTTCTACGACAATAATGTCGTGAAGTTTCGCGATATTGCAATGAGAGGTCCTTGGACCAGTGGTGGTATTGAGTTCAACTATGGTGTCATCGGTCATGCACCCTCGTGTGCCCACCCTGTGGATTGGCGCACTGAAGTAAAAGCGGATGGAAGTGTCAGTTGCTACGTCGGCGTCCTGGAGATGACCAGCCACAGCCGATGGTGTGTGGAGATAAACCTGCCCAAGGATGCAGTTTGGTTGCGTACCACATCCACCTGGTATAACCTCACTGGCTGTTATCAGCCTTATTATTCATGGACAAATTCTGGCGTAGCATCGGCAAATGACCTGGTTCTTGTCTATCCCGGCTCGCATGCCATCGGACATGAGGGAGAAAATCTCTCGTATCCCCTGGACGGTCGGGGTCGTGACATTTCCCGATATGCCAATCAGGAGGGACTGCCCGCCATTTCGTATCATGTCGTGGGAACACGCAAGCCTTTCTTCGGGGCTTATTATGAGAAAAGCGACTGGGGGATGTTGCATTATGCCATGCGCGACGAGAAACTCGGGCGCAAGTATTTCGCATGGTCGCGAAATGATGACGGACAGATATGGGTGGACATGCTCACGGATTGTGGCATACAGTACGTGGAGATGCAAGGAGGACGACTCTATAATCAAAACATGGAAAGAAGTTCTCTAGAATCCTCTTTCAGACAGCCGCTCTTCGCGCCATTCGGTACCGACGAATGGACAGAATATTGGTTGCCATATAGCGGCATCGGCGTGGCAGACGAGGTATCGTTGGACGCTGTGACGGACGTGCTGGAGGACGAAAAGGGTACACATGTTGGCATCTATCCGCTTCAGACTGCCAGCGGTACCTTGACGATACTCGGAGGTGAGGGAAAAACGCTCTACTCGGCAAACTGCAATCTGCGTCCTGCCCAGCCTGTCAGGGTGGATGTTGAAGGCATGCCCAGCAAGGTCTTGATGGAGGGGAAAGTGCTATGGCGGGCAGAAAAGGACATCTCCGAACGTCCCCTCAACCGCAATCCAAAATTCAACGGTTCGACGGCCTCGGCTTGGCTGCTTATGGCACGCGACTATCTGGGACTTCGCAGGTACAACAAGGCTGAACAGGCCATTGCCAAAGCCTTGGAACAAGATTCTGCCTATGTTGATGCCTTAGCCCTGAAGGCATACTTGCATCTCTTGCGCATGCAAAATAAGGAGGCGTGGGACCTAGCTTGTCAGGCCCTCACTATCGACCAATACAATCCCGAGGCAGGTTATGTGGCAGGCATGGCTGCTGTGGCACTTGGAAAGGATGAAGAAGCCCTTGACTGCTTCGAGGTGGCTGCCATTTCCCATAGTGCGCTTCGCTCGGCATGCCATACCGAATTGGCGCGTCTGCATAGCCGTTTGGGCAATAGCAGATTGGCTGCGGAATATGCTCGGAAGGCACTCGTAAGCAATGCGCATAACGTCACAGCCTTGATGATTCTTTATAAGCAGACTGGGGAGGGAATGGAACAGATTCTTGCCCTTGATCCCTTGAGTCACTTTGCTGATGCTGAAAAGATGCTTACAGGCACTCTCTCGGCAGAGGATTTTGCCAAATCTTTTAGCGAGGAAATCCCCTGGGAGGAGTATCTGGAGTTAGCTGTTTTCTACCACAGCATCCTATTGGATAGTGAAGCCGTGGACATCCTTGCGGCTCTGCCCAACCAGAATGCCCTTACGGCACTTTGGATGGCCTGGCTGCGTGATGATACAAATGCGATTGAGGCTGCCGAACAGCAGACGCTGGATTTCACATTTCCATTCCGTTCTGAGTCTGTGGCACCCCTCGAATGGGCTTTGGCACACGGCGGACATTGGCAAAGCCGGTACCTGATGGCATTGCTGAAGGACTATCTTGGTGATGGGAATGCCGCACGAACGCTTGTGGCTCCCGACGATGCGACGTATGCACCTTATTATGTCTATCGTTATCAGGCGTTCACGGGCGATATTGCCGATGTCCGCAAGGCAATTGAGATTGACTCGAAAGCCTGGCGATACCGTCGTATCCTGGCTATGGCACTCATCGGTGGTGGCAAAGCAGACGAAGCTATCGAGATGCTGCAGGCGTTTCGTCCCACCTGTCCGGATAACATGCAAATAGGTGATGCTTTGGTAGATGCCTATGTCGCTGCTGGGCGTTATGAAGAGGCCGAAGCATTACTCTCAAAGCTTGTGATAATGCCATTTGAGGGAATGCGTGGAAGTCACGATAAGTATCGTGACATCAAACTCCACCTCGCTGCATCTGCTATTGATTCTGGGGACTACCGAAAGGCTACCCGTTATATCAAGGAAGCTCAGGAATGGCCTCGGAACCTGGGAGTCGGAAAGCCTGCGGAAGGCTCTATCGACCACGATGTAGAAGACCAACTGACCGCTGAAATTAAACGCAGACGCCATTCCAAAGGTCCTTTCGAACCCATCCTTCCCAAAATGAAGAGTTTGATAAGCCATGATGTACGACTCTTTAATTGACAGAAAAGAACTAATAGAAGATTACTCCTTTCTTTGTTCTGTGGATGATGGATGTTAGGTTATTTAGAAGAATTGTTTTTCCTAGGACTCAAAAAAAATAACTGCCTGATAATCAATGTAAAAGGTCGAAAAAAGGAGTTCCCCCTCGTTTCTGTGACAACATCCCCCGACCGCCCTACATCGCCTGCATCATCAGGTGAGTGTTTGGGGGTCCTAGTTTAACACTTGTTTTACATTATCTTCGAATAAAATGATTACCTTTGTACTCAAAAAAATAAAAGAGTAGATGAATACGAAATTAAAAACATTATTTCAGCAACTTCTCCGTAGTCCACAGCGCTTCCCCGTAGAAGCTGCTCTAGGCTACGCTTTTGATACATCCTGAGCAACTGTTTACATATCGTAATGACTCCTTGATGCTGGTAATTGATCAATTATTGTTTGATGACAGTGTAATCAGTTATGTAAACAGCGTATATTTTCGGCTTTTTAGAAAAGAAAGATGAATATGGGAAATAAATGTATAATAAGTTACTTTATCATGACCATGATTATTCATTTTTCATACATTCAATAGAGTTTGGATGTTTTTTACCTATTTATTAGGAAGCGAATGTGGAATCATAGATAGGTGTAGATAAGAAAATCCCATCACTTTTTACCCATAAATGTTAGAAAGTACACCTTTAGTACACCTTAGGAAAACAAAGAGCCCTGTAAATCAATGACTTACAGGGCTTGTTTTGTAGCGCCTACGGGAATCGAACCCGTGTTCCATGCGTGAGAGGCATGTGTCCTAGCCGCTAGACGAAAGCGCCATTAGTTTCTTAAAATCTTTGCGGAAGCTGGGGGATTCGAACCCCCGGTACGGTTACCCGCACGTCAGTTTAGCAAACTGGTGGTTTCAGCCACTCACCCAAACTTCCTTCCAGTATAAGAGCCTGAAGTGGTGCTAAAACCGCCTTCTTTCTCTTGTTGCGGATGCAAAGGTAGAGTTTTTTTGTGAACTGAGCAAGCATTTCAAGTTTTTTTTGTAATTTTGTGCAGAAAATCATAAGAAATGAGTCGTAACACAACTCCTCAACTTCCTAAAGGCTGCTTCTTGGTGCAACTTCCAAAGGTGTCCGACGAACGCGGAAACTTGGCTTTTGGTGAGTCGGAGCAGCATATTCCTTTCCCCATAAAGCGCGTCTTTTGGACTTATAACATCAAGGACGGCAATATGCGAGGCGATCATGCTCATCGGACTTGTGAGATGGTGCTTTTCCCTATCGGTGGAAGTTTCGACATCGAACTAGACGATGGAGAGAACAAGATTGTGCTCCATATGGACGACTCCAGCCAGGGCATATATATTCCGCCTTTGGTGTGGTGCAGACTGATGAACTTCACAAAGGAAGCAGCCTGCATT
>Ga0310786_10010522_pt1 | contig 11618 bp, 8 predicted proteins | sample AusTroGonzalo_MG_FD_203881 | JGI IMG/M metagenome (GOLD analysis project Ga0310786, IMG submission 203881) | Bovine rumen microbial communities from tropical cattle in Woodstock, Queensland, Australia - Gonzalo_03 (v2) (version 2) | ecosystem: Host-associated > Mammals > Digestive system >... | reverse complement strand
TCCAGCAGTTATGTCCTGACCGGCAACCCCTTCGAGTACTGCGAAAAGATGGAAGCCCAGACGCATATCCAGGAGGAGAATGAAAAAGGCCTCCTTACCGCAGCCATCGGAAAATGGCTGGCGGATCCGGCTCTGTATACCCTGACCACCACCTATCCGGAACCCGGCCTGAAGGAAAAGCGGGACGCTGCCCTGGCGGAGAAGCTGGCGGAAATCAAGGCCCGCATGACGGAAGAAGAAAAGCAGGCCGTCATCGACGCCACCCATGCGGAACCCGCAGAGGAAGACGCCTCTGAGATGATCGCCTCCCTGACGGCTGTCACCGTGGCTGACCTGCCGGAAGAAGTTCGTGAATTCCCTTATACGGATAAAACCGGCGAAGACGGTGTCCGCCGTATGAACGCAACTGCCGGTGTGGACGGCGTCGGCATAGTAGACCTGTTCCTGGACGTCCGCGGTGTTTCTCAGGAAGATCTCCAGTACACGCGTCTTTTCACCCAGCTGCTGGGCCAGCTGGATACCGACGCCCATACCAAGGAAGAGCTGGCCGTACTCACAGGCCGTTACCTGATGGGCGGAAATTACAACATCGCATCCTACGATACGCCTGACAAGAGCGATGTCCGTGCCTTCCTGGTTGCCGAGTGGATCGGACTGGATAAAGACCTGTCCACCAGCTATGACCTCATGAAAGAGATCCTGTTCCATACACAGTTTACGGATATTCAGGCGCTTTCCGACAGGATCACAGCCCTGAAAGCCAGTGTGCGCAGCACCATTTCGTCTGTTCCTTTTATGGCATTGATAACCCGCCAGGAAGGTATTGACGATCCCCAGTCCAGGCTCCAGGATTACCTGACCTATACTCCGTATTACACTTTCCTTGAAAACGTGGAACAGCAGATGTCAGCGGAACCGGAAGCGGTTGTTGCCCGCCTGCAGGCCATCCAGTCTTTCCTGGCCAACCGCAGCGGCGCTGTCGCCATCTTTGCCGGCAGTGAAGACTCCATCGCGGCAAATGCGCCCCTTGTGGATACATTCTTCGCGGATCTCCCCGCTGAGGAGCGGGAGTATCCTGCCTGGAACCTGCCGGTACCCGGCTTGAAGGAAGCCATCTCCGTGGACGGCAATATCCAATACAACTGTATCGCCGCCTCTTTCCGGCAGCTCGGCATCGAACCGGATTATGCTTTCAATGTCATCGGCTCGATCATTACTGACCAGCTGCTGATCCCCGTCCTGCGGGACCAGATGGGTGCGTACAGCGTAACCTGCGGCCTGGATGACAACAACAACCTGATCATCTATTCCTATCGGGATCCCAACGTAAAAGCCACCTTTGACCTGTATGATTCCATTTCGGAAAAACTGGCCTCCATGGAACTGACCCAGGAGCAGATCAACGGCTATATCATGCGCCAGTATTCCGCCATCGCGACACCCTCCGGCGAACTGACCGGTGCCATGAACCAGATCACCAACATCCTGCGGGAACGTCCTGCGGACGAAAAGCTGCAGAAGATGCGTGCCTACAAGAGCGTGACGCCCGAAAGCGTAAAGAACGCGGCAGCGGTTTTCGCCCTGCTGATGGAAAAAGGCGCCCGCGGCACTGTCGGCTCCATCGGCGCCCTGCAAGCCAACAGCGATCTGTATGATGTGATTCTGAATCCCTTCCATACGGAAGACCTGTCTCAGGTTTCCTTCTCTGATGTAGCGGAAGACAGTGAATATCATGACGCCGTCTATACCGCCTTTGCAGCCGGCCTGATGCAGCCGAAGGAAGAAGGCCTCTTCGCACCGGATGAACCCGCCACTGTGGGTGATTTTCTCGGCGGTCTGTATATGCTGATCGGCGGCGGAGCCAATGATCCTGAAACCTGCAAGGCAGCCCTGAGCGCCAACGGGCTCATCAGCGCGGATCTGGACCTGAACGAGGAACTGACCGAAGGCCTCCTCGGCGCCATCCTGGCTGCCCTGGGCGTCCCCGGCAACACCGAGACCCCCGACAAAGCTGTCACCCGTGCTGAACTGGCGGCGCTGTTCATCCAGCTCACCGGTAAATAATCTTTCTCTGGTATGACACCGGGGACGGTTCTGCCACTGTCCTCTGATGTGGATAGTCAGAACTGTCCCCTGGTGTCGCCTGCTCATATTGTGCGCACATCAGTATACAAGTTGCAAATATTGCTCCGTTGCGTTACACTGTTTCAGTACTGAAACAATCCCATGTAATATTCAGATTCCTGTCAGGTAAGAGCATTGTATGCTCTTTCAGCTGTCCCCTGCAGGACAGTATAAAAACCCGAAATGGGAGGAAGAACGATGAGAAAACTGTTGTCACTGTTACTTGCCCTGGCCTTGTTTGCCAGTGTGATGCCCGCTTTGGCGGAACCGGCTCCGGCCGATGCCGCGGAAGCTGTCGGTCTGCCCGCCGTCGGCGAGGTGGTCGAAGGCTTTGAAGTCAAAGAAATCCGACCCTTTGAGATGATCGGTGCGAACCTGGTGCTTTTTGAGCATCAGAAAACAGGCGCAAAGCTCCTCTATGTCGCCAACGCCGATACCAACCGCGTCTTCCAGCTGACCTTCCCCACCCGGCCGATTGACAACACCGGCCTGCCCCATGTATTTGAGCACAGCACCCTGTCCGGTTCCGCGAAGTATCCCAGCACCGGGCTGTGGTTCAACCTGATCTATCAGTCTTACCAGACTTACATGAACGCCTACACCACCGATGCGATGACCTGCTATCCGCTCGCATCCCTCTCCGAAGAGCAGCTGCTGGCCCTGGCGGATTTCTATACCGACTGCTGCCTCCACCCGATCGTCAAGGAGCGGGAGGACATCTACCGCACAGAAGCCTGGCGCTATGAAATGGAGGACATGGACAGTCCCCTGACGCTGAACGGCACCGTGTACAGCGAGATGACCGGCGCCATGACGCTGGAAAGAACCGCCCTGGACAACGCCAACGGGGTCACCTTCCCCGGCGCCGCCCTGACCTACAACTACGGCGGAATTCCCGAGTATATTCCGGATATGACCTGGGAAGCCCTGAGAAACTATCACGACACCTATTATCATCCGTCCAACTGCCTCTGCCTGCTGTACGGTTCCTTTGAGAATTACACCCTCTTCCTGAAGCTGCTGGACGAAGCCTTCAGCCCCTATGAGAAGAAGGAGTTCTCCTTCACCGACAGCGGCTATACCCGCATCACCGAACCTGTGGTCACCAGCGTTCCTTACGGTGTGGTGGAAGGCACCGATACGGCCAACCGGTCCACCATCTACTACTACATCATCTGCCCCGGCCTGAAGGAAGACAAGGCTCAGCAGCGTGCCGTGGACCACGTCTGGGAGCTGCTGGAGAACGAAGGATCCCTGCTCATGCAGAACCTGAAGAAAGCCTTCCCCTCCGGTTCTTTTGGCTGCGGCCGCGAGCTGGCTGCCCCGGATGATGCCCTCGTCTTTATGGCAATCAACGTTAACAAGGAAGACGCGGAAACATTCCGTACGGTGATCAACGACTCCCTGAAGCAGATTGCCCAGGACGGCTTTGATCCCATCCAGCTGGATTCCATCGTGACTTCCCAGCTGCTGAACAGCAAGCTGGCACTGGAAAACGGAAATCCGGTCGAGACCGTGATCGAGTCCCTGGCCTATGATTATGCCGTCACCGGCAACCCCTTCGATTATGTCGAGACCGTGGAAGACCAGGCCAATATCCTGGACGAAAACGCCCAGGGGCTCCTCACTGCCGCGATCAACGACTGGTATGTGGATCCGGAACTTTACACCCTGACCACCACCTATCCCGAACCCGGCCTGAAAGAGAAACAGGACGCCGCCCTGGCTGACAAGCTGGCGGAGATCAAGGCCGGCATGACGGAGGAAGAAAAACAGGCAATCATCGACGCCAACCATGCCGAACCTGAAGAAGACGACAACGCCGCCATGATCGCTGCCCTGACCCCGGTTGCCGTGGCGGACCTGCCCGAGGAGATCCGTGAATACCAGATCACCGACGAAACCGGCGCCGACGGCGTCCGCCGCATGAGCGCCGTGGCCGGTGTGGACGGCGTAGGTAAAATTGACCTGTACTTCGACGCCCGCACCCTTCCCCAGGAAGACATCCATTACCTGCGCCTGTTTACCAACCTGCTGGGCCAGATGGATACCGATGCCCGCAGCAAGGAAGACCTGGCCGTACAGATGGATCGTTACCTGATGGCCCGCAAGATCGACGTGAATTCCTTCAACAATCCGGAAAAAACTGACGTGCGCGCTTACCTGCTCACCGAGTGGGTCGCGCTGGACAACGATCTCGCCGCCGGTTACGACCTGATCAAGGAAATCCTGTTCCACACCCAGTTTACTGACATCCAGACCCTTGCCGAGCGGATCTCCGCCCAGAAAGCCGCTGTACGCAACAACCTCAACGGCACGCCCTACCGCGCGCTTTATGCCCGCCAGGAAGGCGTCGGCGATCCCCGGTGCAGATACCATGATTACCTGAACTACACCTCCTATTACACTTTCCTGGAAGAGATTGAGCAGCAGCTGGCTGCCGAACCGGAAACCGTAGTTGCCCGCCTGCAGAACGTCCAGTCCTTCCTGGCTAACCGCAGCGGCACTGTCGCCACCTTTGCCGGCAACGAAGCCTCCATCGCGGTGAACGCGCCCCTGGTGGATACCTTCTTCGCGGATATCGCTTCCGAAGAGCGGGAGTATCCGGCCTATAACCTGCCGGTTCCGCCGATCAAAGAAGGCGTTTCCGTGGACGGCAACATCCAGTACAACCTGAACTGCGCCGCCTACAGCCAGATCGGCGTCGAGCCGGATTATGCCCTCAGCGTCATCGGTTCCCTGATCGCGGACCAGCTGCTTGTCCCCGTCCTGCGGGATCAGATGGGTGCTTATTCCGTCTGGTGCGGTGCTGACGACGATGACGCCATGTACCTGATCTCCTACCGGGACCCCAACGTCAAGGCCACCTTCGACCTGTACGATTCCATCCCAGAAAAACTGGCTGCCCTGGAACTGACCCAGGCGCAGATCGACGGCTATATCATGCAGCAGTATTCCAGCCTGGCGAAGCCCGAAGGCGAACTGGCCGGTGCTGTGACTGCGATGCTCAACATCCTGCGCTGCAAGCCCGCAGATGAAAAGCTGCAGAAGATGCGCGCTTATAAGAGCGTGACGCCTGAAAGCGTGAAGAACGCCGCCCCGATCTATGCCAAGCTGATGGAAAAGGGCTGCCGCGGCACCGTCGGACCGATCGGCACCCTGCAGGCCAACAGCGACCTATATGAAGCCATCCAGAACCCCTTCCACACCGAAGACCTGACCCAGGTTTCCTTCTCCGATGTGGCGGAAGACCATGAGCATCACGATGCCATCTATGCCGCCTTCACCAGCGGCATGATGTTGCCGAAGGAAGACGGTCTCTTCGCGCCGGACGAACCCGCCACCGTGGGCGACTTCCTCGGCGGCCTGTACATGCTCATCGGCGGCGGATCCAATGATCCGGAAGGCTGTAAGGAAGCCCTGGTCGGATACGGTCTGGTCGCTGCGGATCAGGATCTGAATGCCGAACTGCATGAAGATCTCTTCTGCAATGTCCTGACTGCCCTGGGCGCCGGATACTCCACCGACACCCCCGACGCGGCTGTACCGCGTGCAGACCTGGCAGACGTATTTGTCCAGCTCTCTGCTGAATAATCTTTCCAAGGTATAAACGAAGGACTGCTCACCCGAGCAGTCCTTTTCCTGTGCCTGGAAATAGCTGTCATCCCGACCATAGTGGAAGGATCTCTTTCTCATCGTCATTTTTCATTCTCCACAAAAAGACGGTGCTGCATGGCACAGCACCGCAAAAGAGGAGTGAATGTAAACATCTATATTCAAAACATCACTGCCGGTTTGCCGGCGGGATGATGTTCGTCATTGGCGGGAGCCGGCCGCTCTCCCTTTGACATCTGTATCATAACCGGCTTACCTTATCTTCTGCTTATGATTATGTGAATAACGGATGAATAGTGAGTGTGTTCTTTGGGAATCTGCCACGCTTTGCAGCAAGTAGCCACCATATAAAACCTTTTTTAACACACTTTTTTACTCGCCTTTGTTAATCTTCTTTGAAAAGGTCGTCTTGTGCTGTCTGAGTGTAGGCAGACCATCTTCACCGGCAGCACCGTCATAGAGGGAACACCGGATGATAAAGGCCACTTTCCCCTCGTCCAGCTGTTCCTGCGTCACATCCCATTCGCCTGTCCAGCTCCTTGTTTTACCGGCAGGAAGCCCGTCTTCGCCGAACTCCTTCACCTTCTTGTCATTAGGATAATACAGTGTCACCGGTTCATTCATGTCTTCTTCACCGGCATTGGTTACTGTGATAACGACACTGATTTTTCCTGGCTCGGACAATGTATATTTGTCAAAATCCATCGTGATCTTGGGAAGTTCTGAAGCCCGTCCGTTTGTCCCTGTGGTCTCCTTTTCCTTCTCCTGGTTCTGGGTAAAGGTATTCAGCAGTGTCTGCAGATTCTGGACTTTCACCTCAAGTTCGTCAATGGTTCCGTCCTTTTCCGCAATACTGTCATTCAGTTCTTTGATGGTCTCCTCTTTTTCAGTCAACTGCGTCTCCAGCTTTACAACGGTTTCTTCTTTCCCCTTCAGTTCCGTTTCCAGGTTCTGTACCGTTTCCTTCGCGCTGGCCACCTCCGCGGTCAGCGTCTCAATCTGGCTGTCCTTGTTCTGGATATCCGCGTTTAACGTCTCGATTGATTTGGACTTATCTGCAAGATCCGTACTCATGGCATTTATCTGCTCCTGTGCCGCGGAAACACTGCCTTCCAGTTCCCCGCTTTTGTTATCCTTCTCAGAGACCGCAGCTTCCAGGTCCGCAATCTTACCATCTTTTTCAGAAACGGCGGCTTCCAGTTCTCCTATCTTACTGTCCTTTTCAGCGACAGTTGTCTCCAGCTCTCCAATCGTGCTGGTCCTGGCCGACACGTCCGCGGTTAAGCTGTTGATCCGCTCCTCATACTTTTTCGCGTCGCTCTCCAGCGCGGTAACCAGCTGACCCTTTTCCTCGAGGTCGTCCTTCAGATCCTGGATCTTCCGGTCCTTCTCTTCAAGGGTATCTGTCAGCTCCCCGATCTGTTTCTCCTTTTCTTCCACGTCCGAGCTGAGGAAATCCCCCATGGTTTCATGGTCTATGATCGTATTCTCCAGCGTCCGGATTTTTTTCTGCTGCTCTTCATACCCTGTATACAATCCCCCCGCAGCCACCGCCAGGACACAGATAAGCACCCAGACCAGGATCGATTTCATTTTCATTCCGGTTTCCTCCACTTTCTGAAGAGTTTTCCTTATGCCGGCACCCATTTATATCCGTTTTCTTCTGTTTCCCGTCAAACCGGTACTCTATGGTCAGATTATATCATGCGCACTGCAAAATCGGTGTAACAATACCGTAAATTCTGCAAGCCATTTTCAGCAGTTCCCGGGATTTTGCAGGTGTTCAAACAAGAAATCCTGGTTAAATATGACCATCTATCTGTTCATCATTCACTTATCCCGGAGCCAGTAAAAAACCATTCGCGTTTGCATCTCACATTTGCAACTAGTCCCCATGTAAAAACAATGTAACAATCCTCCAAAATCCATTGAGCCTTCTCCCTCCTTCTGTTACTATTGCATTAAACCAAGCCGCAACAGCCCATAAGACCCCGCTACACCCAGGAAAAGGAGAATACGACTCATGCTGAGTAAAATCGGAGAAAAGGTTGAAACATTTCTGGACAACACAGAAGAGAAGCACGGATTGTTCTTAAAGAAGTTAGGAAACAGAGCAGGACTGCTCCTGAAAGAGTTTGCCATTCTTGTGCTCGTTGTCGGGATCATCCTGAGTATAATTATCGGCATTGCAACATTCTTTGACGAACCGGCATGGGCAAAAGAGCTGAGAACCCAATATGGGTCGACTCCTTATTCATACGACGGCGTGCTTTATTCAGAAGTGAGGGCACAATACCGTGCTGCCGGTTTGACCACGCTTGTCGGCGGAATTGCCGGAAGCATCTTCACTTTCCTGCTGCTCCTGGGCTTCGGCCAGCTGGTGGAAGAGCATACCCTTATGCGGAAGCTTACGGAACGCCAGATGGGTCTGCCGGATGAAACCAAGCAGGAACGCCCGAAACCATCAAAAGAGGATGACGATGAACCATGGCATCTGAAGCCTCTCCCAAAAGACAACAAATAACCCTGATCACCGGAAAGGATAACCCATAGAATGAGTCCACGTCCCAGCAAATACAAATCCTGGTCCTCCATCAATAACTGGCTGAACGAAACCCTCTGCGATGAACTGAAGGGGCGGATCACCTATTTCTTTACCGTCTTTCGCCAGGCCCATGACCATCCCCACTGCGCAGCCATCCGCCTGGACGGGAAGGAACTGGTCCGCTTTAAGTGGATTAACATGTACGAGCAGGAGTATGATGACGCCGAACTGGTCAAACAAGGAGTCTGGTTGTCCTATGACGAGTTGTTTAAGGTCATGAAACCCAAATGGGATGAAAACATCACTTACAGCGGCGATGATTTTATCTTTGCCGTAATGAAGTTCCATGATATGCCCATCGCAGATGCCCTGCAGAGTGAAGACTATATTGTGAAAATCCTGGCCATCCTGGATAAGCGGGTTGGAAAAAGAACCCTAGATAAGATCCGGGAAACCGGGGAGTATCTGAGCTATCCTGACTGGGTCAGGCCCTTTTATGAATTAAGGCTGTCCCTGTGACGCGCAGCCGACAGATCACACACAGGAGGTTTCCCCCATGAAAGAAATGATTTGCGAAAAATGCAGACGGCTGATTGTGGAGGACGTATGCCCCCTCTGCGGCAGCACAGACGTCCATGAACCGGCGGAAGATGATCACTGTTTCCTGGTCACCGCGGATCATTCCGGATCGGTGGTGGTCAGCAAAATCCTGGAGCAGAAAGAAATTCCGTATAAGATGGCCAGCGTGCAGATTGGCAAATACTCCCTCACCCGGGATTTCTATGTGCCTTACGGCCGGCTGGATGAAGCGGAAACCGCGCTGAGCGACTTCGGGAAGAACGAACCGGCTGCGGAAGATTTCCTGAGCGAAGGCTTCGGGCCGGATCTTTTCCACGCGGAAGAGATTGACAAGATGGAATGGGCCGATCTGGACAATATGGAGCTGGATGAGCTGAAAGCCTATAAGGAAAAAATCTCAAGGACCCTGAAGGAAATCAAAGCCCAGGAACAGCAGTGGAAAACACGCATCACCAAGCTGCTGGATATGCGGGAGGAAGCGGAAAACCTGATCGAAGACATGGAGTAAAGCGGGCGGATGTCCGGCCCGGTATCGAGCAGGGATGATAAAAGACGCGGATCGATTGATCCGCGTCTTTACTGTGTTTTGCTTCTCTGCAGTTATTCTTTCGACATCGACTGGATAAACTCTTTCAGAATTTGGATAAACTCAGCCGCCTCTTCGGAATTCCTGATCAGCCTTTCTTGCCCGGCTTCCTTATCCAGCACCATCTTTACGGTTAACGTATATCCTTCGCCCAGACGTCCCTCAAATTGATGCCAGTTACTGCAGATCCCGATAATTGCCCCTAAACCGTTCTTGCTATTCACGTTTTTCCATCGTGTTTGTTCACCTTGATCCTGCATGTTGATTCCCTGGATAATGAACTCCTGGTCTTCCATGTTATAGATCACATAAATATCTTTGCTGAACTCTGCAGGTTCAGCCGTTCCTCTACCCAGGTCTGCAAATATCGTTCCATCGGAATAATCCTTGGAAACCACACTCCGCAGCAAATAATAAACGTTCTCCGCATCAAGCTTGCGAACATCCTTTATGACTCCGCTGTTTGTAATGATCATCGCCAGGACAGCCACCGCCACCAGCACAATGACAATAATCCGTTTCCGACGTTTGGCTGCTTCCATTTCCTGAATGGCATTATCCATAGATTCCATCTGTATGTTTCCCTCTCCGAAGTGATTTGTCCTGAATATCATTCGTCCTGGAACAAATACAATTCTTTTTATCCTTCAAACATTTCCACTGCCTTCTTCAGGTTTTCAGTAATCAGGATATGCTGGGGGCAGGCTTTTTCGCACTGCCTGCAGGAGACGCAGTCGGAAGCCCTGTGACCGGGCTGTGCCGCGGCGTTGTAGGCGTCCATGGCTTCCTGCATCTGTCCATTGCCCAGTTGTTTGTTCATGGCAGTGAAGATATCCGGAATCAGGATTCCCTTGGGGCAGCCTTCCGTGCAGTAATGACAGGATGTGCAGGGGATGGTGGAAGACTGGCCCAGGATCCGCTGGGCCTGCTGAATAATATGCTGTTCCTCTTCGTTGAGGGGCTGGAAGTTTTTCATATAGGAGAGGTTGTCCTGCATCTGCGCTATGTTGGACATACCGGACAGGACGGTGATGATCCCGTCCAGGGAAGCAACGAAACGGATAGCCCATGAAGCGCAGGACATATCCGGATGGTAAGCCTGGAAGAGTTCCTTCACTTCCTTCGGCGGGTTGGCCAGGGTACCGCCTTTTACCGGCTCCATAACGGTGACGGAAACACCGTGTTTCCGGGCCACCTCATAGTTCGCCCGGGAGGCAACAGAAGGGTTCTCCCAGTCGGCATAATTGATCTGCAGCTGAATAAAGTCCACCTCCGGGTGAGCCGTCAGGAGCCTGTCCAGGAGTTCCGGTCCCGCATGGAAAGAAAAACCTACGTGTTTGATCAATCCTTTGGCTTTCTGTTCCTGGACGAAGTCCCACAGGTGCAGCTTGTCATACCGGGTATAGTTGTTCTCCATTAAAGCATGAAGCAGATAATAATCGAAGTATTCCGCGCCGGTACGCTTCAGGCTGGTCTGGAACTGTTGTTTCGCCGCTTTTTCCGTGGGCGCCATCATGGCATTGAGCTTGGTGGCCAGGGTGTAGCTTTCCCGGGGATAGCGTTCCACCAGCGCCTTGCGGGTGGCTGTTTCCGATCCCATGTACACAAACGCGGTGTCAAAATAGGTGAACCCTGATTCCAGAAACAGATCCACCATCTGCTTTACCTGTTCCACATCGATGCCCAGGCCCTTCCGGGGCAGGCGCATCAATCCGAATCCCAGCTTGGGAGTATCCTTTCCGAAGTAATCCATCTTATTCACCTCCGAAGGGGGTCATTTTGATTCATCTTTCATGATACATGTATTGTATAACAAAAACAGCGTAAGCAAAAGGCTGTCTCCCCAGCCCCCAAAATATGTCTGCCAAAAATAATACTCATTACTGCCATCCCTTCCGAATGAACGTATATATTCATGAAAGCACTCACACAGAGGCTTTTTACATAGATTGAAATCCATTGTACAGGAGGGAATGAAAATGAACAGCCACAGTTACGATATGACCCGCGAGGGAACGGATCCCAAACCTCTTACCGATGAGAAATTCACAGAATTCCAGAAGGCAGAAAAGCGCAAAGAGAGTATAATCGGCGTGATTTCTTCCGCCCTCCTGGACATTATCGACTTCTTCCTTTGATCATACTTTAACATATAGAAAGATGCGGATT
>Ga0310786_10010521_pt1 | contig 11618 bp, 25 predicted proteins | sample AusTroGonzalo_MG_FD_203881 | JGI IMG/M metagenome (GOLD analysis project Ga0310786, IMG submission 203881) | Bovine rumen microbial communities from tropical cattle in Woodstock, Queensland, Australia - Gonzalo_03 (v2) (version 2) | ecosystem: Host-associated > Mammals > Digestive system >... | reverse complement strand
GATGCCGTTACAAAGGGATGGATCACGGCCGAAGAGTGCGCGGAGATCCTCGGAGAGTAGCCAGGGAGGCCAAACATGGCAAGAATCATCAACCTGTCGAATCCATACGTCCTCGAACAGACGGGCGCGAACATCGACAAGGCGACCGGCCTGCCGTTTAAGGAAGTGGGGCTGGCGGAAGCCCAGCAGGCGCAGGCGAAAGAAAATATCGGCCTATATGTGGACGATGTGCCGACAGAAGGGTCGGACCACCTGGTAAAAAGCGGCGGCATATATGACTGGGTGCTGCAGCAACTGGCCAGATTGAAAACGGTCGCCCACATCGAGGTCACAAACGGCCCGTCAAAGAACATTTACAAGAATGGAGAAGCGCTGGATCTAAACGGGATAACGGTCACAGCCACGTACACAGACGGAACAACGGACAATGTGACGAGCGAGTGCGTGTTCAGTCCGAGCGCCGGAACCATCCTCAGCGGAAACGAGCCCGTGAGCATCGGTGTGGCATATCGCGCGGCGGAAACGTCGTTCCATGTGTTCATGTCGACGCCGTACATCGACCTGCACGGAGACACGTCGTTCACGCTCAAGACTAAAAACAGCAACAAGAACTGGGACGGTACGCTGGAGTACAGCACGGATGCAAGCGTCTGGGAGACCTGGGACGGCACATCCGAGCTATCGTCCGCAGTGCATGACGGAGAGCATCACATCTATCTGCGCGGAAGCGGCAATACCAAGATTGTAGGCATGACGGACGCGAGACGCTGGGTGCTGACCGGAAGCGGAGTAAAGTGCAGCGGAGACGTGACGATGCTGCTGAATTATCAAGCGCCGGAAAATATCACTATGGCAGAAGGGTGCTTTGAGTATCTGTTTTACGAATGTGTCGGACTGACAGAGGCGCCGCAGCTGTCACCGCTGACTGTTCCGAAGCAAGGCTACACCAGCATGTTCGAAGGCACAAGCGTGACGGAGACGCCGCTCCTGCCTGCGAAGGCCGTCGGCTACGCAGGGTATATGAACATGTTCAGCGGAAACGTCGAACTTCAGTCGGCGCATGATATTGAAGCGACGACGCTCGGAGAAGCTTCCTGCAATACTATGTTCCAGAACTGCACAAGCTTGCAGAACACTCCGGCCATCAAGGCGCAAATGCTGGCCAAGAACTGCCTGTTCGCCATGTTCATCGGCTGCGTCGGATTGACCACGCTGCCGGAACTTCCTGCGCTGACACTTGCGACCGGCTGCTACAAGAGGATGTTCGAGAACTGCACGAACATCAAAGTCGCGGAGAGCGAAAGCGGCGTATACCAGCACGCATTCCGCATACCGACGGATGGGACCGGTGTGACGGCAACCGATGCGCTGACCGACATGTTCAAGAACACCGGCGGCACGTTCACCGGCACGCCGATCATCAACGCAATTTACTACACCAACCACGAGCCGGTGGCGTAGAGGGAGGCGATCTGCATGCTGATCTCTATCATCACAGCGCTCATTTCTGCTGCAAGCGCGATATGCGTCGCGCTGATCGGCGCGAGGGCAAAGGCCGCGGAGGCCAGAACAGACGCCAGGGAGAAGCGGCGCGAGCGGGAAAGCCTGCTGTCGATGGCCATGATGGACGCATCGATCCAGTTGTCGATCGTGAGCGCGAATGCCCTGTCCGGAGGCCATAACAACGGAAACGTCGAGCAGGCGCGCAAGGCAGCCGAGAAGGCGCGAGCAGACTATGAGCAATTTCTGCGGGAAGTAACGGCGCACGCCGTCAATGGAGGATCCTGATATGTTCATGAGAAACAGCACATACGACATCCTGAAGCGGGTCGCACTGATCTACATGCCGGCGCTGGAGACGCTGATCCTTGCGCTGGGGAAAATCTGGGGATGGCAATACAGCACGGCGATCGCCGGAACGATCGCGGCGCTGGCCGTGTTCCTGGGAGCGTGCCTGGGCGTATCATCCACGAGATACTGGGCGGCACAGTCGACGGAGCAGGCCGGGGAGGCCTCGGACGATGAATGCTTATGATTTCGCGAAACAATGCGAGGCTCTGGCTGGGCTGAAAACTCTCTACGTCAAAGGCGGATTCGGAGCACCGCTTAATGCGGTTAATAAGCGCAGAGCTGAGGCCGCGTACGAGTACAACATGAAGCGCGCCGCGATCATCAACGCAGCTACGCCGGACACGTTTGCATTCGATTGCTGCGGAGTTCCGAAAAGCGTGCTCTGGGGATTTTCAGCGGATCCGTCAAAAAACTACGGCGGAGCGGTATATAAATCTAACGGCGTGCCGGATCTGAGCGAAGCGGGGTTCCTTAGGGTATGCACGAAGGTGTCCAGCGACTGGTCGAACGTGCCAATCGGCGCGTGCCTGTTCATGGCGGGCCACATGGGCGTCTACCTGGGCAACGCGCTGGCAGTCGAGTCGACGCCGATCTGGAAGGACGGCGTGCAGATCACGAACGTGCAGAACGTCCGGAAGATCAGCGGCCGGAACGGACGCACATGGTCGCAGTGGGGCTTGATCCCGTACGTGGACTATAAGGAGGACGACATGACAAGAGCAGAGACCGAGGCGCTGATCCGGGAGATGTTCCCGGAGTGCATGGCGATCTATACGGCGATGCTGTCGAAGCAGCCGGCAGACGCCTGGGCGATGGAGGCGATCGAACGCGTGAAGGCTGCGGGCCTCATGGTCGGAGATCCGGACGGAAATTTCCGGCCGCAGTCTCCGATCCGGCGCGAAGAGATGGCATCGATCCTAGCCGGCATGCTGCCGGATAATTATATCAGGCATTTCCTTTAATTCAGCCGCGAAAGCGGCGCACCTCAAGAGGCGGGGCTTCGGCCCCGTCTTTTATTTTGTCCGAAAAGTGTCATATGGAAGTGTCATATTTCGATGAAAAATCGGGGAACAAACGGCAACAAACAGGAACAAACGGAAACAAGCAGGGAAAGAGACAAGGCCGGAACCCGTTGAAAAATCAACGAAAAATCCTGCAGGCGTTGAAACTGCAGGATTCTCGTTTTGGTAGTGCCTAGGGGAGTCGAACCCACAGTTTTCCCCATGTTTTCAACAGCTTGGGGAAACGGTGTCATACGCCGATGTCATATGCTCCGCTGTTTCCCGCCTTTTCCGGGGACAGAAGGCCGTTGAAATAGGCGTCCACCTGATCGTCGACACGGACGCGCTGGGCGCTGAACGTGTGCTGATAGACGGTGCTCATCACGTGCGGGGACTTCCATCCGCCTCGCTCCATCGCATACTTTTCCGGAACTCCGAGCTGCAGCATGACGCTGGCATTGAGATGCCGGAGTTCGTGGAACGTCAGATCCAGGCCGGCCTTCCTGCAGATCTTCCGGAAGCGTCCGAAGATCTGGCTGTGGTTGAGCGGCACGATCCAGGGCTGGCTGTGGTCCGCCTGCTCCATAAGCTCGAGGATGTACGGCGGCACGCGGTGCCTGCGGATCCGCGCGTCCGTCTTCGCGACGTCCTTCACGGTGGGCACTGTGCCGACGTCAACGACGACGCGGTTGATGGTCAGCACGCCGTCCTTCAGGTCGCACCACTGCAGGCCGCGGATCTCCGACATGCTGAAGGACAGCCAGAGCGCCAGCATGCACGGCAGCTCGACCGAGGTCCCGCGGATCGCGTCCACGACCAGCTGCGGATCCGGATATTCCTTCAGGTTCTTTTTGCGTCTGGGGAGCCTCACGTCGTATTTAAGGCGGCAAATCTTCCACAAGGATGAAGATACCAGACCCCACTCGTTAGCGAGCGTCTTGGCCGAGATAGGGCCTCTCCGGCCTATCCTGCAGGCCTCCTCGTTGATCGCGTCCTGCACGAGTTCCTCTGTCAGATCGTCGACGGGCACGGACATGAGCTTCTGGAATCCGTTTGCGCGTGCCTTGCGGTAGCCGTCGACGGTAGCCGGCGACAGGACCCGGCAAAGATCGATATACCGGTCGCAGGCGTCGCCCACGGTGATCCTGCCGGACTTTTTCTCCGGAACGCCTTCGGCCTTGATCCGCGCGGCCTCCAGCTCGCACTCTGCCTTCGTGTCTCTCGTGATCCGTTTATAGTGTGGAGTTCCTTCCTCGTCACGGTACAGGAAAACGCGGACGGTCCACGTTCCCCACTTCGTTTTCTTCGGCTTCGCCATGTATATTCTCCATTCAGTTTATGCGAAAAGTGTCCGCGATCATCGGGCTGAGACCATCGCGGAGTGCATAATTATAGAATAATCATAAATATTGTTGATTAAACTACGTCTGTTGCTTCCGGAAGTTCATCCGGATTATTTTTTTTCGAGTTTCTGGGCTTTGAGGCGATAAACAGAACGGCGTCGAAGGCGTCCATCTGACCTTCGTCGTTCATGGAGCGGTACATGGACAGAAGCTCGCGCTCGGACGGGGTCAGCGTCGGCTCGCCCCGTCCGACGAGCTCGTCGAGGGTGATCCCGAAATAATCGGCGACAGCAATAACCTTGTCAATACTGGGCGCGTTCATATTCCATTTTGCAAGCGATGTCTTTGTGAGTCCGGCACCGCGTTCAACATCTGCAACAGTCTGGCCTCTGTCAGATGCAAGTTCTCTTATGCGATTTAGCAGTTCCATAATAAAAATATATGCGATTTCGCAATTCAATAGTTGACTAATTGAAAAATCGCATATAATATATATATGGGCTTGCGATTTTTCAAATATCGGTTGGTTATCGTAGCACCATAATTATATCGCGTATTTGAAAATACGCAAGCCACTACATACAGGCAAGGAGGAGGACATGCTGCACAAAATAAGGGAATTATGCGAGGCTCGAGGGATCACAATCGCGGAACTGGAGCGTCAGGCGGGGTTGACGCCGACCTCAATGGCAAAGTGGAATGCGAACATGCCGGCCGTGGACAAGGTCGCGAAGGTGGCCAAGGTGCTCGGCGTCACGATCGAGGAGCTGCTCGAGGACGATCCGGCGGATGAAACTTGCCGGAAACTTGATGAAACTTCGCGAAACTTTGAGAAACCTGAACAGGAGGCGGTCTGATGGGCAGAGTGATCGTGTGCCAGCTGGATGTGACACTCAGCACAGAAGACTGGAGAAACGTATTCTATGAGTGCGCGGCGCAGATCAAGAGCGGGGTCCTGCTGCTGCCGTCATGTGCGCATTACGTGGCTACGGCGGAGGCGGACCGGGTGGATCTGAGAGAGCGAAAGGAGGCGGACGCATGAAGCCGAGCGAAGATCTGAAACTGTCGAAGGACTTTCAGGACGCCGTGGACGTGATCAGGGACGCGAAGGACCCGGCGTTCACAATCGTGAAAGGGATGATGGAACGACGCCTGGAGATCGAGGGCAAGGACAGCCTATACAAGATGCTCGAGGAATCAATAGCAATCCGTGCGCTGAAGGAATGCGCGGCGCTGAAAGACCTCGGACTCGAGATCGAGCCGTATATGAACGCCTACGTGCGGAACATAGCATACGCGTACGGATACGAGGAGAAATGACATGGGACGCATAGAGAGACGCCGCTTCGCCCCGGCGAAGGGCCACGTATTCCACAACAGAGGCGGAGGCGACTTCCTCTGCACGAGCGAGACGTTCTGGATCGGGTATGAAAGCCGCGCATGGATGCAGAACGTGAAGAGCGGCTGGTCGTTCGAAGCCAGAGACATCCGGATCTATGACAACGGCGACATCGACTGGGGCTACAGCGTCGGAGGGCGCTGGGCAGATCTGCCGGCGTTCATGCCGGGAAAGGAGGCGCTGTCGTGAGGATCATCGGACTGAAGGAAGTGGCCGAGAAGCTGCAGATCAGCTATAAGCAGGCCACGCACATCTGTAACATGCCGGGATGCCCGACGCTGCCGCGGGGAAAGAACCAGAAGTTCCGGATCCCAGAGGAGGCGTTCGACGCCTGGGTGAAGGCGGGGTGCAAGGAATGAAGCCGGCACCGATCGCGACGTACTACCAGGAGTTTATGGAGACCGCGCTCGAGGCGGAGTCGGTCAGGCAGCTGCGTGAGAAGGCCGTCGCGCTGAAGATCAAGGCGCTGGAACGCGGGATCCAGTACGGGCACGTGAAGGATTTCTGGAACTTCTGCCTGTACTGCTGCAGAAGTTTCGGGCGGACGGGCTTTCTGCCGAAGAAATAGGAGGAGACCATGAAAACGAAGAAGTACAGATGGAATCGGAAGAAGTTCGCTCACAACCTGGGCGTGCTGGCCACGATGGCCGCGCTGGCCGTGCTGAACGTGTGGATCCTGTACGAGTGGATCATGGGGGCGTAGGAGGTGCAGTATGGCGCTCAACTGGAAGAAGACGGCGCGCTTCGACAACGACCAGGGCACGACGATCGTGTATACGGCGGAAGGCGCGGGCATGCAGATCAAGAGCATCAAGAAGCATATCCCGCACCCCGGAAGAGAGGGTACGTGGGATCATACGACTTTCCACGTACTCGCGGAGGGCTCGCACGTGGCCGAGAAGCAGACGCTGAAGGACGCGAAGGAGTTCGCGGAGTGGTACGTGAAGACGAGGGGATAACATGCCGGTATCAGAAGACAAAGCCCTGCTGAGATCATATAAATGCAAGGGCTGCACGAATATCATCGAAATAGACGGAGCCAGGTTCTGCCTCCCGATGGTGGAACACAGGCACAATACGATGTGGATCGGGAACACGATCGTCTGCATGGACTATAAGGAGGAAATGCACATGAGCAAACACAAGGAGACGCTGCGCGTTGTGGTGAAGGAGCCGGGCAAGATCGCGGAGGTGCGCGACGTGCCGAACACGCTCGAGGCGCTGCAGGAACTCGTCGGCGGATTCATAGAGCCGATCCACATGGCGAACAAGGTGATCGCTCTGGTCAACGAAGACGGCAAGCAGATCGGGCTGCAGCCGAATCTCGGGATCCCGGGCGACGTGCTGATGGGGCCGGTCGTGCTCGTCGGAGACGGAGGAGAAGAGTTCACGGATGTTCCGCGCTTTATGCAGGAGCTGTTCAGCTGAAGGAGGTCAGGGATGGCGAAGGTCAGGAAGGACGAGCCGCTGCAGCAGTTCAATCCAATGGCGGAAGACTCGGGACCGGTGGTCCTGAAGGTGCCTCCGAAATACTGCGCAGCGTGCGGCGGGAAGTTTATACCGCACGGCAAGAACACGAAATACTGCCCGATGTGCAGGAGGCTGCCGCAGGCGAGACGCGAGGCCATGCGCGACGCGCGGATCCTCGACAGCGTGGACGAGGGCAAGCCAGAGGCGGTCGTATATATCGACGAAACGAAGAAAAGGAAACAGGAGGAAACCATGAAAGGAACGAAAGAGGTCGAAAAGAAACCGGATCCGGAGGATTTTACGCCGATAGAGGCAGCGCCGGTCGACGAGCTCGAGGAGATCGCGGCAGAACTGCCGAAGATAAGGCTGAAGGACGCGATCTATTATGCGATGCTGCAGCTGATCAAGGATCAGTACGGCATAGATCTGATCGACGCGTCCGAGCTGATGCAGGGGACGCTCACCGTCGACGGCAAGGAGTACGGCGGCATCTATATCAGGCGCAGCGCGTGGGAGGGAGTATAGAAGATGACTCTGGCGGATCTTTATGAGGTGATCGACGCAAACCAGATCGTGCATTTGCAGTACGTGAAGGAAGGCGAATATAGCTTTGAAGATGGAGTTCTGAAAAAGGCACACGACGAACTGCAGAGCCTGTATAAAGGGCCGATCAACCTGGTACCGTACCCGCAGGCTCAGCGCAGGATAAGGCGCATATGTGTCGAAGGTGACGTCATGGAGGTGCTGCTCAAATGATCGTGTATATCGCCGGTCCGATGAAGGGGCTAGAGGAGCACAACCGGCCGGCATTTATCGCGGCGGAGATCGAGCTGAACGAGCGCGGATACAAGGTTCTCAATCCGGCGATACTGCCGGAGGGGATGGACGAGGCAAAGTACATGCCGATCTGTCTGCAGATGGTCGCTGCTGCCGACGTCGTTGCGACGCTGCCGGGATGGCAGAACAGCGACGGAGCGCAGCTGGAGACGATCTTCGCAGCGTACCAGGGCAAGCGGATCGTGGAGGTTGCCTGGCTGATCGGGAAGGACGAGGAGGTGCGGCCATGACGCTCGAAAAAGCAAAGGAGGAGCTGATGAAGTTCGTGCGGCTCAAGACGACAATGTGGCCAGAGTTCGCCAGCGTGCTGACTTCAGCAGATGTGCAGGAAGTGAAGCACGGGAACTGGGTAGGCATAGACGATTTCCCGCACGAGATTTGGGAGTGCAACAGATGCGGTCGAATCATCGAAGGCGACAGGGAAAACTACTGTCCGAACTGCGGGGCATCAATGATGGACGAGGTGGAACAAGATGGCTAAATACATAGACGCAGACAATCTGAACAAACTAAAGTTTCATCCATTACACAAGACATATATCAAGCCGACAGGCGCAGATGTGGCAGCCTATAAACAAGGATGGAACGATGCTATTGATGCAATAGCTGAGAACGAGCCTGCTGCCGATATTAAGGAAATAATCTACGCGAGCCCTATTTCTGACATTGGGAAAATCATTGATTCGCAGATATTCAGGGAATACTGCAGCGCTACCTGCATGACTCTTGTTACGGATGAGTTTTTACATCAGTGTTTTTCGCCACCGAAGCGTGGACGATGGAAGAAGTTGCCAGAAGGATGGTGTGCTTTATGGGAGTGCAGTAACTGTGGAGAAACTACGGTCGAAACAGTTATGGGGAGACCAAAGTATAACTACTGTCCGAACTGCGGGGCACAAATGAAACAAATGGAGGGAAACAACGATGGCGATCAATAGAGTGCTGATCTCGGGCAACGTGGTCCGGGATCCGGAAGTGAGATACACGAGCGACGGGACGGCATGTGCCAGGCTCACCGTCGCGCTCAACAGAGACAGAGGCGTGAACGGAGCGGAGCCAGGCGCGGACTATCCTCAGGCAGTGTTCTGGGGAAAGATGGCGGAGAACATCGAGAGATACGTCGGGAAGGGAGCGCTCGTCACGATCGAAGGCAAGCTGCGAACCGGCAGCTATAAAAACCGGCAGACAGGACAGCCGGTCTATTTCACGGAAATCGCCGGCGACCGGATCATGTATCACAGGAAGCGCGACGAGGAGGCCGCCAAAAAGGCGAGTTACCAGGAAGCGCCCAGCGCCGCGGACGTGACCGGAAACGACGACTGGAGCAGCCAGACGTCTATGGACTTCCAGAGGGACGATGACATCCCGTTCTGATGGATAGAGTGGACAAGCGCAGCCGCAGGGCTGCGGCGTGCCGGCAGGATCGTGCCGGCATGCCAGAGCTCTGCGCTCTACTATAAGATATACGCACACGCGCGCACGCGCGTATGCGGGTCCTTAAGAGGTTAACTTTACCACCATACAGTTTTTGGAGGTGCGACGAGGAGGTGGGCTACTGGATGAAGAGGACACTCAGGAGCGGAAAGGTCATAGAGAAGTCTCAGTTCTTCGTCGGAACGAGGAAGCCACGCGCCGATCGGCGCAAGGGGTCGAGCTCCGCAGCGCGTATGGACGTGAATATGAACCTGGCCGTGCGCCGGTTCGCCAGGATCCTGAACTGCAACTTCGACCCGGACGACATACTGATCACGCTGACGTACTCGGACGAGCACCTGCCGGCGGACTATAAGGAGGCGGATCGTCTGATCGGGCTGTTCCTGCGCAGGCTCAAAAGGCTCGGCGTGGATGCGCGCGGCGTCTGGCTGACGGCGGACAAGGACAAGCGTGGAAACGCGGAGCGGCTGCATCATCACATGATCATTAAGGGCGACGGCATTCAGATGCGCAGAGACGGAGAGAAGCTGATCGCGTGCGTCAGCGGAAAGAAGCTCGAGGACATCTGGGGCTGCGGGATCCTGCACGCGGAGCATCTGGAGCAGCAGGACGACTATACGCCGCTCGCCGCTTATCTCGTGCGCCAGGCTGTGGCCGTGGCAGATGCAAAGAAGTGGCATTCGAGCCGCGGCCTGGAGAAGCCGGTCATAGAGGAGGAGATCATCACGGACCAGGCGGACGAGCTACGGGCACCGGGCGGCGCTGAAGTGCTGGAGGTCGGTCACTACGACCAGGAGACCGGATCGCACTATATCAGATACATCAGAAGGCCGAAGAAGGCGAAAGAAGGGAGAGTGGACGAGACCGTGAAAAGAAACTTCGTAAACCACTACGGATTGAGAGGCTACAAGCTGCCGCCGAAGACGTTCAAGCGGGCGCGGTACCTGGTCGAGGACTATCCGCGGATCAAGCGAGAGTACGAGGACATGCTGACAGACTCGAAGAGAAGCGACGGACAACCCAGAGGGACGGATCCGGGCAATCCGACGGCGACGATCGCGGCGCGGCGCGCTCAGCTCGGAGACGACATCCGCGCCGTGGAGAAGGCGCTGGAATACATACCGAAGGAGTATGCGGATCCGATCGAAAAGCACGTGAAGGACGGGACGCTCTATCCGCTCAGCGTAATGGCCAGGAAGGAGCGCGGCAGAACGCCGGCGCACAGGAACACCTGGCAGAACTGGATCCAGCCATATTTGTACATGGTCGCGATCCTGAGAGGCTATTGATCCGGTCGAGAGGTTGAGCCGGTGAATATAGGCAGCGGCGCGGCAATCAACGCTTACCAAGGCAAACCACCGAATAAGACACGGCCCCGAAGAACGCCGCGCCTTGCTGCGGGGCCAGACAGGAGGAAATCATGGGAATCGAAGACGAGATCATGGGATACGAGTCGCCGATCGGGTTGATGGTCGAAGACATCGAAAACAAGATCATCGGCGAGGTCGTCAAGTGCACACAGAACATGCGGATCTACGTCAACAGAACGGAGCTGCTGAAGGCGCTCGCTTACGATCGCGGGCAGTACGACAAAGGCTACAGGGACGGCTTTGCCAGCGGAAAGGAAGAGGGCTACGCGGAAGCCCTAGAGAAGATCCGCCAGATCATCGGAGGAGGAAGCACGGATGAATGACGAGGAGAAGACCGTGAGCATCTACATCGTGACGGACGGAGAGATCATCCAGGTCGACATGGTGAGCGAGATCATGATCATGGACGACGGGGCCATGCGGATGGCACGCGCAAAAAACGGCACGACAAACATAACGTTTTGCGGCTGATATTTGTGCAAACTGCATTTATTTTGGTGATATAATGATAGTGCCGAAGATTACACAGCGAGGGGCAAAACGCTCCTCGCTTTTCTATTGCGGAGGCGGTCAAGAGTGAAGGAATGGGCGGCGTCGTTCTACAAGTCGCCGGTCTGGCAAGGATGCCGTAACAGCTACATGGCCAGCGTGCACGGACTGTGCGAGGAGTGCCTGAGCCGGGGCGTCTACACGCCGGCGGAAATCGTGCACCATATTAAGGAAATAACTCCGGAGAACATCCACGACCCGGACGTCGCGCTGAGCTGGTCAAACCTCGAAGCGGTATGCCGGGAATGCCATGCCGAAAAGCACGGCGCGCGGATCCGCAGATACCGGCTCGACGCGTCCGGCCGGGTGACGGCGACGCGGTGAGGCCCCCCTGGTCGAGATCCAGAGGAGAGGCCCGGAAGAC
>Ga0310786_10010520_pt1 | contig 11619 bp, 8 predicted proteins | sample AusTroGonzalo_MG_FD_203881 | JGI IMG/M metagenome (GOLD analysis project Ga0310786, IMG submission 203881) | Bovine rumen microbial communities from tropical cattle in Woodstock, Queensland, Australia - Gonzalo_03 (v2) (version 2) | ecosystem: Host-associated > Mammals > Digestive system >... | reverse complement strand
TGACGGTCTCCTTTATCGTCCCGACGCTTATAACCAGGATCTGAAATGGGAAACCACCACAACTTATAATGCTGGTTTGGACTTCAGCTTCTTCCATAACCGCATCAGTGGTAGTGTAGACTATTACTATCGTAAGACCACTGATCTGATCAATGACGCATCGGTATCAGCAGGTTCGAACTTCCGTAACCAAGTCCGCTCGAATATCGGATCACTGGAGAACAGAGGTATCGAAGCTTCTTTGACTATTCGTCCAATTCAGACAGAGGATATCCAATGGGAGGTGACAGCCAACTTCACCCATAACAAGAACAAGATTACAGAACTTACTGGTGAATCCTCACTCGTTTTGACAGGCGGAATCTCAGCAGGTACAGGTAACCAGTGTCAGGCTCATTCCGTGGGCTATCCCAAGAGATCGTTCTATGTCTATCAGCAGGTTTACGATGAGAATGGTATACCCCTTGAGGGTGTCTACGTCGACCGTAATGGTGATGGTCAGATCAATGATTCAGACCGTTATTTCTACAAAAATCCTGACGCTCCCTACACCGCAGGTCTGAGCTCACGTCTCCAGGTCAAAAACTGGGATTTCGGCTTTGGACTGCGCGCCAGCTTCGACAATTATGTCTACTGGGACAAGGAAGCAGGCTACTCTAACGTTTCTAAGCGCTTCGACTCCTCATTCGGCTATCTGCAGAATGTTATCCCAGGTGCTATCGAACGTAACTGGTCAACCTACGATCACGCCCTATCTGACTACTTCGTTCACAACGGTTCGTTCCTGAAGTGTGACAACATCACATTAGGCTATTCTTTCGAGGAACTCTTCAAGGGTGGCAACTACAATGGTATTACCGGACGCATCTATGCATCGGCTACCAACGTATTCACCATTACCAAGTATGAGGGTATTGATCCTGAAGTTTATGGCGGCATCGACAACAACATGTATCCGCGTCCGCTTACCATTCAGGTTGGTCTGAACCTCAACTTCTAATGAAAAAGGTAATAAGATAATAAGTAAAAAAGATACGACTATGAACTTAAGATATTTCAAAAATATAATTCCCGTTGCAGCAGTAGCTTTTGCTGTAGCAGGACTGAGTTCTTGCACAAAAGACCTGGACGTCACGCCTATTGATCCCAGTAAGACGATGGTTGCTGACGAGGCTGCACTCTTTACCAAGTGCTATGCCAACATGGCTTTGCAAGGTCAGACTGGTGCTAATGGTGACTGCGACATCGACGGTCTGGATGGTGGTACTGCCGGTTTTGTCCGCCAGTTGTGGAATGCCAATGAGTTGACCACCGATGAAGCGATTTGTGCCTGGGGTGACCCCGGTATCCCCGCTTTCAACTTTAACCAGTGGGATGCTTCACACCCCATGCTGAAAGGTTTCTACTATCGTTTATATACAGGTATTGCCTACTGCAACCACTATTTGGAGGTTTGTGGCGACATTGATGCTACCCGTCAGGCTGAGGTTCGCTTCCTTCGCGCCCTGTATTATTATCATCTGATGGACTGCTTCGGCAATGTACCGTTTGCTACGACACTGATGTCGACACCTCCCCCCCAGATTCAACGTGCAGAACTCTTCACATGGATTGAGACAGAGTTGAAGGAATGTGTTGGCCAGATGATGACACCAGCAGCCCGCAAGGATACTGACGACGGTTATGGCCGTGCCGATCAGGATGCAGCGAACCTGTTGCTGGCTCGTCTGTATTTGAATGCAGAAGTCTATACTGGCACTGCCCGTTGGAACGAAGCTAAGGAGTATGCCGAGAAGGTTATCAACGGTCCCCATAAATTATGGACTACTGGTGTGAATGGCTGGAGTGCTTACCAGATGCTCTTCATGGGTGACAATGGTAATAATGGTGCTTCTCAGGAGGCCATCCTCCCAATCATGCAGGATGGTGTGAAGACCACGGCATGGTGTACCACACTGTTCCTCATGGCTTCTACCTGGAAGGCTGATATGGATACAGAAGGAGACTACAGCACCAGCGAGTTCTGGGCTGGTAACCGTGCCCGTTCGCAATTTGTGGCTAAGTTCTTCCCCAACGGCGATGCACCTCAGGTGAGCATTAAGGATATGGCTACTGCCGCTGGCGATGATCGCGCACTGTTTTTCGGTATCGACCGCGATTTGGTTGTCACCACCCCGACAGAGTATACCTCTGGTTATGCTGTAGGAAAATATCGTAACACCTATGCAAGCAATGGCAATCCCCACAATTCACAGTTCATCGATACCGATTTCTTCCTGATGCGTTCTGCAGAGGCTTATCTGATTGCTGCCGAAGCTGATGCCCGTCTCAACGGTGGCACAACCAGCGGCACAGGTGCTAGTTATATCAACGCCCTTCGTCAGCGTGCCAACACGACGACACTGGGTAGCTATTCCACCGATCAGATTCTCGATGAGCGCTCACGCGAACTCTATTATGAAGGTTTCCGCCGCACTGACCTGATTCGTTATGGCTATTTCGGTGGTGACAAGAGCGGACAGTATCTCTGGGAGTGGAAGAGCGGTTCACAAAACGGAGCCTCATTCCCCGCTTACCGCAACCTCTTTGCCATTCCTGCTGAGGACATCAATGCTAACCCGAACCTCACTCAGAATACTGGTTATTAATTGATAATTGAAAATTGATAATTGATAATTATGAAGACAATATTCAAATCAACAATACTGCTGACAGCAGTGGGCATGTTGCTCTTTACCTCGTGTAAGGACGATAACGAGTCGAACCCCACGCTGACACAGCCCACAACGTTTGTGCTCAATGAGATCGCTGTCAAGGGTAACGTGGACTTAGAGAAGTCGACCAATGTAACACTCACCTGGTCGCAGCCCACACCTTATAACAACTACAATTCAGCAATGGTTCCCACCTACACAATTGAAGTATCGCCCACTGGTGCTTTCAACCACGCTTTCGATGCGAATGCTGAAGACAATACTGGTGCCGATTTCTTTGCACTCGATGAGACCTATTCCAATGGTCTAGGTGCAGAGGTAAGTACAGAAACGCTGAACCGTTCGTTGTTACAACTCTTAGGTTGGACAGAGGCCACCGTTCCTGCCATCCAGCAGATTTCGTTCCGCGTGAAATCTGCAATGCGCGACGCTTCATTCCGTGAGTATTACCCCATCTATTCGAATGTAATTACCCTGAACACCATTCCCTACTATGTCGAGTTGAAGCCTGCTGATCCTGAGATCTGGTGGCTTATCGGTGCCGACATTGCTGACGGCTCCTGGGGTGGCGACATGGGTAAGTGCGTTATCCCGATGCAGACCCTTGATGGTGCAGAGTATGATAAAAAGACTGGCCAAGGCGAGATTCAGTGGATCGGCTACCTCGGCGGCAGCGGCTTCAAACTCCGCGGTTCCCTCGACGATGGTTGGGCAACCCAGTGGGGTCAGGGCGACTCATTCGGTTCATATGTGAAGAACGACGGCGGCTCAGGCAACATTACCGTTCCTGAGGCTGGTGTTTACAAAGTCACCCTGAACACTAAAGATGACAACCTGAGTATCGAGCCTTACGACGGTTCTGCACCTGTCTATAGCGGAATGGCCATTGCTGGTTCATTCAACGAATGGGGTGATACCCCAATGACACCTTGCTCTACAGGTTGGGAGAACCATGACTGGTACATCACTTACGAATTTGCCGCTGGCGACGAGGTAAAGATCAAGCAGGCTGATTCTTGGGACTTCAACAAGGGCGGTACATTCATCAACTACTCACAAGGCATGTATGTCTACGGTGTTGGCAACGGTGCTAACCTGGTAGTTCCTGAGGCAGGTACCTATCTGATTTTCTTCAACGATATTACGGGTTACATCCGTTTCATCAAACAATAACTTCAAAAGAGATTATGATCATGACTAAGAAAATATTATCATTGATAGCATTTGTAGCGTCGGTAGCGGCTTGCACCGACGACTACAAAGACTGGGCAAGCCCACAGGTCGTGCCACAGCCTACCCAAGTAACCTTTGGTGACGGCAGTATCTCTACGGTAGGTGTCATTGACTTCAACAACGTCGCTGCCGATCGGGTTCAGGTGTGCAACATCACTGCTCCCACCACCAATGGCGAGGGCTACGATCCCATCTATTCCATTACGCTGTCTGGTACAAATACTGAAGGCACCTCTTTCGAGGGAACCTACGACATAGCTGCCGATGGTACCATGTCGGCCGCCGACCTTCAGAATTTCATCGTCGATGTGTTTAAGCGCCGCCCCGTGGAGCGTACTATCAATGCCGCTGTCAGCATGTGGATGAACAATGGACAGACTGCTGTGAAGACTGCCACGTCGGGACTATTTAATATCACGGCCATCCCATTGGCTCCTAGCATTGAAGCTGCCTACTACCTGACAGGTAGCATCAACGGATGGGATAATACCGACACGACTTACAAACTCACCAATGACGGTAGTGACCCATATTCTAACCCAACGTTCAAAGTGCGCATCCCCGCTACTGAGGATGGCGGCAATATAGAGTTCAAGATGACTCCGGAATCAGGTATCGGTGGCGATTGGAGCGGCTGTTTGGCTGCCGCCAGTGAAGAGGGCAAGTTCAACTACGACAACAATGGTGGCAACCTCGTTATTGTTGCCGACCCCGATGCACTCTTCTATGACCTCACCTTCGATATGCTCGATCAGACGTGGTCAGCTACTCCCGTAGGCTTCAACGACTTCATCTATGAGATCGGTAACGAGAGCGGTTGGAGCGAGCCTCATCCACTTCATGGTAATGGTATGGGACAGTATAGTGCCGTCATCTACCTGAACGGTGAGTTCAAGTTCAAGCCTAATAAGGACAACTGGGACGGTGACTGGGAGAAGGTCAGTGGCGATGCTACCGGCGGTACACTCACCACCGATGGTGGTCCTAATATCGACGGAGTCGATGCTGGTTTCTACTTTGTTCAGGTTGATTTAAAGGAAATGACCTACAAGATCACACCTGTTACCTCTATCAGTATCATTGGTTCAGTAAGAGGTGCTTGGGATACTGATGTAGACATGACCTACAATGAGATTATGAAGTGTTGGGAGGCTCGCGAGACACTCAGTGCCGGTGAGTTCAAGTTCCGTCTCAACCACGATTGGGCCGTCAACTGGGGTGGTACCATCGACGACCTCATTCAGGATGGTGCCAACCTGCAGCTTGCAGCCGATGGTCCTTATGTCATCCGCCTCTTCCTTAGCGACGAGGCTCCCGCCCATTGCACCGTCAAGGAAGACAACGGCTATCCCGATAACTTCTATGAGATTGGTAACGAAGGCGGCTGGGGCATTAGCCATCTGCTGCTCGGCAACGGCAACGGACAGTACCAAGGTTACTACTATCTGGACGGTGAGTTCAAGTTCAAGCCCAATGCCGACAACTGGGACAATGACTTGGAGTATGTCAGCGGTGACACCACGAGTGGTTCCCTCACCGACGGCGGTGGTCCCAATTGCCCCGATCCAGGTGCAGGCTTCTACCAGATTAACCTCGACTTTGCCAACATGCATTACAGCCTACTGAAGATTGAGAGCATCAGCATGATTGGTGGCTTCAACGGTTGGAGTGAAGACCTTGAAATGGCCTACAATAAAGAAGAAGGCTGTTGGGAGGTAACGACCGATGCTGTGTCTGGCGAATACAAGTTCCGCGCTAACCATGATTGGGGTATCAACTGGGGTGGAACTGAGTCTGACCTGACACAGGACGGCGCCAACCTCAACATCGAGGCAGGTACCTACACCTTCAAGTTCTATCTCAGCTATACGGGCAACAATAAGGTTGTAATCACCAAGCAGTAAATGTTAAACATCAAAAGAGATTCACATGAAAAAGTTTAAGAATATCCTCGCAGCAGTGGCACTCCTTTTCGGAGTGTCCACAGCTGCACAGGCGCAGAGTGTAGAGGACAACTACCCTTATAACTTCATCACTGTGCAAGGTGGTGTCCAAGGAACGTTCACCAACTACGACTTCACGAAGCTCCTCACCCCGCAGGCGGCCATCTCTGCCGGACGCTACTTCAATTCAAAGGTTGGTGCCCGCATCCACGCACAGGCTTGGCAAATCAAAAGTGCCCTTACCGACACCTATAAGTTCAATGCCGTTACGGGTGATTTCGACCTGCTGATGAACATGACCAACATTATCAACCCGAACCGTCTTAGCGATAAGTTCGACTGGGTGCTTCTTGCAGGTTTCGGTGTGAACTACGGCTGGGATTTCGATGAATTCAACACAGCTAACCATGCCACACAATTCATTGAGAATCCAGAACTCTGTGGCACAAAACACAGCACCTATAATGGCCGTTTTGGTACGCAGTTTAATTTGAACCTCTCTGAGAAATTGGCTATTGGCCTTGAGGTTGATGCCAACTACAAGAACGACGAGTTCAACCTGAAGCGCAACTATAATCCCGACTGGCAAGTAGCAGCTCTCATTGGTCTGACTTACAAGTTCGGCCAGAAGAAGAAGGTTACACCCGCTCCAGCCCCGGAGCCAGTCTACGAGGAGCCCGCTCCAGCACCTGAGGTGAAGCCCGAACCCAAACCCGAACCAAAGCCAGAGCCCAAACCTGAGCCGAAACCCGTGGTAAAGGACGAGCCACTGAAGGAAGTGTTCTTCTATAACATCCGTCTCAGTGACCCTGATCCTGATGCGATACTGAACAAGATTGTCAACTGGTGCAACAAGTACCCGCAGAAGGGTATCAGCATCAAGGGCTATGCCGACCGCGGCACAGGTAACCCTAGCATCAACGTAGGCTATGCCAAGGCTCGCGCTGAGAAGGTGGCCAAAGCCCTTCAGGAGAAAGGCATCGCCGCCAGCCGTATGACCGTTGAGTCTTTCGGCGACACTGTACAGCCTTATGCAGAGAACGACCAGAACCGTTGTGTTATCGTTGTTGGAGAATAATCATTCCCTATATCTATTCAGGCGGACACTCTCACCAGTGCCCGCCTGATTTTAACTCTACTATCAAACCAACGCATGAATAAAAGTAATGTTATGAAAAAAATAATTTCCATTCTTGGCGTAGCAATCTTTATGCTAAGTGCCTGCAGGCCCGCCAAGGAAGCAAAGACAGAAGTCTTCGAACTGCCTGCTGTTGACGATATCGCCATGTATCAAGTTAATCCCCGTGTGTTTGCACCAGAGAACTCCCTCAATGCTGTAGCCGCCCGTATCGACTCTATCCGCGACCTGGGCGTCAACATCATGTGGGTCATGCCTATCTACCCCATCGGCATCGAGAAAGGCAAAAACTCCCCCTACTGTATCAGCGATTATAAGGCCATCGCGCCTGAGTTCGGTACCATCGATGATTTCAAAAACCTCGCAAAGGTCTGTCATGAGCACGGTATGGGCATCATCCTCGACTGGGTGGCCAACCATACGGCGTGGGATCATCCCTGGGTAAAGGAACATCCTGACTGGTATACATACGACGAGAAGGCTGACACGATTATTTGTCCGCAACCCTGGAATTGGGAAGATGTGGCAGATCTGAACTACGATAACAAAGACATGCGCGAGGCGATGATCGATGCCATGAAGTTCTGGATTGTCGAGGTGGGTATCGACGGCTTCCGCTGTGATGTGGCCGATGGTGTGCCAGCCGACTTCTGGAAGGATGCTATCGACCAGTTACGTGCCGCAGCCAGAGAACGTAAGATTTTGATGCTGGCAGAAGGCAAGAACGTCGACAACTTCACCGTTGGCGGCTTCGATATGAACTATGGCTGGGACTATAAGGACGAGCTTGTAAAGGTGTTCAAGGGTGCGCCTGCCTCCGACCTCATCAAGGCCGACAAGGCTGAATACGACAGTCTGCCGGCTGGCAAGGTCAAGCTGCGCTTCACCACCAATCACGATCACTCTACCGAGGCTACGCCCTGCGTGGAGTTCACCAACGACCGAGGTGCAATGGCTGCCTACGTGGCTAGCATCTTCCCCCATGGCGGCGCTCTTATCTACGGCTCGCAGGAAGTGGGATATCCCGAGCCCATTAACTTCTTCAAGTACGTACCCGTTAACTGGACCGCCAAGCCTGAAATTTATCAAGAATATAAGCATCTGATCGGCCTCTATAACGAGCATCCAGCCCTCCGTAAAGGCAAGATGACCGCCTGGCCCGACAACAATGTGCTGGTATTTGAAAAAGCTGATGATGCTGAGCGTTTCCTGATTCTTGTCAACGTGCGTAACGAGCCCGAAACCATCAATCTCCCGGAATCCTGGCAAAAGCTCGGCGAGTCCATCACCCTCGAACCTTTCGAATACTGTATCGAGAAATTCTGAAAGTCACGGTGGTATTTCTGCCAAAATAAGTGGCTCTTATCGCTGAATAAGAGCCACTTGTTTGGCGATAAGAGCCTTCAATTTTTCAATACTTGGCATTTATCTGACAGCCCTTATTATTTCTCGCGCAGAATCGCAGAGGTATATTTAGTTGTTATATAAACTTTTTATGTGCCCCTTCTGACCCTTCTGACCCCCAAAGGAAAGCGGAAAGATTTTCTTCTATACAATTCTGCGCGAGAAATTGGGGGTCAGAAGGGGCAGGAGGGTCAGTTGTTTCCTGAGTTTTCCTACTACTGCGCGCGTAAAAGGAATTCCTTGATTCTGGCGATGTATTCCGCCTTGTGCTCACGATAAGAGAGAGCATGTTCGGCACCTTCGGCAATCCAAAGTGCCTTTGTGCCAGGTTTCGCTTCATAAAGGGGATAGACCATGTGTATGGGCACAAAGGTATCGGCATTACCATGAATGAAAAGCATGGGATAATGGCATTTCTTGACCTGCTCCAAGGCCGATGCCTCACCAAAACTCCAGCCATCACGCAATTTACAGAGCAGACTGGTGGCGTACATCAGCGGGAACTCCGGCAAACCGAACTGCTCATCCAGCTGTCCGGCAAACTCGTCCCAGACACAGGTATAGCCACAATCCTCGACAAAGCGCAAATCCCTGATACCATCGGGCATCCGTTCGCCAGAGAGCATCATCGTGGTGGCTGCACCCATCGAGACACCATGCACCACCATCGTATCAGCTTGGAAGATCTTCAGCCAGTGCATCACATCGAGCCGGTCCTTCCAGCCCATCTGTATAGCCTCGCCCTCGCTCTCACCACAGCCGTGCAGTTCGGGCATCACGACATTATAGCCCAGTTCATGTTCATAGATGCGGGCCAGCCACAAGAACTTGATGGCACAATCGCGCCAGCCGTGAATGACGAGGGCCGTGCGTGTACTGCCCCTGTCGACAAAGAAAGCATGATGGCGCTCACCTGAGGGCATCGTGAGGAAGGTATCGCGCAAGGCACGGTTACTGCGCAGGCTGTCGACCCAAGCCTGACTCTCAGGATAAGCCTCAAACTGCTGCCGATAGCACGAGTCGGTATCCATGCGACTGGGATCGGGTGCCAATGAATAGTCGAGCATATAGAAGCTACCGCCAATCAATGCGATTACGAAAATGGCCAAGACAATGGCCAATGTCCACAATATTTTCTTCATATTTGATCAATTTGAGTGCAAAGATAGTTCTTTTCTTTGAAAACACCAAATGCATAACCATTTGCACATTGTGACTGACCCGACAACAATGTGCTGATGTTCGAGAAGACCAACGAGGCTGAGCGCTATCTGATGTGTGTTTCCTAAAATTTTTTCCATCTATGGTTAGGAAAAAGGCATTCTTATACGTTATATAGATAGAATGAGTGCAGAAAAGACTGAAATAGAACAACTGTACACTAGCAGTTATCAGCGTTTGCTGACAATAGCGAGGTTGATGCTGAAGGACGAAAAAGAGGCAGAAGACATTGTGGGCGACCTTTTCGCCAAATTGGCAGATGGTTCCATCACATTACCTTCGGAGCGTCCTGAAAGCTATCTGTTGGTGGCAACTCGTAACAATTGCCTCGACCGTATCCGCCGACTGACACTTCGTGAAAAGATGGAGCGCCAGTTGTCACTCTCAGACCCCAATCCGTTGTATATGGAAAGTAGGCAGGAGCGCATCACAGAGATGATCGACTATGCAGAAAAGAACTTCTCCAAGCCGACTTGGCGCGTCTTCCAACTACGCTTCGACGAGGGACTGCTGTACCGTGAGATTGCAGAACGGCTTGATATCAGCGAAACAGCTGTATATAAGCACCTTGCCCACGCTCTCAAACAACTCAAAGAGACATTTAATCCAACAAGAAGATGAAAGATATCGAAGAACTGCTCAGAATGACAGAACGTCCGCAAGACTACACAGACGAGGAGCTGCAACAGCTGTTAGACGACCCTGACATGAGGACATACTATGAGTTGATGGTGAAGGCCGAGGAGGGCTTTGCTCAAAGAAAGACCAAACACGACAAGGGTGTGAGGCTTTGGAAGATTGCTGCCATGTTTATTGGCATCATCCTGCTATCAGGTATTACCTTTGCAGCCGTGCATATTATAAGAGGTCAGGAGTCTGGAGGCATGAAACAGGAGAACATGGTGGCTACAAAGTCTCAACCTTTTGCTGTCAACCATCAACTATCAGGGTCGGACACCATTCGCACTTTTGAGAATGCAGAACTGCAGCAGATACTCGGCGAGTTGGCAGATTACTACCATTTGGATGTGGACTATCGCAATGAGCAGGCCCGTCACATCCGCCTGTATACCAAATGGAACACCGCTGCACCGCTGAGCCAGATGATAGAAAGACTCAACGGTTTCGAAAAGGTCAGCATCCGCCAGACCCATAACCATCTCATTGCAGAATAGCCGTGAAACGCATCCTATACCTTCTCATATTCTGTGCCCTCAGTACCTTGGCTCAGGCACAACACACCTTTCAAGGCACCTCACTCTCGGAGGCACTTATCGAACTCGACAAGTCGTCGAAGCATTACGACATTTCCTTTGTTTACGATGAACTAGAGGATTTCACTGTGACGAAGACTGTCAAGCGAGGCCGTGCCCTGCCTGATGCCGTCCGCGAGGTTTGTGGGTTCTATCCTGTCAGGGTCAATGTCAAGGGACGCGACATCCTCGTGGAGTGCATCCAGAAAGACCGCACAAAACTCATGGGACGGATCGTTGGGCCAGACCGCCAGCCCGTTGCTTACGCCAACATCACCCTCTTTCCCCCATCCGATTCTGTTTATATAGGTGGTGGTGTGAGCAATGAGGCCGGCGACTTCGTGATTCCCTGTGGGGCAGAGCGTGCGAGGGTCAGAATCAGTTGTGTGGGCTTCAAGACCATCGAGCGGGTGATGACTATCGGCGATGCAGGCACCATCCGTATGCAGGTGGAGAACAATTACCTGGACAACATCACCGTGAGCGGACGAATGCCCGTCATCCGCAGTCAGACAGACCGTCTACAGTATATTGTGAGCAACGACGAGTTCGCCCACGGCCTCAATGCCCAGGAACTGCTCAGTCGCGTGCCGATGGTAAGCATGGCCGGAGGACGCGCCATGATTCTCGGCAAAGGTCCGGCCCGTTTCATGCTCAACGGCCGTGTCACGGAGATGGGCAATGAGGCTATCCAGCAGAAGCTCTGGACGCTG
>Ga0310786_10010518_pt1 | contig 11621 bp, 13 predicted proteins | sample AusTroGonzalo_MG_FD_203881 | JGI IMG/M metagenome (GOLD analysis project Ga0310786, IMG submission 203881) | Bovine rumen microbial communities from tropical cattle in Woodstock, Queensland, Australia - Gonzalo_03 (v2) (version 2) | ecosystem: Host-associated > Mammals > Digestive system >... | reverse complement strand
CGCATACTCTAAACTTCTTTTCTTTTTTCCAGGGTTAGATCTTCGTCTACATCAAAATGCAAGTAACCGCCGCCTCGGAACTGCTCTACAATATCAGATAGTATGACTCAGATACCTGTCCCTACGGCTGTCTCGGTGCCGAACCGCCCCGTCTTAGTCTATAGCCGAACTGTTTTTCATTTTTTTCTGCTGATTCCGAGCATCTTTGCAGATTTTTCCTTATCTTTGCAGCGGAAATGAAACAGTTTACATTCATAGTTATCGTTCTTGGGTTGCTTTTAGGCTGTGGAGAGCGGCGAGAGTACCGCGAGGCTTTGTCTCGTGCAGAGGCCGTGATGAGCGAGCGCCCTGATTCCGCCCTGCTTATCCTCGACAGCCTTGGACAGCATGAGAATGAGTTTGGCAAGCATTTCCGGATGCAATATCTGCTGCACCTGACCAATGCAGAGAACAAGACCGACGTCACCTTCACCTCTGACTCTTTAGCCAGGGAATTCGTTGATCATTTCGACCGTCACGGCACCACCAACGAGCGGGTGCTGGCCCACTATCTTCTGGGCCGCGCCCTCAGCGACATGGGTGAGGCCCCGGCAGCTTTGCAGGCCTATTACGATGCCATAGACCGTGCCGATACCACTCGGACAGATTGCGATTATGCAACACTAAAGGGCGTCTATGGCCAGATGGCTACCATCTTCCATCAGCAAAACCTCCCGCAAGATGAGATTTGGGCATTTAAGTTTTATATTGATTATATACGGCGCACAGCTAATTCAGAAAAGTATATTATTGCAAAAGGTCAGTTAATCAGACCTTATTATCTTCTTGGAGAGAAAGATTCTGTTCTTCAGATTATCAATGAGACTTATCGGGAGCTTAAACATTTAGGGAAAGATCAGAGGGCTGCTTCTATCTTGCCTACGGCGATTTATATCCATACGGAGCGTCAGGACTTGTCGAAGGCCAAAGAAGTTATGGATATTTTTGAGCATGAGTCTGGCCTGTTTGACGAGAATGGGAATATTGCTAAGGGGCGTGAGACTTATTATTCCATAAAAGCGATATATGAACTGGCAGTTAATGAGATTGACTCTGCTGAATTTTACTTTAGAAAAGCGATCCTTTTTGGTGATCTCTCAGAAGGCTACAAAGGTCTGCTATCAATTTATAGAGAAAAGAACAACATTGACTCTATCGTTCGTTTCTCCAAGCTATATGAGGCTGCCCAGGACACCCTTCACAACAAGATGCAGACCGATGCCATCCATCAGATGTCAGCCCTCTACAACTATAACAGAAGTCAGCGAGAGGCAGAACAGGAAAGAGCGAAAGCCCAAGAAACCTCCATTCTCCTTGGCTATATCATTATGATTGCTACAGGCTTGCTTATCGCCATTCTTGTCATTATCGGGTTATACCGAAAGAGTCAGAAAGAAAAGCAGAGGAAAATTGCCCAATTAGAAGAATCGCTTACCAGTGCTAAACAGCAAAGAAGCGCCGTTCAGGAAGAATTAAAGAAACTGAAGGAAAAAGACTATGAAGGCATGATTGCTGAGAAAGAGAAACAAGAGGCAGAGTTGACCCAAACCATTGAGCGGTTGCAGGCTGAAAATGACAAATTCATGCATAACAATAAAGAGACTGACCATCTTGAAGCATTCCTTGAGAGCAAAATCGCCCAGCTTTTCATAAAAAAGGCAAATGGCAGGGCTGAGAGACCTGTACCGTCTGACGCAGAGTGGAAATTGCTAATGTCGGAATTCTGTAAAGACAACCCTGTAACCTTTAAATCCTTTGGTGAAGGCAAGCCTTTATCTTTATTGGAACAGCGTATCTGCATTCTACTTATCCTTGACATCACTGAGAAGACTATTTCTATGATGACAAACTCAGTTGCCTCCACCATATCAAATGCCAAGTCTCGTGCCAATGAAAAATTATATGGTAAGAAAGATGCATCTTCGTTAAAGAATAACCTGATTCATACCCTTAGGCGGTCTTGACGAATTTTGACGAATTATTTTTGCAACCTTTTAAGGCTTAAGCAGATACGGTTAAGACACCTGTCGTTTTGATGAATTTTGATGAATTAAAATAGCCTCGTGTTTTTGGAAGGGCAACTCTTTTATCATATCTTTGGTGAGTAATTTTAACTGCAAAAGATATGAAAAGTATTATTTTAGGTTTAGCATTAATCCTTGCCTCATCGTTTGGCGGTGTTAAAGCAGAGGAAGTTGGTGATGAGATTGATCTTGAAGTGGGTATCTTTGACCCTACAGGAACTTATGAACCAATTGAAAAAGGACCCGTCTTGGTTCCTTCTGTCAGTCTTGAAGGTCACACGTTGTATTTTGCAACCTCTTGCGACGGTTGTACACTCCGTTTGTTAGATGAAAACGACGTCGTGGTGTATTCCACCATTATTCCTACAGGCACAACCAGCCTTGTGCTTCCCTCTTACCTCTCCGGCGAGTATGAAATTCAGATTATCCAAGGTAATCTTTGTTTCTACGGGTACATTATTCTATAGGAAAACAATTAAACTATCTTAAAGTTAATAACTGCCATGCAAGTTTCTAACGATTTTGAAGTTATATGAATAGATTATTTCTATAGAAACGTAATAATGTGGTATTGTATGAATAAATTTGTTTGTATTATCAGTTTATTATTTGCAGCTTCTTGTCTTTTCTCATGTAGTTCTGATGAAGATTCCATCCCAGAAGGAGTCATTATGCCTATCAGTTTGACTGATGGAGAGATTGTTGATTTCTTTAATTCGGAGTTACCTGTAATGCATCATAGTGATGACTATTATCTCACCTCGTATTCTTTTTTCTATGACTCTATAGCTTATGGAGGAATGGCAATTAAAGAAGATCTTGTCTATGTCATCAATAGCCGACAGGAATTGTCTGACATCTATTTGGGAAAGAAAGAACTGCCCTCTATAGATTTTGAGAAATATACACTCATTATTGGACAGCAAATTATGCCATGCCTTGGTTTCTATGTGGCCAAAAAAGAATTACTGATAGGTGACAATGGTCTTGTGTTGAATCTGTATGCTAGAAATGATTGGGAAATTCTTCCCACCGCCCTGCAGAATCTCTATTTTTGGGATCTGTATCCAAAACAATCAGAGAAGACTATAACTGTCAATCTGAATAAGGAATACACATATTTCCCAGAGGGCTATTGATTAATAATTATAGGGTTAGAATAAGTATATAGAACCAATAATACAACTAAATAATCATGGAAATAAGAAAAATTATAGTATTGTTTATGACATTGCATTTTGCACTCTTGTGCTATTCGCAAACTCAAGTTCAGTCGCGAGAAGTGAGGAGATCTTATGGAAATGCCTTTTTACTAAGTAATGGTGAGGAATACAAAATCAGAGAAAATATCGTTCTTGCAAAGTTAAAAAGAGGGAAAAAACAAGTAAGAAACAATATTCAGGTGATAAAAAGTAACACTTTGGGATTGCTTGAAATTGCCGTTCCTGATAGCATTGCAACAGAAGAATACATAAAAGCATTAGAAAAAACAGGCGAATTTGAATATGTAGAATTTGTCACCTATTCTAAACCTTGTATGAGTCCTAACGATTCACATTATAATAATCAGTGGGGTATAGGTCATATTCATGCGGATGAGGCATGGGAATTAACTACAGGTTCACCTTCCGTAAAAATCGCTGTTATAGATGGTGATGGTTTTGAATTACATCATTCCGATTTAGATTATGGAAATGACAACTACTCAAATATTAGCATTATTGATTATGTCAATTATGTGACCCCATCAGATAGTACACCAATAGGTCCACATGGAACGATGGTGGCAGGTGTCATAAGTGCAAAGACAAATAATGGAAGAGGTATAGCAGGAATCGCTGGTGGATATGGTTCTGAAGGTTCTAGAATTATTCCCTATTGTGCAGATGATTCTTCGTCTGATATCTCGGCTATCTATGATGCTGTTGAAAAAGGGGCAAAGGTAATCAATATGAGTTTTCACAATGCCCAAAGTTCGGGTTTCGATGAGGCAATTAATTATGCATATAATAATGGCGTGACTATTGTTTGCTCATCTGGAAATCAATATTCTCAACATATTAATTACCCTGCATCACACGAGCACACAATAGCAGTCGGATCAATTGATATTTACAACAACAAAGCGGCTTCTTCAAATTATGGGGAAGGACTTGATCTAGTTGCACCAGGTGAGAGTATTAAAAGTACATATTTAAACAATAGTTACCATACCGGTTCTGGCACTTCATTTGCCGCTCCGCATGTTTCTGGTGTTATCGCTTTAATGCTATCTGTAAACCCATATCTAACACCAAGTGGAATAAAAAACATATTGATAAATAGTACAATAAAAATAAAATATGGCACATATATTTATGATAACTCAGGATGGAACGAATATGTTGGATATGGTTTGGTAAATGCTTGTGAAGCAGTAGTAAAAGCATTGAATTGTCCAATTTCTGGTCCTTCCTTTATTTGCCAATCCTCAACAGACACATATTCGATAAGCAATCCTCCATCATGCTGTTCCGTTTATTGGACAATTAACAATAGTGACTTTACTATCACCTCCTCTGGCAATCAGTGTTCAGTGACATATACAGGCTCTCAAGAGTATGCCCTAGCCAACTTGACCGCTCACGTTTATTATAACGGTTATGGCAATCATTTCACAAAATCGATAATAGTAGGAATTCCGCCTTTTGATGTAATAATAACTGGTGGAGACGGCTCTCAGGCACATTGGACATCAAATCTGATAGGAAATACTGCAGATGTTGAAGAATTGTTCGATATACCGATAAATTATACTCAATATGAAGCAAACCTTTATAGGATGTCCGCAAATTTTGATCCATACGATACACTTATCAATCATTGGAGCTCTTTCTCGTCAAGACATCTGGCAATTAATAACTACTTGTCTCCTGGATGGTATCTATTACAAATACGTGGAATCAATAGCTGTGGTATATCTGATTGGGAGGAGGTAGAGATTGAATGCATTGATACAGAGATGCTACGAGCGAACGGAGATGAAACAGAATTATCGCTAATGTACAACAGGCAGGGGCAGATACTAACAGTAACTGTCAACCGTGCTGCTCAATCACACTCAACCATAGATGACACATATACTATACAATTATGGAATGAGATGAATATGGTCAGGGAATATAAGCAAAAAGCCCCTGTTGTACAGATTCCCATGTCAGGACTAAAGAACGGCCTATACACCGTACGATATGTGAATAATAACGAAGTGGTATCCAAAAAATTCTTCAAACATTAGGTTGAAAAAGGGGAATCATAGAACTTCTAACATTGAAAAGCGATGAGTCCATAAGAAAAAGCATGAAAAGTTTGGGAGTGTGAAAAAAATCGAGTATCTTTGCACTCTCGTTAAATAACGAGAAGAAGACAGCAGCTTTTCTACAATCCTCGCGAATTGCTACCCGTGAACTATTAGAAAAAGGATTGCTGCCGGTCCACACCTCTACGGAGGCGTGGGCTTTGGCGGTACTTTTTTCTAATAAGGCTCTGGGTAGCACTAAGCCTGCGAGGAAACGTAAGTACTTCAACCAAACAACCCACGTCCTCCGTAGTTTTCTCCAAAACATATTTTTATTAACCATTAATTCTTATCAAGGAATATGAAGAAGAGAGACGAAGGCGGCCTCGACGATCTGCTGCCTGCCGAAGTCCTGAAAAAGCTGAATGAATTGCTTGAGCAACTGCACAAGGCAGATTTTCCCAATCGTGGTGGTATCGTATTAAATTACTATGAAAAGGGAAGCCAGCACATAGATACTCAAATAAATATTGGCGACAAGGTGCCGGTAATGCCAAAGGATACCAAGAATGATGCTCCAGTCTTACCTCCCCAACTCAGCACTGAGCAGGCTATGGCGCTTTGGAAAAAAGCACAAGATGTCGGATGGATTGATGCCAACTACCAACCACTTATTTCCCGCACCCAATCGGCCTTGTTGGCCGACGCGATGGCCAAGCGGTTAGGCATCAGAGAGAAGTGGAAGGTGTTCGGAGATCTTTGGCATCGAACAAAGATGTACAAAGACTATTATCAGGCCTTGGAACAGAAACAGTCTCTAGTGTTTCAAGATAAGCTGAAACTTCTATTTGAGTAACAATATCCCCCCTTATATCCCCTATGTATGGGGGGTAAATATTTGAGCTTTTTCGTATCTTTGCAGCCGAACATAATCTTTATCGTTATGAATGAGGAAAAGCCTAAGAAGAAACGAAAAAGAAAAGCCGCTGCCGAGGTGGAGGGTAGTAAGGATCACAAGAAAAACTGGCGGGAGGTAAATGCCACGCCTGAGGAGATCAAGGCGTTTTTGAACGATCATGTCTACCTGCGCTACAACCTGGTGAAGTACCGCTTGGAGGCCCGTCTGCCGGCAGAGGATCCCTTCTGGCAGAACAACGAGCTGGCACAGTTTGTCAGCGATGACTGGCAGCCGATGAGCGACCGTCTCAAGAACACGCTGCTGAATGCGCTCCGAAGCATCAAACCTACAGGGAAGAGCGACTTCATGGACGTGCTCGATTCCGGTTTTGCGCCGAACTTCCACCCGTTCCTGTACTACCTGAACCGCCTGCCGCCATGGGACGAGCTGGACTATATCATGGAACTATCGCTGTCGGTCAATGTAAAGGGCGGCGTGGAGAAGCAGTTGATGTTTGCCGAATACCTGAAACGGTGGCTCGTGGCGATGGTGGCCAGCTGGATCGATGAGACGGAAGTGAACCAGGCGGTGCTGGTGCTCATCGGCGAGCAGGGGGCCTACAAAACCACCTGGTTCTCGCGCCTGCTGCCGCCGGAGCTGCGTACCTACTTCCGCATCAAGGTGAACGCCAGCCGTGTGGGAACGGACGACCTGATTGCCCTGTCGCAGTTCGGCCTGGTGTGCTATGAGGAACTTGACGTGATGCGTCCCCAACAAGTAAACACGATGAAGTCGGTGGTGACCATGCCGGCCATTGACGAACGGAAGCCGTACGGCCATTACGCGGAGCACATGCCCCATGTGGCCTCGTTCTGCGGCACAGGCAACAATGTGCAGTTCCTCAACGACCCGACGGGTAACCGACGCTGGCTGCCCTTCGAGGTGGAGAGCATCGAGTCGCCCTATGAGCATCCCTTCAACTACGAGGGCATCTACGGGCAGGCATACGCGCTCTACAGACAGGGGTTCCGGCACTATTTTACCAAGGCCGAAGAGGCGGTTCTGAAAGAACACAACAGGACTTTTGAGATACCGAGTCAGGAACAGGAGTCCATCTGCAGGTTCTTCCGACCACCTAAGGACGATGAGCGGGGAGAGTTCTACACGGCTACGGATATCCTAGGTCATATCGGTGGCAATCCGGCCCTGAAGATGACCATCGAGAAGATCGGTAGTGCCATGAAGGCTCTGGGTTATAGGCAGTACCGTTCCCACGGCCGGCGTGGCTACCGTGTCGTGCCCTATAAGCCCGATGAGATTGATATGAACCGCCGGATGCTGGCCAATGATGCACGGCCTGACGACGGTACCGACGATCAGGAGGGTGACAGGGGTGACAGCTAATCTGGGAGATTCCTCCCGCGTACCGCACACCCACGCGGTACGCAGGAAAAATCCATTTATTCCACTGTCACCCCTGACACCCAAGTTAATAGTTTATATTTTAAGAGAGTATGCAATGATAGAAGATCGAGACTATAAGAAAGAGGAACTGGCGAGGCTGTATAGTCCATTTACCAAGAAAACGAAGTCGGCTTTGAAGAGACTGCGTGACGACATCAACGGCTGCCCTGAACTGGTAGAGGCATTGAGCCATACCCGCTGGAACCGCAACCGCAATTACTATACCGCCCGGCAGGTCCGCCTGATCGCAGAATATCTCTGTATAGACTAAAAACGAACCTCAAAATGAAAAAAAAGCCGGAAAATCATTGCGGATTCGAAAATAGTTCGTATCTTTGCACCGAAGGAACGACTATATAGGACAGGAGCCCCGTTTGTATCGGCAAGCGACCTGTTAATATAGGATACGAAGCTCCGCCTAGGACAAGAGCCCCGTTTGTATCGGCAAGCGACTTGTTAAGGCGGAGTTATTATTTTCTTAGTTGCTCTTTTCTGTTATTAAAAGTATGCTCATTGACAATGGCATACGGTTTGTATACATCACCATCCGTCATTCTGCGCATACAAAGGATGGTCCTGCATCCCAGTTCCCGACTAAAATACGCAAAGTAGGCACTCTCACTATGCTTGCCTTCTGCAATGGGACGCCATCCTAAGTATTCTGATTTTTCCAGATAACCTGGAATATCTTTAGCGAGGGCGTTCTTGATGGCATTGAATTTGTTATCGCTTACATTCTTGCTCACAATTGTTTTCAGATCGTTCTTGGTAATCTCTACTCTCATCGTGATTCCATTCGTGATGATAAACCGTAGTGGATGACCTTTCAACTGCTCAGCAAGTTGAAGCACCTCATTCCTAATGCGCTTACTTTCCAGATAATAATCTTCTTGAGTTCTGTTTGTCATAATAATCGATTTTTATTAACAACTGCAAAGATAATCATTATTTCTGAATTAGCAAACAAATTATTGTTAATTTCGTTTTCTTCGGCTACTTATGGCTACTTCTAGCCACTTTTGGCCACAAAACGGGTTGCCGGATGTCGTATCTTTGTATCCGGTAAGCAAGACGAACTGAAGGGATGGCATCTATGCCTCATTCAGATATCTCGGACGACTCATTCAGACTATTTCTATACCCCTATAGGGATTATCTGAACACGTCATTGAGACTATCCGGATAGCACGAAGAGACTATCTGAACGGCGCGTAGTTGACCCCCTCCCCGTCTCGGCTGCCAAGAAGAGTTTATAGTTTACAGTTTATAGTTTATTGTTTAGAGTTTATGTCACAGAAGTACATTAAATCACAGAACAAGAATTCGCACAATGCGAAGAGTTACGGCAAGTACTATGCGACTGCCGTTTACGACAACCATTTCATCGGCACTGAGGAGCTGGCCGAGTTCATTCAGACACAGGCCTCGGTGAAGAAGTCGGACATCAAGGCCGTGCTCGACGAGCTGGGCGCAGCCATGAAGCACTACTTTGAACTGGGCCAGAAGGTGAAGCTCGACGGCATCGGCATCATGAAAGTGGGCTTCTCGTCGATCGGCGTGGCCAGGATCGAGGACTGCACCTCGGCCACCATCACCACACGCCGTGTGCTGTTCCAGCCGGAGACGGAGCGCGTCGTGGTAGGTCAGGAGAAGAAGCCTGACGGCAGCGTCAAGCAGAAGTACGTCAACGCCATCACGCTGCTGAAAGACGTGGTCTTCGAGGAGACACACGACAACGCCATGAATGCCGAGCCGGAGGATGACGAGTCGGGCACAGGCTCAGATACCGGTAACGGCGGTGGTGGGACGAACACGAATGGTACAAATGGTGGAGCCTCCGGCTCCGGTGGATCGGGAGACTCTGGCCAGAGCCAGTCGAGCGGCTTTGCATTGACCATCTCAACCAGTGGCAGCGGCTCCGCTACCGTTACGCTCAACGGCAGTGCCGTGACCTCGGGCGCAAGTCTGAGTGAGGACGATGAGATTGAGATCAGCATCACACCAGCCGAGGATCAGGTGCCCACCGCTACCCTGAACGGCTCACCGATTGAGCTCACTGAGTCGGAGGGCGTCTATACCGGTAACTTCGCGATGCCTGGTGAGGCCAGTACGCTGGTCATCAACACCGGCTCTGCAGGTGGCGACGACGGATTCGACAAGGACTAGAGATGTCTGATGGATGAAGTAAGATGTAAGATGTATGAAGTAGGAATTTAAAATGAATGCTTTATGAAGAAGAGAGAAGTAGTCAAGTTTATTGCGCAGATCATCGCGTCGGTAGCGACGGCGATACTGACTGCACTGGGTGCCGTCAGCTGCATGTGAACATCAGTATTCACCAGCATGAGAACCATCACCATGATTGTCGTTCACTGTTCTGCAGTAAGACCTGATCAGACCTCGTCGGCCGCTCAGATTGACTCGTGGCACCGCCGCGATAACCATTGGAAATTTGGTATCGGCTACCACTACGTGATCCGTCGTGACGGAACGATTGAGACAGGTCGTCCGGAATGGATGGTCGGGGCCCACTGCGTGAACCATAATGCCCACTCGATCGGCGTCTGCTACGAGGGCGGGCTCGACATCCGCGGTCAACCCGACGACACACGTACTGAGGCTCAGAAGGCTGCCATGCGACGACTGCTTGAGGAACTCCACGGCCGCTACCCTAAAGCCGTGATTGTAGGTCATCATGACCTGGATCCCCAGAAAGATTGTCCCTGTATCAAGAATGTCGCTCACGAATATGCAGCCCTACAGCCGAAATAAAAAGATACAAAAAAGGTGTCACTTTTGTGACACCTTTTAATATGAGAATAACTTTAAAAAGCGAATTCTGATTATTCAGCCTTTTCTTCCTCGGCAGGAGCGGCCTCCTCAGCAGCGGGAGCAGCCTCAGCCTTTGCACCTGAAGAACGACGAGAACGACGAGTCTTCTTCTTGCCACCGTCCTTAGCCATTTCAGGATCAAAGTCTACGAGCTCGATGAAGCAAACCTGAGCAGCGTCACCCTGACGGGTACCAAGCTTGATGATACGGGTGTATCCACCGGGACGATCGCCGACCTTCTCAGCCACCTCTCCGAAGAGAGTCTTGATGGCTTCCTTGTTCTGAAGGTAGCTAAATACAACACGACGTGAATTTGTAGAGTCGTCCTTGGCCTTTGTAATCAGGGGCTCGACGTACTTCTTCAAGGCCTTTGCCTTGGCAACGGTCGTAGTGATTCTTTTGTGCTCAATCAGCGAGATAGCCATGTTAGCAAGCATGGCACTGCGGTGACTGGCAGTACGACCGAGATGGTTGAATTTCTTATTATGTCTCATTTTTCTTTTTTTCTTTTATTGGGCATTCGGCATGTCCTCACAGACTTACTCCCTGTCCAGTTTGTACTTTGTAATGTCGGTTCCAAACGACAGATTCAGACTCTCGAGCAAATCATCAAGCTCCGTGAGCGATTTCTTACCAAAGTTGCGGAACTTCAGAAGGTCGGTCTTGTTGTACTGCACGAGATCACCAAGTGTCTCCACATCAGCGGCCTTCAGACAGTTCAGGGCACGAACAGAGAGGTTCATGTCTACCAGACGTGTCTTCAGCAACTGACGCATGTGCAGGATCTCCTCATCAAACTCCTGGTTGCTCTCTGCCTCGGAAGTCTCAAGTGTAATCTTCTCATCTGAGAACAGCATGAAGTGATAGATCAGGATTTTTGCAGCCTCCTTCAGGGCATCCTTCGGGTGAATGGAACCGTCCGTCGTGACTTCCATGACGAGCTTATCATAGTCGGTCTTCTGCTCAACACGATAGGGCTCAACAGCGTACTTCACGTTACGGATGGGGGTGTAAATAGAGTCGATTGCGATTACGTTCACATCGGTGCAGAACTCGCGATTCTCATCAGCGGGGACAAATCCGCGAC
>Ga0310786_10010517_pt1 | contig 11622 bp, 11 predicted proteins | sample AusTroGonzalo_MG_FD_203881 | JGI IMG/M metagenome (GOLD analysis project Ga0310786, IMG submission 203881) | Bovine rumen microbial communities from tropical cattle in Woodstock, Queensland, Australia - Gonzalo_03 (v2) (version 2) | ecosystem: Host-associated > Mammals > Digestive system >... | reverse complement strand
GTGACGGCCCTGCTGACGAACAACTTCGGCTCGCCGCTGAGTGAGATCTCGAAGCTCTACAACCTGCAGCTCGGTGTGTTCGACATGGGTTGGCCCGCTGCTGCGGCTGTGGCGTATAACACGGCGGTGGGCGCACTGATCATCCCCATCTGTCTGGGTGTGAATTTCCTGTTGCTTATTACGAAATGTACGCGTACGGTGAACATCGACCTGTGGAACTACTGGCACTTCGCCTTCATCGGGGCTGTGGCCTATTTCGTGATGGACCAGAGTCTGGCATGGGGCTATTTCGCTGCCATCGTGTGCTACATCATCACGCTGGTGATGGCCGATCTGACGGCCGACAAGTTCCAGAGTTACTACGACGATATGGACGGTATCTCCATTCCGCAGCCTTTCTGTCAGAGCTTCACGGCCTTCGCCATCGGTATCAACTGGCTGCTTGACCGGATTCCTGGATTCTCGAAGCTCGATATCGATGCCGAGGGACTGAAGAAGAAGTTCGGTGTGCTGGGAGAGCCTATCGTGCTGGGTGTGATTGTTGGTGCGCTGATAGGTGCTGTGGCGCAGTTGGATATCAAGAAGGTGTTGTTCCTCGGTGTGACGATGGGTGCCGTGATGGAGCTGATACCGCGTATCACGAAACTGTTTATCGATGGTCTGAAGCCGATTGCTGAGAAGACGCAGGAGGTGGTTCAGAAGAGGTGGGCTGGCAAGAAGGTGTATATCGGTATGTCGCCCGCACTGGTGATCGGTCATCCGACGACGCTGGTGGCATCGCTGATACTGATTCCTCTGGCTCTGCTGATGGCTGTGGCCCTGCCTGGCAACGAGTTCCTGCCGTTGGCATCGCTCGCGGGTATGTTCTATGTGTTCGTGATGGTGCTGCCGTATACGAAGGGTAATGTGATCAAGACGCTGATAGTGGGTATCGTGGCTGTCGGCATCGGTCTGTGGTTTGTCACTGATATGGCGCCCGCCTTCTCACAGGCTGCGCAGACGGTGTATGCCCAGACGCAGGATCCCGCTGCGAAGATTCCCGAAGGCTTCCAGGCCGGTGCCCTCGACTTCGCCAGCTCGCTCTTCGGCTGGGTCATTTATAAGTGTGTCAATAATCTGCAATGGATAGGCATGGGCGTGCTGACATTAATCACACTGATAATGATGTACTTTAATCGCCGCCAGATTGTCGCTGACGAAAAGAAAGCAAAGAAAGAAGAGATTTAGGAAACGAATATGAATAATATGAATAATTTATTTCACGAATAACAATAATTATATAATCACGAATAAGAATTAATTATTTTAATGACTAAGCAAGAGTATCTGGATATGTATGATGTTGTGGGGGCTGCGATGGAAGTCTACAATCAACTTGGACGAGGAATGGCTGAAGCCATTTATCAGGAGGCTCTTGCTGTGGAGATGAAAAAGCGCGGAATGACTGCAGAGCGTGAGAAACAGTTGCGCCTACGTTATAAAGATGTAATTCTGGAAAAAACTTATTATGCCGATTTTTTCTATAAAGGTATTATAGTCGAATTAAAGTCTGTTGATGAGATTATCTCTGACCATCGGGCTCAGCTGTTTAATTATATGCGTATAACTCATCAAAACAGAGGTATTATTTTTAACTTCGGCGAGAAAGGACTCTATACCGAACGCTATCTATATCTGCCAGAATATGATGATTTTATCCTTCTCAATCAGGATAATTATCAAGAATTTATTGACGGATAATAATTATAAATATTCGTGAAATAAATTATTTATATTATTCACATTCGTTTCTAAAAAGTATAAGGACTATTAATTTAATTAAAGTATATATGAAAAGAACTATTATTTGTTTAATGCTTATGAGTAGCTTAACGAGCGGCTTTGGCCAGCAGAAGGTGAATTTCCAGACGGCATGTCATCCGGAGGATGTGAAGCACTACGACACGAAGACATTGCGTGAGCGTTTCGTGATGGAGAAGGTGATGGTGGCCGATGAGATCAATCTGACTTACTCGCACTACGACCGCTTCATCTTCGGCGGTGCGATGCCAGTGAACAAAACCCTGAAACTCGAGAACTTCCTGGAACTGGGTCTTGACGTAGACCCCGGTATCAAGGAAAAGTACTTCCTCTACAACCGTGAGCTCGGCGTGGTGAACTGCGGTCAGGGCGACGGTGTGGTGATTGTCGACGGTAAGGAGTATGCCCTCTCACCGAAGGAGGCCCTCTATATCGGTCGTGGTCATATCGCTAAGGACAAGGATGTGAACAAAGAAGTGCTCTTCCGCTCGAAGGACCCACAGAAACCCGCGAAGTTCTATCTGAACTCGGCTACTGCCCATCAGCACTACAAGACGCAGTGGATTACCCTCGACGGTCGTAAGGGCTCGTTGAAGGCTGCTGTCTGGGGACCTGTAGGTTCATTGGAGGAGTGTAACAACCGTACGGTCTATAAGCTTATTGTGAACGACGTGCTGGAGGAGGGCCCCTGTCAGTTGCAGTTGGGTCTGACACAGCTGAATCCGGGTGCTGCCTGGAACACAATGCCGCCTCACACCCACGGTCGTCGTATCGAGGCTTACTACTACTTCAACCTGCCTCAGGAGCAGACCATCGCCCACATCATGGGTGAGCCTCAGGAGAGCCGCGTGGTATGGCTGCACAACGAGCAGGCCATCATGTCGCCTGAGTGGAGTATGCACGCTGCTGCCGGTACTTACTACTATACTTTCATCTGGGGTATGGCCGGTGAGAACCTCTACTACAACGACAAGGATAACATTCCCGTGATTGACATCAAGTAAATTGTAAATAGTAAATTGTCAAATTGTAAATTCAAATGACTCCTGTTCAAACATCGAAAATGTCCAACTTCCGTTGGGTCATCTGTGCGTTGCTGTTCCTGGCAACCACCATCAACTACATGGACCGTCAGGTTCTGTCACTTACGTGGAAGGACTTTATTGCCCCTGATTTCCACTGGACCGATAGCGACTATGGTACCATTACGGGTATGTTCTCGCTTTTCTATGCTATTGCCAACCTTTTCGCAGGTAAGTTCATCGACTGGATGGGCACGAAGAAAGGTTATCTCATTGCAATCTTCGTTTGGTCGGTGGGTGCCTGTCTGCATGCAGCCTGTGGATGGACGGCTTTAGGACTGGCAGGTGGCAGTATCACGGCTCTGACCACGATCTCTGTATGGCTCTTCCTTGCCTGTCGTCTGATTCTCGCTGTCGGTGAAGCAGGAAACTTCCCCGCAGCCATCAAGGCTACGGCAGAGTACTTCCCCAAGAAAGACCGTGCCTTCTCTACCTCTATCTTCAACAGCGGTGCCTCAGTAGGTGCTTTAGCTGCACCTGCTACCATTCCTCTGCTGGCTCGTGCCTGGGGTTGGGAGATGGCATTCATCATCATCGGTGCCCTCGGATTCATCTGGATGGGCCTCTGGGCCTGGCTCTATGAGAAGCCTCGTCACAACAAGTTCGTCAACCAGACAGAGCTTAATTACATCGAACAGGACAACGATCTGGCCGATGTGCAGAATCGTGATCAGGTGAAAGAAGAGAAGGTGATTCCTTTCTTCGAGTGCTTCACGTACAAACAGACCTGGTCGTTCCTCGTGGGTAAGTTTATGACTGATGGCGTATGGTGGTTCTTCCTGTTCTGGGCGCCCGCCTATTTCAGCGATCAGTATGGCTATACCTCTGACTCTACAATGGGTATTCTGCTCATCTTCACACTGTATGCGATTGTCACCATTGTATCTATTGGCGGCGGCTATCTGCCCACCTATTTTGTTGAGAAGAAAGGCATGAACCCCTATCTGGGTCGTATGCGCGCCATGTTCATCTTTGCCTGCTTCCCTCTGCTGGGTCTGTTGGCACAGCCTCTCGGCGGCATCAGTGCCTGGTGGCCCGCTATTCTGATAGGTTTGCTCGGTGCAGGTCATCAGGCTTGGAGTGCCAACCTGTTCTCGACCATCGGCGATATGTTCCCGAAGTCTACTATTGGTACGATTGTAGGTCTGGGAACAATGGCTGGCGGTATCGGTTCGATGAGTATCAACCTCGGTTCAGGTAAGTTCTTCGACTGGGCAGCTGCTCAGGGTGCTAACTTCACCTTCTTCGGATTCGAGGGTAAACCTGCTGCGTATATGGTGGTGTTCTGCATCTGTGCTGTGGCTTATCTCATCGGCTGGTGCATTATGAAGGCACTTGTTCCGAAGTACAAACCCATTGAGGTGTAATGAGAAGTGAAAAGTGAATAGTGAAAAGTGAATAGTTAAGAATGGGGTTCTTTAATCGAAGAACCCCATTCTTCTGGCATAGGGTATGAACTGCTGACGGATGAGGGTTTCGAGGAGTTCCTTCGACATCACCTCGTTGTCCTTGCGGGTATAGCGGATATCGGTAAAGACCTGCGCCAGCGTTTCCTTATGGTTGATGCGGACGAAGTGCTGGTTCTCGGGCAGGTGCTCCTTCTCGTAATAGTATTTGTCGATGTCCATACCCATATAGTCGTTGTATCGCTCCTGATGGACGAAGCTCTCGAGTGGCAGACGGTCGGAGAGTTCCGGCTCTTCGTCGGGCCAGCCTACGGTGAGTGTGGCGACGGGCATCGTGAGTTTGGGCAGGTGGAGGACATCGATAATCTGCTGTGGCTGATAGACAGTGGTGCCGAGATAGCAATAGCCCAGACCCTCCTCGTCCATAAGGTTGCAGAGCGTCTGTGTGTAGAGCAGGGCATCGGTGGCTGCATTGATAAACGACAGGAAGTTGTCGTAGCCGGGTTCTGCATTGCGACATTTTGCCCAGAAACTGGTGCGGTTGAAGTCGGCACAGATGGTCAGTACCACAGGTGCCTCTTTCACCATCGGTTGGTTGAAATGGGCAGGCGACAACTGCTCTTTCATCTCCTTGGAGCGGGTGACAACGACGCTGTAGAGTTGCAGGTTACCCATTGTCTGGGTGCGTGAAGCCTCTGTTAACAGACGGTTCAGCAGTTCGTCGCTGACCTCCTGGCTGCTGTATTTGCGGATGGTTCTGCGTGTCAGTAAATTCTTCATGTTGTTTGCTTTGTTGTTATGATTCTGGGCACAAAGGTAATGAATGTTTTCCAAAATGGAGAACTTTTTGTGAAGAAAACTCATAAAAGTTTTCCGTTTTAGGAAACTAATGTGTACCTTTGCAGCCAGAAAGGACTATTGTTATGCAAACAGAAACGAAAAATGAAATGCTCAAGCGCATTGTCAATGGACTAATGCCGGTAGCTGTCAAGATGGGAAGTGACTTGAGTGGTGAGGCTATCACCAGTCTGCTGGGGCAGTGCTTTCAGGCTCTGCAGCCTGAGGATGCCAGTAAACTGATGTTGTTGATAGACCAAGCCTTGGCCAGCGACTCTCAGTATCGTAATGCGACTGTGACGGAAGTGCGTCCCGCTGTACTGGATTGCGACGTGGTCCGTTTCCAGAACAACAAGGAGAAGTGGGTGGCACTCGTGGGATTGCTCGATGGTTATCCCTATGAAATCTTCACTGGTCTGCAGGACGATGATGAAGGTATCATCCTGCCGAAGACCGTCACTCACGGTAAGATCATCAAGCAGATAAGCCCCGACGGCACGAAGCGCTATGACTTCCAGTTTGAGAACAAACGCGGCTATAAGACCACGGTTGAAGGATTGTCGGAGAAGTTTAATCCTGAGTACTGGAACTATGCCAAGCTGATTTCAGGTGTACTGCGCTACCGCATGCCTCTGGAGCATGTTGTGCGCCTGGTGGGTTCTCTCTCGCTGAAAGATGAGAGCATCAACACCTGGAAGACGGGTGTGGAGCGTGCTTTGAAGAAATATATTCCCGGTGTCCACGACGAGGAGGATACAGATGCCTCTGAGGGAGCTGGTAACGGTATGGAACCATGAGATTGACGGCCAGCTATATCACTTTGCGGCATGTCCGCTTTCATGCCTTTCATGGGGTGATGCCCCAAGAGCGACAGGTGGGAGCGGATTTCCTGGTCGATGTGAGGGTAGGCTACCCTTTGGCAAAGGCCATGCAGAGTGATGAGGTGGACGATACATTGGACTATGCGGCCCTTTACGACCTCGTGGCTCATGAGATGCAGCAGCCTTCGAAGTTGCTGGAACATGTGGCAGGAAGAATGGTTGAGACCATCATCCAGACTTTTCCACAGGTGATCTCTATCGATTTGGAACTGACCAAGCTGAACCCGCCGATGGGAGCGGATTGCGAGGGTGCCAGCGTAGAGATACACTTTATTAATGATTAATATAATAATGTATAAAAAGATATTATTCATCCTGATTACGTTTCTATTCTGTGTGGCATCGGCTGATGCGCAGAATAAGAAATTCACATTGGTGATCGATGCCGGACATGGTGGAGGTGACACTGGTGCCATCGGTGTAGCTAAGACACGTGAGAAGGATCTGACTTTGAAGTTTGCCCTCGCTTTTGGAAAGTTAGTAGAGAAAAACTGTCCTGACGTGAAGGTGATTTATACCCGCAAGACCGACCGTTTTGTGGAATTATACCGTCGTGCTGAGATTGCCAACAACAACAAGGCCGACCTGTTTATTTCCGTTCACATCAACGCCTTGCCCAAGGGCCATGTTGCCAGAGGTTTCCAGACCTATACTTTAGGCCGGAGCCGTAGGACGGGCAAGAGCACAGGTGTCATGGAGAACCTGGAGGTTGCTAAGCGTGAGAACGCCGTGATCTATCTGGAGAAGAACTACAAGCAGACCTATCGTGGTTACGATCCCAATTCGCCTGAGAGCAACATCATGTTTGAGTTTGTACAGGACAAGAACATGGAGAACAGTGCCGAGCTGGCCAAATACATGCAGCGTTATGTGTGTAAGGCTACGGGCCGTGCCGATATGGGAGCCCATCAGGACAATCTCGCTGTGCTGAGGCTGACCTCTATGCCGGGTTGTCTGATAGAGTTAGGCTTTATCTCCACCGCCGATGAGGAACGGTATATGAATACCAGTACAGCTACTGAGCAGTATGCCCGTGGTATTTACAATGCTTTTGCCGCTTATAAGAAGAAGCACAGCGGCGGTATTACGGTTCCCTACCTGCCTGACCCCGTAGAAGAAAAAGCACCTGCGATAAAGCCTGAAGTGAAACCTGAGGAGTCGCAGGCACCGGTATTAGCGGAAACGATTGTTACCGCAGGGACACAAGAACCGCAGATGGAAGCCCCGCAGGCCACAGTTGCTCCTGTTGAGTCGCATCCGACATCCGTGACTCCGGAATTTCTGGAGAAGCCGGAATCCCAGGATAAGACTGAGCCTCAGAAACAACCCGAAACGCCAGTGGTGGCACCTTTGGTGGCGCCTGTCACTTCAAATGCCCCCATCTTTAAGGTGCAGATTCTGGTCAGCTCCCAGAAGCTCAAGGCTGGTGATAAGCGTCTGAAGGGACAAACGGGTGTTGACAGCTATGTGGAGAACGGTATGACGAAATATACCGTAGGCGCGTCGGAAAACTATAATGAAATCTACCAGCTGCGTAAGTCGCTGCTGGATAAGTTCCCCGAGGCTTTCATCATCGCATTCAAAGGAGAAAAGCGAATGGATGTCCAGCAGGCTATCAGGGAATTCAAGAATAAAAGAGTGAAATAAAAATAAGAAAGGATATAGGGCTATGAATTTATTTTCAAAAGAGGTTAAGATTGCACTCGTTGCCATTGCAGGCATCGTTGTTATGTTTTTCGGTCTGAAGTTTCTGAAGGGAATGACCATGTTCTCTACTGATGACAGCTATTATGCCAAGTTCAGCAATGTCGCCGGTCTTTCGGTGTCGAGCCCCATCTATTCCAACGGCTATCGTGTCGGTGTGGTTGAGGATGTCATCTATAATTACGATGGCACCAATGAGATAGTGGCGGTACTGGGCCTTAACAATAGGATGCGCCTCCCCAATGGCACGAAGGCGGAGATTTCCAAGGATTTGATGGGTAATGTGGAGCTTGATCTGATTCTTGGTCCTAACCCTGTGGATCAGATGGAACCTGGCGATACTATCTATGGTCACATCCAGCAGAGTGCCTTGGCCAAGGCCAGTGAGATCATTCCGCAGATTCAGCAGATGATGCCTAAGATCGACTCTATCCTCTATAATGTCAATATGCTGCTGAGCAATCCTGCCCTGAGCAATTCACTTGATAACGTCGACCAGATTACTGCCAACCTGTCGGTAACGACCAATGAGCTGAAGCACCTGTCGGCTAATCTGAGAACCCAGATGCCTGGTATGATGGAGAAGGCCGATCATGTATTGGACAATACCAATACCCTCACTAAGAATCTCAGTGACCTCGACATCGCCTTGACGATGGCCAAGGTAAACAATACGTTGCAGAATGTGGAGCAGATGACGGCAAAACTCAACAGCAACGAGGGTACGATTGGCCTGCTGATGCGCGATCAGGAACTGTACCGCAATGCCGCTTCGACGATGGGACATGTCGACTCTTTGATGATCGATTTGAAGCAACATCCGAAGCGCTATGTACATTTCTCAATTTTTGGAAAAAAAGATAAGTAATTTAAATTTTGTCTAAATAACAGACTTTCTCCCTTTCCTATGGGGTGATTTTGCAAAGCCCCATGTTTATAGTGTTAGAGGCACGAATAGGGGAGGTGAACTCTTATCTTGTTTTTATGAGCGTTTTTTCGTAATGCGCTTATTATCAGGGTATTCGAATTTGCAAATAGGTCAATTTTACTGCCATATTCGTGAAACGGCCTAACTTGCCGCTTATTAGGAAGTTACGCTAATTGTACAAAATGAGTATGATTTTTTGGGATTTGGTTATTTCAAAAAAACGTGCTAACTTTGCATCGCTAAATTAAAGCAATCGAGTATGGTTAAAGGTCAAAATGCACTCTGGAATGAATGTCTGCGTCTCATCCAGGCCAACGTTACAGAGCAGCAATACAAAACGTGGTTCGCGCCAATCGTCTTCGAGTCTTACTCGGAGCGAGAGCACACGCTCATGGTGCAGGTTCCAAGTCCGTACGTGTACGAGTACTTGGAGCAGTACTACGTAGGCCTATTAAGAAAGGTACTCGCACGCGTATTTGGCGAAAACGTTATTCTCCGCTATCGCATTATTACCGTCGCAGGTGGCGATAATAATAAGAATACGGTTCAGGAGGTGGAAGGTGAGGTGCTTGCCGAGATTGATGTCCCGCAGGCTGTCACTCGCGCTAATCAGTCACCCACGACGCTCGATGCTGCCGTTCCGCAGGGACTGAACCCGCAGCTCGATCTGAAGAAGACGTTTACAAACTTCATCGAGGGCGATTCCAACAAGCTGCCGCGTACCGTTGGTCTCTCCATTGCTGAGCATCCGGGCAAGACAACGTTCAATCCATTCTTTATCTATGGTCCTTCAGGTTGTGGTAAGACGCACCTGATCAATGCCATCGGTGTGCGCTGCAAGGAGATGTATCCTGAGAAGCGTGTGCTCTATGTCAGTGCCCGTTTGTTCCAGGTGCAGTTCACAGATGCCAGCCGTCAGAATACGGTCAACGACTTCATCAATTTCTATCAGACCATCGATGTGCTGATTGTCGACGATGTGCAGGAGTGGGCTACGGCCGAGAAGACTGTCTCTACCTTCTTCCATATCTTCGACCATCTGTTCCGTCTGGGCAAGCAGATTATCCTTGCCAGCGATCGTCCGCCTATCGATCTGAAATGGTTGCATGAGCGTATGCTGACACGCTTCTCCTGCGGTTTGATTGCTGAGTTGGAGAAGCCTACGGTACAGCTTTGTATCGACATACTGAATTCCAAATGCCGTCGTGACGGTCTGAAGATTCCTGCCAACGTCATTCAGTATATCGCTGAGACCATCAATGGCAGCGTGCGCGACTTGGAGGGTGTGGTCAACTCTTTGATGGCTTATTCTATTGTCTACAACTCGAATATCGACATGCGTCTGGCTGAGCGTGTCATCCAGCGTGCCGTGAAGATTGACAACCACCCGCTGACCATCGACGACATCCTTGAGAAAGTCTGCAAGCACTTTAATGTTGCCCAGCACCTGATTATCAGTAAGAGTCGCAGACGTGACTACGTGCAGGTACGTCAGATATCGATGTATCTGGCTCAGAAATACACCAAGATGTCTGCCGCCCGCATCGGACAGCTGATTGGCAACCGCGATCACTCTACAGTCATTCACAGCTGCAACACCATCGAACAGCGCCTGAAGATTGACAAGAATTTCTCTGAAGAACTCAACAGTATCGAACGTTCGTTCAGGCTGAAGAAGAAATAAAAAATCTATGAAACGTCTTTTTATTGGTCTTTTTGTGGCGCTGTTGGCTCTGCCGGCATGTGCGCAACAGGTGATACAGCATCCCTGGCAGGGGAAGCGTGTGGCTTATTTCGGTGACTCGATTACAGACCCAAAGAACAGCGGGTCGAAGAAGAAGTATTGGGGATTCCTGCAGGACTGGCTCCAGATAGAACCGTATGTCTACGGGGTGAGCGGCCGGCAGTGGAACGATATCCCGCGACAAACGGACAAACTGAAAGAGGAACATGGCGATGATTTCGATGCGATTCTGATATTCATAGGCACCAACGACTATAATGCAGGGGTGCCTATCGGGGAGTGGTTTACGGAGCGTCCGGAGAAGGTGATGGCGGGTATCCACGAACAGAAACATTTGGTGGACCGCAAGCACCGCTATCCCGTGATGAGTGATTCGACTTATTGTGGGCGTATCAACAAGGCGCTGGACTATGTGAAACGTACCTTCCCCAAGAAGCAGATTGTGCTGATGACACCGATTCATAGGGCTGAGTTTTATGCCAATGATAAGAACTGGCAACCGCGTGAAGACTATACCAATCAGTGTGGCGAATATATCGATGCCTACGTGCAATCGGTGAAGGAGGCGGGCAATCTTTGGGCAATGCCCGTAATCGACCTGAATGCACTCTGTGGACTCTATCCGCTGATGGACGAGATGGCGCAGTTTTTCAAGAATGCAGAAAACGACCGCCTGCATCCGAATGATGCTGGTCATGAACGGATGGCGAAGACCATCATGGCGCAGTTGTGGGCGCTTCCTGTTTTCTGATATAATCGACAAACGAATAGCGGAAGTCGTGACGGTCATCGATAGGATGGTCTTCACGACTTTCTTCTTGCCAGTCGTCCTCGTAGGGTGGGAAGAAGGTGTCGGCTTCAGCGGGGGTATCGTCGATCTCGGTGAGACAGAGACGGTCGGCCATCTTCAGGGCTTGACGATAGACGGAGGCACCACCGATGATATAGATGTCCTCGTCGGGGGTACAGTGTTGCAAGGCTTCCTCCAAAGAAGGGTAGGCATCGCAGTTTTCGAAGGCTTTCTGCGAACGGCTGAGTACGATGTTTCGACGATTGGGGAGCGCTCCCTTGGGCAAAGAGAGGAAGGTGTTGCGACCCATGATGATGGTATGCCCCGTGGTGAGGGCCTTGAAACGTTTCAGATCATTAGGGAGCCAATATATCAACTTGTTCTGATAGCCGATGGCCCGGTTTTTCGCCACTGCTGCGATGATACTAATCATAACTATTCATTATTCAC
>Ga0310786_10010516_pt1 | contig 11622 bp, 11 predicted proteins | sample AusTroGonzalo_MG_FD_203881 | JGI IMG/M metagenome (GOLD analysis project Ga0310786, IMG submission 203881) | Bovine rumen microbial communities from tropical cattle in Woodstock, Queensland, Australia - Gonzalo_03 (v2) (version 2) | ecosystem: Host-associated > Mammals > Digestive system >... | reverse complement strand
ATATATTTAACCGCATCACCAACTTTTTCCAATTTAGCAGCTTCTTCATCTGGGATAGTGATGTCGAATTCTTTTTCAACTTCCATAACGAATTCCACAACATCCAAAGAGTCCGCGCCCAAATCGTTAACAAAAGCCGCTTCTTCTGTGACCTTGGCTTCTGGCACGCCCAATTTTTCCGCTACAATTTTCTTTACCTTTTCAAAAGTTGTCATTTTATATCCTTTGTTTATGTTTATTTTTTGGTTCACTTACGAACGTCATTCATAAAAGCTATCATTTTCGGGCCTTGGTGTCAAGAAATATAACAAAATATAACATAACTTGACAAAAATACTTTTTAACCAATATCTAACATTTCATCTAATAAATTGTTCATATTTCTGCGTAAATCTTCACGATCTGATGCCCATTCCAAATTTCGCATAAGAAATTTATACACATCATCCATGGTCAGATTTGGAATTTTTGCTGCGATTGCTACACGTTTCCACGCAGTTCGTGGATCAGCCAAGTGTGAACCACCACGTCCTGGAAAAAGCCAAAAGCTATCTTGGGGCAAATCTTGTAACAATACAACTGCACGATCTGACAATGGCCAATCTTTCCACACATATTGATTGAAATCTAAATCTTCCCATTGCATCGCGAACACTTTTGACCTTGGTGCGAAACCATAAACCAACATTAAAAATGCAGCGCGCACAAAAGTATCTTGTTCTTTATTTATCGCCGCGACGACGCGTTGTAATCCCGATTTATTCAACGGGCGCACACGATGTTTTTGTTCGATTTTTGGCAAACCGTCCGCAACATTTTCTTTTACATAACCCTGCTCTATTGCATATTTGAAAATGCTTTGTAATAAATCTTGCATACGCGCCGCTATTGCATTACCAGAAATTTTACCAATAATATCTTTGATATCTTGATGGGTTATTGCCACAATATCTTTATCAAACAATGGCGCAAAATGTAAATTGATTGAACGCATCAATTTCATTTCAGAATCTTCACTGCGACGAATACGATTTGCAACATATAAATTAATGAATTGTTTAAATGAAACTTGCTTGCGCCGAACAATTGGTTTTTTTGACGCAGTTTCCAAAACACCACTCACCGCTGCACGTGCGGTTTCAATATCGACATCTGGATATTTACCAATAATAATTCTTTTATCTGCGCCCCGTATCCGCTTGCGTACAAAAAATGTTTTAACACCACGACTTGTTATATACATACGTAACCGTGGTTCAGACAAATCTTGAACCACATCAAAACCCGACTGTGGTGCTGGCAGATTATCAAGAATATATGGATTAAAGAAAAATTGGTGCGCCATAATATTCCCCTTTGGTTACGATTATATTCTTTATCTTATTTTTCGAATACCCATGTCTTCACGCATTCCATTTACCAAACTGTTTGTTTTACACAAAGCCCTTTTGGCACGATTCCACGAACACAATGCACCTACATACGCTTCGTTTAATTTTTGCATTGGACATGTTTCACAATAACAAACACATTCTTTATCAAAATGAACACATTCCCAAGATTTTCCAAAACACCCCATATCATTGAAACGCATAATTTTCCGTTTCAATTCTTCAATTCTGTTATGCGCATGTTTTTCATGCAACGATGCAACCTTTTCATTTAACACAACTTGAACATATTTTAATTTTTGAAACAAAAAATTACCCATTGTTTATTCCTGTTATTCTACCTTTAATGCGTTGATAAATGCGGTCTGTGGTATTTCGACATTTCCAAATGTCCGCATACGTTTTTTACCCTCTTTCTGTTTTTCTAACAATTTTCTTTTACGCGTGATATCGCCACCATAACATTTAGCGGTCACATCTTTGCGATACGCCGCGATTGTTTCGCGTGCAATAATCTTACCACCGATTGCCGCTTGAATTGGAATCTTGAATTGATGACGCGGTATAAGGTCTTTTAATTTTTCAACAATCTGACGACCACGTTTTTCCGCAAAAGACCGATGACACATAAACGAAAGTGGTTCAACATTTTCTTCGTTCACCAGAATTGAAACCTTTACCAAATCAGATTGCTGATATCCATACACAACATAATCAAACGATGCATATCCCGACGATATAGATTTTACCCGATCATAAAAATCAAAAACTATTTCAGACAACGGTAATTGGTAAACCAACACAGCACGATTACCAACATACGAAATGTTTTCTTGGACACCACGTCGTTCCGAACACAATGCCATTATTCCGCCCATATATTTATCTGGCATCATAATAGTCGCACGCACCCACGGTTCTTCGATATAATCAATTTTCGTGATGTCTGGCATATCGGCCGGGTTTTCTAAATCAACCACTTCGCCATTACGCAAATGAATTTTATACAGCACGCTTGGCACAGTATTAATCAAATTCAAATTAAATTCGCGCGACAGGCGTTCACTAATAATTTCCATATGCAGCAAGCCCAAAAATCCGCAACGCAAACCAAACCCCAACGCCGACGATTTTTCAGTTGTGAACATAAACGATGCATCGTTCAACGCTAACTTTTCTGCACTTTCGCGCAGGGCTGGATAATCGTCTGCCGCCACCGGAAAGAACGAAGAAAACACAACCGGCACCGACGGTTTGAACCCTGGCAACGCGGGGACTGTGCTACGACTATCACAAATTGTATCGCCAACCTTGCAATCATGAATTGTTTTCATTCCTGTGATAATGAACCCGATTTCGCCAGTGTTCAGCATATCGCAGTTTTCCATTTTCGGTGTAAAGAATCCGATTTTATCAATAACGTATTCGGCGCCAGTTGCCATAAATCTTATTTTTTGTCCGCGTGATAATTTGCCATCAACAACACGCACCAAAATCACAACCCCCAGATAAGAATCATACCACGAATCAACCAGCAACGCGCGTGACGGTGCATTTTCATCACCATGTGGTGCCGGCAATTTATGCACGATTTCTTCTAGCAATTCTGGCACGCCCGCGCCGGTTTTCCCAGACACCGCCAACGCATCATTTGCGTCCAGCCCAATCACATCTGCAATTTGTTCACGCGTTCCGGCAACATCACTTGACGGCAAATCAATCTTGTTTAAAACTGGCAACATTTCCAAATCATTATCCAACGCCAAATAGGCATTTGCCAATGTCTGTGCCTGGACCCCTTGGGTTGCATCAACCAACACCAGCGCACCCTCGCACGCCGCCAAAGACCGTGAAACTTCATAAGAAAAATCAACATGCCCCGGTGTATCCATCAAATTCAACTGATACACTTCGCCGTTTTTCGCGCGATAATTTAACCGCACCGTCTGCGCCTTGATCGTAATTCCGCGTTCGCGTTCAATATCCATGGAATCAAGCACCTGGGCCTTCATCTCGCGATGTTCCAGGCCACCTGTAATTTCAATCAGACGATCCGACAACGTGGACTTGCCATGATCAATATGTGCAACAATGGAAAAATTTCTGATATGATCTTGCTTTATGCTCATGCGGCAATGATAAACCCGTATAAGACTTTTCGCAAGGCAAATTTTTTATTATTTCAGGTTATTCAGCAAATCATCAATTCGTGCCGCGCGTTCAAGAGTATCGTCATATTCGAACTTAATTTCCGGAACATATTTTTGGTTCATACGCGCCGCCAATTCAAATCGCACCATTTTTGTGACATCGTCAAGGCGCTTTTGCACCGCGGCAACATCACCGTTGCGGGAATAGTAAAACAGTTTCACAAATTGCAAACCACCATGCGCCGTTGCACCAACCAGCGACACACCAGACAACACTGCATCATCGGCAAACATATCGCGCAGAATTTCCGCAACCAGTGTTTGCACCTTGGACGCGATGCGTTCCCCACGATTAGAATTCAACTGTTTCTTTGGCATCTTATATTCCTTTTAACCTACAACCAACAACCCTCTTGTAAAATATCAAATAATTATTTACAATCAAGCAAAGAATACGGGGACAGGAAAACAACACCATGAAATTTGCAGAACATATTTTGGCCCAGGCAGAAAAACCATATTACACCGCAATCGTGTTTTTGATGACGATATGCGAATCTATATTTTTATTCGTTCCGCCAGAGGTATTTATGACCCCGGCGATAATCGCGAACAAAAAACGTGCGGTTCCAGTTGTGCTGGCGGCGACGATTGGTTCGATTGTTGGTGGTGCGATTTCATACATGATTGGGCTGTGGCTGTTTGATTCGATTGGCGTTTGGCTGATTGAACACTTTGCATCTATGGAAAAGTTTTACCTGGCCCAAGCAATGTTCTTTAAACACGGAATATTCTTGATAGTTTTAACAGCGGTGACACCCATTCCGTATAAATTGATGTGTATGACGGCGGGCTTTATTGGGTTTCCGATTTGGTTATTACTTGGGGTGTCGGCGATATTCCGCACTGGACGATTTGCAGTTGTTGGATATTTGCTGTGGCGCTTTCAGGAAATGGCGAACAAAATCATCAAGAAATACTTTTGGCAATTAACCGTCATCGCCATAGTCGCCGCCGTGTTGGGCATTGGATTGATGTGTTTGATATAAAAAAAACGCACCGTCTTCACGGTGCGTTTTTCAAATCTTGTAATTATTATTCCACCCAAATGGATGCATATGTGGTCGCGCTTTCAGATCCAACTGGAATTTGAACCTGGCTTTTTGTGACTGAAATTGCGCCATTGGTTTGTGTAACACTTGTCACCATGTTACCAGAACCACTTGATGTTGTGACTGTTGGCAATGTTTGGTGCGATGTTAAATATCCCGCATCGTTAGTAAACGCACTGACATTTGTTGGAACAGTCGGAATCGATGGCTTGTTTGTTAAATCGTCATAATCACCACTGGTCGCAACCGTTGCCAAACCACTAACATTTGCCGCTGGCAATTTATTTGTTGATGTAATCTTGTCTTGTTTACCAGAAATATCTTGGTGTGCGGTCAAGAACCCGGAATCGTTGGTTAAATCGCTTGTTTTTGTTGGTATTGTTGGCTTGTTTGACAAGTCATTATACGAACCGCTAGTTGCCACCGTCGCCAAATCAGCACTATTTGCCTTGCCCGAAATATCTTGGTGTGCGGTCAAGAACCCGGAATCGTTGGTTAAATCGCTTATTTTTGTTGGTATTGTTGGTTTGTTCGACAAGTCGTTATAAGAACCACTGGTTGCCACAGCTGCCAAGTCGGCACTGTTTGCTTTACCACTGATATCTTGGTGTGCGGTCAAGAACCCGGAATCGTTGGTTAAATCGCTTGTTTTTGTTGGTATTGTTGGCTTGTTTGACAAGTCATTATACGAACCGCTAGTTGCCACAGTCGCTAAACCACTAACATTTGCTGCTGGCAATTTATTTGTAGATGTAATCTTGTCTTGTTTACCAGAAATATCTTGGTGTGCTGTTAAATATCCCGCATCGTTAGTAAACGCACTGACATTTGTTGGAACAGTCGGAATCGATGGCTTGTTTGTTAAATCGTCATAGTCACCACTGGTTGCCACAGCTGCCAAACCACTAACATTTGCTGCTGGCAATTTATTTGTTGATGTAATCTTGTCTTGTTTACCAGAAATATCTTGGTGTGCTGTTAGATATCCCGCATCGTTAGTAAACGCACTGACATTTGTTGGAACAGTCGGAATCGATGGCTTGTTTGTTAAATCGTCGTAGTCACCACTGGTTGCCACAGCTGCCAAGTCAGCACTGTTTGCTTTACCAGAAATATCTTGGTGTGCGGTCAAGAACCCGGAATCGTTAGTCAGGTCACTTGTCTTGCTTGGTATTGTTGGTTTGTTCGACAAGTCGTTATAAGAACCACTGGTCGCAACCGTTGCTAAATCTGCACTGTTTGCCTTACCACTGATATCTTGGTGTGCGGTCAAGAACCCTGAATCATTAGTCAGGTCGCTTGTCTTGCTTGGAATTGATGGCTTGTTTGACAAGTCATTATAAGAACCGGTTGTCGCAACCGTTGCCAAATCTGCACTGTTTGCTTTACCAGAAATATCTTGATGTGATGTCAGGAATCCTGCATTTTCCAATGCACCGACACGACGAACCAAAGAATCTTCATCATTCGAATTCCAAACGGCTTGCAAATCGCTTTCGATACCCGAAATATCTGTATCAGTCAAATACCCGGCATCATTAGTAAAAGCACCAACATTCGTCGGAACGGTTGGAATTTGCGATTCCACCCATGCCTTTGATGCGATATCTGCATTTGCGGAACAAACCGCGAACATTGCAATCAAAGATACGAACAAAATGCCGTTTTTGTTAACCATAACCGTCTTTATTCCTTAATCAATATCAACACTATATCTCTGCTATAATTCAATTTGTGTTCATGCGATTTTTCCTGGCGGGTGTGGTGGCGGAAAAAGACCACCACACCGATTAAACCACAAGAACTATGCCATGGGATTAACGTTGAATTGTTTCCCACGCATATATAACTTGACCAGCTTGTTCACCAGTACCTGCTTTAGCGGTCAAGACAACAGTACCTGTTGTGCTAAGATCTGATAATGATGGCATTGCGATCTTGCTCAAATCGATTGCTGCATTGCTTGCAACATCAGAATCTGCAATCGTTCCCGCTGTTGCAGAAATTACACCATCTGCCTGGCTTATCGCTTTAATAACACCGGTAACTTCTGAAGCATCCAAATCTTCAATTAACCCTGCTGCTGTACCAGCTGCATCAAAAGCTGTTGCGGCTTCATATGCTGCAGTACCTAATGCAGAACTATCTGCCTTACCAGCCAATGCTGTATTTAACTCACTGATTGCACCAACAACTGTCGTTGCACTTGTTGCACCCATATTCTGCGTAGTAACAGTACCAACATTAGCAACTGTTGCATACGTTCCAGAAATATCTGGGATATCGCTTGCTACCAAATCTGCACCAGCCGTTACTAAACCGTTTGCATCATATGTGATTTTTGTTTTGGTTGCACCCGTGATTGCTGCATTTGCAGTAATTTTCGTATCAATTTGGTTTTCCAATTTGCTAACGGCAGAATTTATTGTATCTGTTGCAGCAACCGGATCAGCAGAAGATCCTTTTGAATAGCCAGTAAGAGTGGTACTACCAACACCACCAACAGAGTCTGCGATATACTCAGCAACTGTTTTGTTTGAAGGGATAGCACCAAACTTTGTATCCAATTCTTCAATTTGGACACCGGTCTTTGCTGTTCTTGTAATAACGTTGTATGTCTTTGTTTGGTCGACATCAACGTAAGCCTTTGATACGATATCTGCGCGTGCTGTGCTGACCGCCATCAACGCGACTAACGATACGCCTAATATTTTTTTCATTTTGTTTTCCTTTCTTTCTTGTGGTTGTTTTTTTATTGTTTGTTTTTTACTTCGGTCTTGGTTTAGTTTTTCTTTTTCGTTTTATCCTTTTCTTAATTTAATTTTTGAATCTCTTGTTTGGCATTACTCATCAACAACACGGATAAATTGTGGTTCACCATTGACATATCCCCATACCCATTGTTTACCATCGTTTGCCATAACCTTGCCAATTTCGATATCCCCCAGTGCTGCAACTTCGTTCAAATCGGTAAAATTACCACCGGTTGCAACATCAGCCAAACCACTGACATTTGCCGCCGGTAATTTATGTTCGCTGTCAATCACATCTTGCTTTGCCACCAATGCCGTGTAAACACCACCAGATGTGACCGGGTTTGTGGAATCTTCTGTTGGAGCATTATCAAATGTCAATGTGTTTTGCTTTGCCGCCAATGCTTCTTCAACCGTTTCATATGCACCCAAATCACCAACAACACCGGCAATTAGTGACGCAACAGAACCCGCACTGGAACCGCCCGTCAAGGTTTCAATTGTTGATTCCAATGTGGCAACACGAGTCGTCAAAGCATCTAAATCAGATTTTAATGCATAACGTCCCAAGTCATCGATTTTATCCTGTAATTCATCAACGGAAACATAGTCGCCCGATAAATCATTTGTATCGACCAATGTGTACCATTCGGTAATTTCGCCCTGGTCATTTGGGACACCCCACTTTATCGATCCGTGTTCGGAATCATATTCCATTGCGATACCATCATTGGCACCAAAGAATTCTTTCTTTAATTCGTCCATATCAATGGAAACTTCGCCATTTGCATCAACGACAACAACGCCGTCTTGACTGGAATGTACATTTTTCGTTTCCAATGCAGTGATACGTTCGTCCAGTGTTTGACCCCCAGCCGATGGTGTTCCAACCACCGTTTCCAATGAATCAAGACGAGTGTTGATGTCTTCAACCTCTTGCGCAGAGGCAGCATTTGCCGCCACAGACTTGGTTGCAATAGTATTACCCAAATATTTACCAATCGATAAACGTTGATTGCCAGCCGTTGTGGTTGTTGCGCCCGATGTTGTCGCCGCAGAATTATCGTTCGATGTAACCAAACGCGCAGACGATGGTGTCACACGCAATGCCCCCGCACGTGTCGGTGCAACCCGTGTCGTATTCGATGCCGCCGCCGTGCCATTAATCGTGCCCGCGCCGCCCAAAGTTTTTACCGTTGCAGACAACGCGTCGGTGGTTATGCCAGCGCACAGCACACATAAAACTGAAAACAATGAAATGCTAAAATTGTGTGTTTTCATTTCTCTCTTTCTCGCGTATTATTATATCATATTTAGGGGTCGGTTCCAAAAGCTTTTTTGGTTAAAATTCATATCTTATGCCCAACGATATCGAATTATCCATGATAAAACCGATCTTGTTCTTTAATGTCTGCTCTACCGAATAAATATCATTGTATTTACGTCCCTGGGTTGAACCAAATGTCCCCGCAATACGATAACGTAAATCAAGCACCAAATTGTCATCTAACTTATGCGTTAACCCCGCCATTAAGCCAGCAATCGGTGCGACACTCCTATGCGTACGATTACCATTGTCAGTAAAGTCGGCCATATCCATACTAGTCGTAGGAAAAGCAATACCCAAACCAGCACCCAAATACAGGCCATTTGTAAAATCATAATATCCGTTCGCCATTAAATATGGTATGGATAAAGTAAACTCAAAACCATCATCAGCATCTTTGAATTCACCAATGTACCCAGCTTCGACCTCAGCACGCCAAAAATAATTTATTTTCTTACCAAATGCGACATCAACGCCAAACATAGGTTCAAAAGAAAAATCATCATGATCTGCCCCCAAATCACTTACATTGCCAGTAGTCGAATATTTGTTTTCCCAATTCAAGAAATTCATTTCGGCACGAATAACACCATACCAACCAGATTTTTCTTTATCTGTATAATTATATGTAACCTCATACGCGCCATTTCCATTGCGGGTCAAATAACTTGGCCGTGCCGCTTTCGTTGCCGCAAATGACGGTGTAATCGCAAGAATCGCAAGTATTAATACTAATTTTTTCATGGTGATATTCCCCCCTAAATTTATACCACAGTATATCACATTTTGACCCTGTTCCAAAATGAAAAAAAACACCTGTTGACATAGTTTTATAGAATTTGCTAAATTAATGCGTGTGAAAGGATTGGGAATATGAAAAAATTTATACTCGCTTCATTGGCATTGGCGTTGTGTGCGTGTTCTGGCGTGCCAAGCAACATTAATGATGACAAGGTTTTCTTTGCATTCGATTCGGCTGATATTACCAAAGACGCAAAAAGCGATTTGCACGACCAATCTTTATATATGAAGGTTAATCGTAATGTTAATGTCACACTTGAGGGGCACTGTGACGAACGCGGTTCCACCGAATATAATTTGGCGTTGGGCGCGTTGCGTGCCGGTAACGCCGCGCAGACATTAATGAAAGACGGTATCGAACCACGTCGCATCAAAACAATTTCGTATGGCAAGGAACGTCCACAATATCCTGGCACTGGCGAAGCCGTTTGGGCAAAGAACAGAAATGTGACGACCAAGACAACAACAAAATAAAATTTCGCCCGTTTGGGCGATTTTTTTGCTTAATTTCCCTTGCTCGACATCTGTTTTTTTACTAATATCGACATCATGGAAGAAAAGACAATCATATCTTTTGCGAATGTCGCAGCCGCGTATGATAACGCAACCGAAGTGTTGACTGATGTGTCTTTTAATATAAGCAGCGGAACATTTTATTTTTTGTCTGGTGCATCGGGCGCTGGGAAAACCACCCTGCTTCGTCTTATATATATGTTGCATAAACCACTGCGTGGGCAAATTAAATTGTTTGGAAAAAATACTGCTGAATTATCGCGCGAAGATATTGCAAACCTGCATCACAAAATGGCGATTGTGTTTCAAGAATATTCGTTGCTGTCGCATATGACTGTGTTTGATAATGTCGCGTTGCCATTGCGTGTGCGCGGTATCGAAGAAGCCAAAGTCAAAAAATTAGTGACCAAGGTGCTTGATTGGGTTGGTCTTGGAAAATATGCCGATGTAAAACCAATGGAATTGTCCGGTGGTCAACAACAACGCGTATCTGTGGCGCGTGCAATTATTATCCAGCCGTCTATATTATTGGCGGACGAACCAACTGGAAACCTGGACGATGAAAACGCATCGCGTTTGATGGAACTGTTTATTCAAATGAATAAACTGTTTGGCACGACAATTATCCTTGCCACACATAATAAAAAATTAATGGAAACTTATAAATTCCCGGTGATTAATGTCGAAAATCATCGCCTGAATTTTGTGGGCAAGGCATCAACACCAACCGATTCGAAAAAAGTGTGGCGCGGGCCAGCACCGAAAAACTATTTTTCAGAACTGTCTAAACAATTTGAAGATATTGGAAATGCGTAAATGAAACGTGCAACTGTATTTTCGCTGGTTCGTGAACAATCCGTTTTTATGACGGTGATTATGGCGTTACTTAATTTCTTGGCGGTAATGTCATTGGGAATTGCGTTGATGATTGGCACTGGGGTCGTGCGATGGAATGCACAATGGGATTTGTATGCCACGGTCCAGGTCACAAACAGTGCAAACGAATCGAAAGTGCAAAAAATATTAAATGAAAACAAATCACAAATTACTGAATTGCGTGAAATTTCTGACACCGAAATGGTCGCGTTAATGCGGCCGTGGATTTCGGGCGGCGGACAACTTAAAAATTACTTGCCCAAAATGTGGGAGGTTAAGTTTAAATCAGAATCCGATTTAACAAATATATCTAAAAATATTTCGCAATATGGACGCGTGTTAACCCATGCAGATGCGTTATCTCCATCGACTTCGGCGGGGTGGCAAATGATATTAATTGCGACACTTATTTTGGCAATGACATTGGGAACAATCGCTGCATGCGTTTCATATATCGCACGCAATACCGCAATGTTGCACAAACACGAACTTGAAATTTTGAACCAGGTTGGCGCAACCGATTCGTTTATTGCACATCAAATGCAAATAATTGTCACAAAAATTTGTATCGTCGCTGGTGCAATTGGATTTGTTGCCGCCGCGCCTGTTTTGATGTTGGTGTTGTCTGCGGCACATGCGGCACGCGTCGGGTTAATTGCGACACTTGCCATCAATGGTTTTGGTTGGGGATGTTTGGCA
>Ga0310786_10010513_pt1 | contig 11623 bp, 7 predicted proteins | sample AusTroGonzalo_MG_FD_203881 | JGI IMG/M metagenome (GOLD analysis project Ga0310786, IMG submission 203881) | Bovine rumen microbial communities from tropical cattle in Woodstock, Queensland, Australia - Gonzalo_03 (v2) (version 2) | ecosystem: Host-associated > Mammals > Digestive system >... | reverse complement strand
TCGGCCAGTAAAAACATCTCACCTTTAAGAGGCTCTAATACAGGACAGATTATCCTGGATATGGGTTATTTGGAGAACCTACCCAAATTCATGGGTAACACGGATCCTTTAGGTATTGCCCGTATGCTGCCCGGCGTTCGTACCTCAAGCGAGTATGACGGCAGATTGAATATTGATGGTGGTGGTAATGAGCATAATGTCCTGTCATTGGGTGGCGTACCGCTATATAACGTGAATCATCTGCTCGGTTTCTTCTCAACGTTTATACCTACCCATTATGAGTCAATGTCACTGAGCCGAGCCCCAATGACCGCGCAGTCGCCCAACAGGATAGGTGGGGAATTGGTGTTCTGTCCTGCAGAGGATTCCATTGCCGGAAAAATGAGTGGAGAGTTATCTGTTGGACTGCTTTCAACGCAGGGAACAGTAAAGGTTCCTACCGGAAGGCATTCCAGCCTTACCCTTTCATTACGTGATTCATATATCAACCTTTTGTATTCAAAATGGCTGAACACAGAAGACATGAATATGAATTATTCATTCTTTGATTCAAATGTCACCTGGACATGCCATCTGAACGATAGAAACACATTGACTGCCGATGCGTATTGGGGATCTGATAAGGTGAAGTTTGCTGTTGATACTTACTTGTCAGACATCGGTTTCAAATGGGGAAACAATGCCCAGGCGCTACATTGGACTCATAAGAATAGGGCCCAAACCTTCATCTTAAAGCAGACTTTGTACAGGACTGAACATTACAGCCGGTTTGAAATAAGACATGAAGACATGTCAATGAATATGCCTACAGGTATCACTGATTATGGTTACATGTTAAAGATGAATTATAAACAGCTGTCAATGGGAGTTGATGCCATTTCTCATACTACTCTAATAGAGTCACCGGTCATTGCAGGCACTTACAATTCTACTGATATGAAACCGGAGCATCAGGATAATTGGGAGTGCTCCGCATATGTTGATTACACCTGTTCATTATCTGATCTGTTCTCATTAACCTGCGGAGTGAGAGGCAATTTCCTCTTTTGGGATAAGCACAGTTTCTGCTCTGTTGATCCTTCGATGACGATAGCGTATCATAATGAAGACAATGGCTTGGGTATCTCATTGAATCTGACCCAACGTCATCAGAACCTGTTCCAGACCGGAGTGACTGATTACGGATTACCCATTGAATTCTGGTTTACAGCCGATAAGGATCACAAGCCTCAATACATGCGCGGAGTGACGTTGTCAGGAAGTGTGCCACTTTTTAATGGAGGTTATTCATTGTCAACTTCAGTCTATTACAGACTGTTGTACAATCAGTTGGATTATTATGGCTCTCTAATGGATTTCCTGTCTACAGACTATTCGTTATATGACCATCTGATTAAGGGCAAGGGCCGTAACTATGGGGTGGATGTGATGTTGACAAAAAATTCAGGAAACCTATTGGGTTGGATAAGTTATAGCTACGGAAGGGCTTTGAGAAAATTCAGTGCCGCAGGTATGGACGGATGCTATCCGGCCAGACATGAACGCAGGCATGAACTGGATTTGCTGCTCACATACAAGACCGGTAAAAGATGGGAGCCGTCATGTACATTCGTGGCTGCTGATGGCACACCGTTTACTGCTCCGGAATACTTCTATCTGATAAATTATAATGTATTTGCAAAATATGGGGAGTATAACGCATACAGACTCAGACCCTATATGAGAATGGATTTATCAGTTAATATAGAGTTGAACCATAGGAACGGGTCATTCATAAAAGAGCATGGATTGTCTGTCTGCGCTTATAATGTACTTTGCCGAAACAATGATATATCATATCAGATGAAAATATATGATGACAAGATATATTACAGTCATATATCCTTTGTTTCAACTGTGTTGCCTACAATAAGTTATTATTGCAAGTTTTGAATAATGATGAGGAAAGCCATACATAGATTATCGGTAGCATTGATTATCCTGATGATGTGCGTTTGTTCGTGCAGCAAGGATATTGTGCTTGAACCGGCAAAATCAATTGTCGTAGAAGGGTGGATTGATGCCGGAGGTTTTCCTGTCGTAATTTTAACCCGTTCGTTACCTGTAATGATAAACCGGGAAAATGGTGTGGAATTGGATGACCTGTCTGATTATGTGGTAAGGTGGGCCAAAGTAACGGTGAGTGACGGTGAATCGGAAGTTATACTAACAGGAGGTTCTGATAAAAACTACTTTCCTCCGTTCATTTATACTACGGGAGGAATCAAAGGGGTGGCAGGAAAGACATATAACTTAAAAGTGGAAACTGATGATCAGATTATTACGGCAACAACTACCATACCTGATAATCCTCCTGCAATAGACAGTATCGTATTTTCAACTATACCGAATGATACCACTCTTGCGGGTATCAATGTTTACATTAAGGATAATCCCGGCACTCATGATTACTACAAGTCTTTCTATGTGACAGATTTGAACAACCCTCATTTCATTTCATCAGTCCTGGGTGTTGTAGATGATGCTTTAGCCGACAGCACATTCGTCATGCAGATTATCCGGGACGGTAATCTGGTTGAAATGAATATAGACAATGTCTATTACCGGAAAGGAACTGATGTGGCGCTAAAGATTGCAACGATGGATAGTATAAGCTACAACATATGGCAAGGATATGAGGACAGAATCCGCCTTGGCTTCTCATTCGTCACCTCAACGACAACCAATATCCCTACCAATGTAAACGGAGGAGTAGGGTACTGGTGCGGTTACAATGCCAAGACATGCGCATATAAAGTCAAGCCCCAAACGGTATTTCCATAAATGTTTATCAGGCTGACATACTGTATTTAAACATTTTTTATATATGTTTGTGGAATAGAACAATATTACCTTACAACCTTTTATGAAAAAACGCCAATTCCAGGTCAGACTGTGGTTTGACCGACTTCTGTCAAAAAGTATATGGAGACAGTTCGGATTACTTGCAGTGGCACTGGTCTTTGCTTTCGGACTCTCTTATCTTCTGCTATCATTATCAGGAGCACAATGGGAAGCGTTTTGTGACAAGAATGATGTCAGCCCATGTCTTTTACCCTTGTATTTACTTATTGATTCCAACGTGTTAAATGCCATGTACCTTGGCGGACATGTCCATGGATGGATGCTTTTTGTAAGCAGTATCACGTTCTTGATAGGTGCATTTATTTTTAACGGTGCCATTATCGGTATAATAACCAATTTTATTGAACAACGCGTAAGAAGCCATCGTGAGGGGCATCTCCATTATCTTAAATCCGGCCATTACGTCATTATGGGATATGATGATATGGTGCCTTCTATTATTATGCACATCTTTGAGAAGGATAAGGATGCATATGTACTGATGATGAGTGCTGCAAATGCTGAAGATATCCGTGAGAAACTGCGTAAGGTGTTTGATGAGGAGATTCTCAGCCACATCATCATTAATTACGGGCATCGTATGTCAAAAGGTTATTATAAGGATATACATCTGGAGTGTGCCGAGCAGATATTTATTGTCGGTATGCGTTCGTTGCCCGCGCATGATGCCATCAATGTGGAGTGTGTGGACAGTATATGTGAATACTTTCAGGAATGTGGCGTGAAAGAGCTTCCCAAACGTATTACATGCGTATTTGAGGATCTTGATACTTATGCAGCTTTCAAGACATCTGAGATATTCGGACAGGTAAGGGATTTGGGGATAGAGTTCGTTCCGTATAATTTTTATGCGGGATGGGCCAAGCAGGTTTTTGTGAGAAGGTTCCATAAGGATTTGAACCATCCTGGATTAAAGATTTCATATCCATCCGTCTATGGTGATAACGGTATTACATCAGATGATGATAAATATGTACATCTTGTATTTGCGGGAACAACAAATTTTTCTGTGGCATTTGCAATGGAAGCAGCCAATGTGCTGCATTTTCCAAATTTTAAAGAAAAAAAAGGGTCAAGGACACGAATTACCTTTATTGATATCAATGCTGACAAAGAGAAGGATGTCTTTATAGCCAGAAACAGGCATTTCTTTGAGATTCAGTCATATATTTATAGGGATCTCTCCGTTGGGAATGGCATGACTGATGAAAAATACGGAAGGGAGTATTTACGTTTCAGCGCAAAAGAATCTGATTTCCTTGATGTGGAGTTTGAGTTCATTAAAGGAAATATTTTTTCACAGAGGATCCAGAATGAGATCCTGAATTGGTCAAAAGAACATAACAAGACTCAGTATTTGTCTCTTTTCCTTGCATTGGCAGATCAGCGCCAGAATTTCATTTTCGGCATGAATATGCCCGATGAGGTTTATGACAATGGGGTTAATATCTTTATTCGTCAGGACCGCTCAGATAATTTTGTTTCAAATCTTAGAGCGGCAGATGAAAAGATAAAGGATGATGATAATAAAAACACATATTATTACGTAGAAAAAGGCAAATTAAGAAAAAGAGAGAATCTTGGGGGGCGTTATGCCCATATTTATCCGTTCGGCATGAATGAAACAGCATTCTGTGCCGATGAAAAGTCTCTGAGGAGAGCCAAACTGATTAATTATCTCTATTCAACTGCCAATTATGATGAGAACAAGTTCCAAAGCATTATGTCTCTGGATTCCATACCAGAAGAGCAGATCTGGAAAGAGGCCGATGATGCATGGCAGAGATTAAGCGTTGCTCTTAAGTGGTCTAATCTGTATAACGCATATGCAATCAGAATAAAACTGACATCATTGCGTGCTTTGCGTGGTCTTGATATTAATGACACAAGTCATGATACATCTCCTCTGTCAGATGGTGAGATTGAACTGTTGGCTAAGGTGGAACATAGCCGCTGGAATGTGGAGAAACTGTTGATGGGATATAGGAAACCTTTACCGGATGAAGATAAATATGCTACTGAGAATGAGGTAATTAAAGCGGATTTGATGAAGAACAAAGAACGGTTCATTCATTACGATATACGCCCATATGATGAATTGGATGAAAATGAAAAAGAACTGGACAGAATCTTTTCAGAATATATTCCGTGGATAATTAAAAAGACTGATACTATACAACGATGAACAGAAACGGATACATACCGCAAATGGAGGATACATCTGGTATCGAATTGCCCGATGAACTTGGTCAATTGGTGGAACAGATGTCCAAAAACGTTCATGAAGTATGGGCCCAAACCCGCATATCACAGGGATGGCGGTATGGTGAAACCCGTAATGATGAACTTAAGACACATCCGTGCCTTGTTCCTTATGAGGAACTGACGGAAGATGAGAGGATATTTGATCGTAATACATGTACTGAAACACTTAAGCTGATAATTAAACTCGGATACAAGATATCAAAATGACAGAAAAAAGATAGATATATGAGGACTGGTAGATTTCTTATTGTAGGATTGCTCGCAGTTGCGGGTATTTCATTGGTTTGTTGGTCTGTATTTGGAAAAGACCATCATGATTATGAGGGTGCAGAATTGGATTCTGAGACAACGTTGTTGGAAAGCAGTGCTGAGCCTATAATATCAGAAGAGGACGTTACTGCTGATTCTGAGGTTGAGGAGGTTATACCTTCAATAGTAGAAAAAGACATTATTGACAAGGTTGAAGATGAGGCGCTTGATGAGAGATTTGCCGGTGCATCGGCCAAGGGTTCCACTCAGGCAACGGACATTACTGAGGATAAAAATTTAAACGGCCCTCAAATGCAAAAGGAAGAGGCACCGAAAGCGGAAATAATTACAATAGTAGAAGACGTCCCGGCGCCTAAGGCCGATATCATCAAGATTGTTGATGATGATCCTAATATTGAGGAGGATATTATGATTGCAACAGAAGATCAGATTGAATGGGTTGATTTGGATCCTACAGATTATGATATTATTGAGATTGAACCCGAGGATGAAGATCCGGTTTATATGGTTGTAGAGGTAGCACCTGAATTTCCCGGTGGTTACGAAGCTTATCTGCAGTATCTCAAGTATAACATCCGGTATCCTGCGATTTGCCGTGAAAACAACATTCAGGGTCGTGTAATAGTATCATTTGTTGTTGACAAGGATGGCTCCATTGTTGAAACGGAGGTTGTTAAAGGGGTACATCCAATGATTGACGCGGAAGCTATCAGAATAATAAATGAAATGCCAAAATGGAAACCCGGTACGCAAAGAGGCAAACCGGTAAGGGTAAAATATTCTTGTCCGATTAATTTCAGATTGAACTGATGAGCCAGGAGTATTTTGCGTTCATAAGTTACAGCTCCAAGGATATAGAGTGGGGTAAACGTGTCCAACAGAAACTGGAGCATTACAGACTGCCGGCTGCTGTCTGCCGCAAATACGGATATGACAGGATACCTGTAAAACCTGTCTTCTTTGCCCCTTCCGATATTCAACCGGGTGGCTTGAATGAAGAACTTAAGGAGCGTCTCAGGGCATCAAGGAATCTCATTGTTATCTGTTCTCCAAATTCTGCCGCATCAGAATGGGTGGGAAAAGAGATAAGGTTCTTTCATGAGTTGGGCCGTACAGACCACATACATTTCTTTATAGTTGACGGTATTCCTCATAGTGGCCAAAAGGATACGGACTGCTTCAATCCGGTGATTAAAGATTTGGGTATTCCGGAGATACTGGGCGCAAACATTCATGAAAAAATATTCAATTGGTCTTGGCTGAACAGGGAACGTGCATATGTCCAACTTATAACCAAACTGCTGGGAGTTGAGTTTGATGAGATATGGCAGAGGCATAAAAGGTTGATTGTCAGCAGGGTTGTGTATATTTTCCTGATTGCTGTCGCTGTGCTTTCAATAACATTTGGAATGTGGTTCTTTAATAAGCCTGTTGATGTGAGCGTTCATTTGAATGAAGCCTCTGTCTATAATCCGGATCTTCCGCCTATCAGGAACGCAATTGTTTCTATGTCAATAGCCAATGAGACCAAGACTGATACAATATCTTCTGTAAATGATAAGGCTTTTTTCAGGAATATTCCCCACAAATACATAAACAGTGATGCGCATATGATTGTTGTTTGTGAGGATTACTGTAGTGTGGATACCATTCTCCCTTTATCGGCAGTTATGACGCTCAATATCAGGCGTGATACAACACGTTACGGTGATATAAGGTTTATTCTTTGGGATCCGCATAAAGAGAAAGGAGTGCCTAACAAGAAGATTTTCATAGAAAATATTGAGACAGAAAGTGACAGGAACGGAATAGTATCTCTCCATGTTCCGTTGGCATTGCAAAGACAATCTTACAGGTTGAAAACGGATATTCCTCTTGCGGATACGATACTGTATATGCCATGTACATCGCCTAATTTAGGAATAAGCATTAAATAACACGGTAGTTTTATGAAACGTTTATTCTTCCTGATAATTATTCTGCTTTCGTTCATGTCATCGTTTGGACAGATACCACAGCAAACAGGTATTATTAAATCCATTGGAAGGCCGGACAAGCCTGGTGTTCCTGTTCAGAATGCTTCAATAAAGGTACGTGGTCTTGTTAATACCACTATTAGTTCTGATAATGGAGAGTTCAACATATATATTCCGGAAAAGAAGGATGGCGATGAGTTTTATCTTGTTAGCGTACAGAAAAACGGATATGAATTAAAGGATAAGGATATTATCGGGCGTCCGTTGATTTATTCCACAAAGGTTCCATTGGAATTGTTGATGGTAGATGTTGAACAGCTGATGAAAGATAAGGCCCGTATTGAGGAGAACGCATACCGCGCGGCCGATAAGAGATATAAGGACCGGGTGGAGGAACTGGAAAGGCAGGTTAAGGAGAATGAGATAACAGCAGAAAAGTATCATTCTGCCTTGATAGAGGTTCAGAATAATTATGAAAGATATCTGTCACTGATAAGTGATATGGCTGACAGGTATGCCCGTACTGATTATGATGATCTGAATGATACTGAAAAGGAAATAATGACCTGTATTGAGAATGGGGAACTTTTAAAAGCTGATTCACTGATACATACTGTTTTTGATCCCAATACAGTGCTGGAAAGGAACAGGGCTGCCAAGGAAGAAATCAGGCAAAAAAAAGAGATTGCCCAAGAAATGATAGATAAAGCCAATTCTGACAGGGAGTCTATTATGAAGGATATTGAATATGCCAAATATATAGATCAGTTATGTCTGGAACTGACTGGCGAGTATATGAAACATGGCGACACATTAAGGGCTAACGGCTGTCTGGAGAAGGCTTTGGAAATAGAGATGATTCTGTACGGAGAAGATGATCATAGGGTTAGGGATACCCGGCAAGCCATTCGTGAATTGAGACGATGAGGTATAACAGACTGCTGATATTATTATTCTGCTGCTTTATGGGCTGCTATTCAACAGCCCAGATCCAGATGGTTTTTGTCAGGACAAAAGGCCAGCCTAATAAGCCGGGCGTTCCGCTTAGCGGTGTCTCCATACGCGTTAGAGGTGCTCATAATCAGGCAATCAGTCTTGATGACGGAACTGTTTCGCTGGAAATGGCAGGAAAGAAAAACGGAGATGCATATTTCCTGCAGCAGGTACAAAAGATTGGTTATGAGCTGAATGATATAAACGACCTCAATAAGGAGTTTGCTTTTTCTGACAAGGTGACGCAGGAGATAGTGATGGTTTCAATATCACAGTTGATGGCGGATAAGCAGAGGATAGAAGAGAACGCTTTCAAATATGCAGAGAAAAGCTATCTTCAAAAGATTGAGCAGTTGAATAACCAAAAGGAAGCCAATCTCATTGCCGCAGAGAAATATAATGAGGAGACTCAGAAACTGCAGGCCCAGTTTGAACAGTTCCAATCCCTCATTGACGGGTTGGCAGAGCACTATGCACATATTGACTATGACAATCTTGATGGAAAGAGTAAGGAAATATATCTGCTGATAGAATCCGGTCAATTGGAACGTGCCGATTCTCTGATAAATGAACTGTTTGATCCTATGGAGGCGCTCAAACGGAATAAAGATGCGCTTACAGAAATAAACAAGAAACTCAGGAAGGCAAATGATATCCTTAACCAAGCCAATAAGGATATGGCTGCGGTTCTGAAACAACAGGACAAAGATGCCGGATATCTGTATCAGCTTTACACTATTGCGCTTGCGGGATTTGATAAAGAGAAAGCTAAGTTTTATATAGAGACCAGAGCCGAACTTGATACAGCCAACATACAATGGCAGAATGATGCAGGTTATTTTATCAGAGATTATCTGGCCGACTACAATGGGGCTATGCAATATTTCAGGCGATCATTGAATAAAGCTCTCAGATCTTATGGTGAGGAGACAGGATGGGCTGCTGTATGCTATAACAACATAGGTACAACTTTCCTTAATCAGGGAGATGTGGACAATGCTCTAAAATCTTTGCATAAGGCTCTTGATTTAAGCATAAACATATATGGAGAAGGTCACATAAATGTGGCTCAGTGTTATAATACTCTTGGCAACACATACAGCCGTATGGGTAACTATTCCAAGGCTTTGGAGTGTTATGAGAAATCTCTGAGTATCAGCGTTGACAGTTTGGGGCAGGACAATATTACTTCAGCTACATATTATAACAATATCGGACAGGTATATAGTATCTTAGGTGATTATTCCACGGCGCGTGACTATTATGAGAAGTCTATTGCCATAAAAAAAGAAGTATATGGTGATGCGAATAATGATATTGCTACAGGTTATGGAAATCTGGGTAATGTCTATATGGGTTTAGGGGATTATACCTATGCATTGGAATTGTTCAACAAATCTGCTGATATCAAAAGGAGTGTATTGGGAGAGAAACATCCGGATATTTCCTCTATTTACAATAATATCGGAGGCGTGTATTCTGAATTGGGCGAGTATAATACGGCTTTGGATTATTACGGGAAGTCTTTATCGATATACAAGTCTGTCTTTGGCGAGAACAATCTGAATACGGCAACATGTTATAATAATCTTGGTAATTTGTACAAGCTTATAGGTGATTATACCAAGGCGCTGGATTATTTTGATAGATCACTGAAAATAAGAAATGAGTTGTTGGGGCCGGATAATCTTCAGTCAGCTTCAAACTACAACAATATAGGAGGATTGTATTTTGATAAGGCTGATTATGATAAAGCCATGGGCTATTATCTCAAATCATTGGATATAATAAAGAATACCATTGGAGAAGAAAAGCCTGATGCGGTAATAAGCTACATAAACATAGGTAGCGTTTATCATAATACCGGCCGATTAGATGAAGCCTTGTCGTATTTTAATAAGGCTTATGAACTGGGAATCAAAGTTATAGGTGATAAACATCCCAGGATTGCACAATGCCTTAACAATATGGGAAATGTATATTTCAGTATAGGCGATTACGCGAACGCTATTGAATGTCAGGAAAAGTCATTGGCATTGAGGCTGGAGGTTCTTGGGGAAAACAGCCCGGAAGTAGCCGCGAGTTATAATGATATGGGCTATCTTTATGTAAGTCTTGGCAATTATGAAAAGGCATTGGACTTGTTTGAAAAGTCTTTAATAATATACAGAAAGACATTTGGAGAGAAACATACATGCGTGGCTAAATGCTTGAATAATATCGGTGAATTAAATCTTAGACAAAAGAAGTATTCCGCGGCTTTGAAATATTTTGAACAGGCTTTGAAGATAAGGCAGGATCAGTATGGGGAGAACCATCCGGATGTCGCTTATTCGTATTTTAACATTGGAGACGTCTATTATAATCAGAATAAATATTCTGAAGCATTGGAGTATTATAAAAAATCGGCAGATATCAGAGAAAAGATCCTGGGTGCTGACAATAGGCTTGTAGCAATGAGTTACTATAATGTCGGACAGACATATAACAAGCTTGGAGATTATAATAAAACTGTTGAAAATTATTGTAAAGCTCTTGAGATCAGGATACAGGTTTATGGAAAAGAGAATAGTATTGTTGCCACTAATTATTATAATCTGGGAAATACATACTTCAATCACGGTGATAACGAGAAGGCCGATAGTTGTTATAAAGAGGCTTTGGCTATAAGAAAGGTTGTATATGGAGAGGAAGATCTGAGCGTAGCTGCATGCTATAACAATCTGGGGCAGGTTAAGAGGGATGAGAAGAATTATGATGAGGCTCTGGATTATTGTAACAAAGCGCTTGAAATAAGGAAGAACGCATTAGAGAGTGACGACCTGGCCATCGCTGCCTCATATTTCAGTATAGCTGCAATCTATTATGATCAGGAAGACTACGGTAATGCATCGGAATACTTTGAGCTGTGCTATGAGATTAGAAAGGCTAAACTTGGTGACTCCCATTCAGATACCAAATATGTTCAAACCCTTCTCCAGGATTCCCGCCGAAATAAAAGGATTATTGATAGCCAACAAAAATGAAAATAGGCCGCCCATCGGGCAGCTAGATGGTAGAAAGCCAGCATTTTGCAGTTATCATTCGGCCCGGAGGGACGAATCGGCCTGGAAGGCCGCCCGTTTCCGTTAGGAAACTAAAATGAGGCTTGCCGAATCCCACTCTTTACGCAAAAAGCCAGGCTAAAACCTGGCTTCTTTGCGGAAAGAGTGGGA
>Ga0310786_10010512_pt1 | contig 11623 bp, 9 predicted proteins | sample AusTroGonzalo_MG_FD_203881 | JGI IMG/M metagenome (GOLD analysis project Ga0310786, IMG submission 203881) | Bovine rumen microbial communities from tropical cattle in Woodstock, Queensland, Australia - Gonzalo_03 (v2) (version 2) | ecosystem: Host-associated > Mammals > Digestive system >... | reverse complement strand
ATCTCGAACCTTCGTCTCATGACCAGTGAAGGCGGAGAAGGCAATGTTGAGTCTCAGTTAGAGCTCGAAAAAGCAGAAAGAATGCTTCAAGATCGTACGGCCCGTATGAAAGAATTGACTAGAGATATTGAGGCTGGTTCATATAGTGCTGAAACTGGCGTCAAAGCCAATGATATGATTTCCAAGTGGTTGGAGCAAGTGCTATTATTGGAAAAAACTAAGGCCGAGATGAGTGCACAGGATATCATGCGAGATAAAATTGATAAACAAATGCTATATTATGCACCTATAGGAGCCACATTAGCCCGTAAAGATCGTCATATTTCCTTTATCGAAAATAATTATATGGAGATGCTGAAGGCTCTAAACGCAGCACGTCTGCGTCAACGCAACCTTCAGATGACAACAGCCAAACTGCGTGTACTGAACCCGCCAATGTTTCCGATGAATGCCCAACCCACTAACAGAATGATGGTTTTGCTGGGTGCATTCTTGCTGACATTTGTATTGACTGCATTATTCTTCTTCATTATCGAATTATTAGATCGTACTCTTCGTGACCGTATGCGTTCAGAACGCATCACCAAGGTGCCTGTTATGGGTTGTTTCCCAAAAGAGAGTTCATTACGCTATCGTCGCTTTAATAAGACAATAGCCGACATGGCTCTTCGTCAATTGAGCAAAACCCTCCTCCCCCATTTCAAAGAAGGGCAACAGAATGTGCTCAATCTGATTTCTACGGATGCCGGCAATGGAAAGAGCTATATTGCTCAAGAATTGGAAAACTATTGGATTTCCATTGGTTTACAGGTGCGTCGTTTAACCTATGATGAAGACTACCTAGCAGAAGATAGCCGCTTTATCATGGCTAAAGATATCAAAGACATCTGTCCTGACATCCTGCCCAATGAAATTGCAATCATCGAGTATCCGAATCTGGATGACAATTCTGTTCCTCCAGCATTGCTAAACATGGGAACTATCAATTTGTTGGTTACACGTGCCAACCGTACTTGGAAGGATGTAGACCAGAAAGCATTAAAAGAATTGCAATCACAGTTGGAAGACCAGAATACACTCTATATGTATCTTACTGAAGCACAACGCTATGCTGTAGAAGAGTTTGTTGGTCAGTTACCACCCTATACCAAGTTTAACAACTTAGTATATCGTCTGTCTCAAATGGGTTTGACTGCTGTTGAAAATAGTCATGCCAAATAAATAAATGACGAATACGTTCAAGACATATTCCCGCGAAAACGGAGGAAGAGTATTATTACTCTTTCTTCTGTTTTTGTTGGCTATATACCAGTTGACGCATGCTGGCTTTTCATCATTTGCAGTCGTTTGTTTAATACCCCTCATAATATTAGCTGTTTATTGTGAATTCAAATGGAAGATGATAGCATTTTGGGCATTAATAATTTTTAATTATTTTGTCCAAATGAAAGACGTTGCAATAAGTTTACCTGTACCATTGTCTCTGCCCAATGAGATGTTACAAATCATCTTATTAGCGGTTGCTATTATCGATGCTGGTGAGAATGCTCACTTTAAGAAATGTGTCAATCTGATGCTATTTGCATTAATAATCTGGTGTGGTTTTTGCACACTTGAGGTTTTAAATGATACATGTAATCTAGGAATCGATATAGGAAGTTGGTACTCAGGTGCGCGTATGATGGCATTCCAACTTTTGTACATATTTCTCGTTTTTTCAATTTTCATCTCTACTCCCCAAAATCTGCAGAGATATATAATAGTTTGGGGATGCTTATCCCTTTTTTCTGCAATTTGGGTATATAAACAGAAAAACTATGGTTTTACTAATTTCGAAACTACATGGTTGTGGACAAGCGGAAGTAACACACACATTCTCAATGGAGGATCGTTAATAAGATATTTTTCTACCTTTAGCGATGCTGCAAATTTTGGATGTAATGCGGCAGCAACCACAGCTGCTTTTATCGTATTTGCAATAACAGCTAAATTTAACAAATTACGAATTTTCTATCTCATCGTATCAGTATGCGTCTTATATGGTATGTTCCAATCAGGTACAAGAACAGCTATTTTCTGTTTGGCGGCGGGATTGATGGTGTATGTGGTACTATCTAAATCTATAAAGATTGCCGTCCCATTCTCAATAGCTTTTGCCATTTTTGCGTTCATATTGATTTTTACCAATATTGGTAGTGGAAACCAGCAGATACGCCGTATGCGGTCTGCCTTTAACAAAGATGATGCTTCTATGAATGTACGTGACATAAACAAAGAAGTCATGAAAAAATACATGCAGGACGCACCTTGGGGAATTGGTCTTGGTATGGGTATGAATGTACCAGCGAATAATAAATATCAGAGAATGGCAACGATTCCACCTGATTCTGAATATGTTTTCATTTGGTTAAGAACGGGCACAATTGGTCTTATTGTTTTTATCATCACTATGCTCATTATGTTGGGCGGTGCATGTTGGACAGTTATGTTCAAATTAAAAAGCAAATCATTGATCGGTATCGGAGGTGGACTTTGTTGTGCTTTTGTATCTATACAATTGGCAGGTTATGCGAATCAGGTATTAATGCAGTTCCCGAATTGTTTGATTTTCTATGGCGGTCTTTCTATCGTCTATATCTTACCATATATGGAACCTGCGTGGATTGACTACGAAAACGAACAGCTTGCCAGGCTAGCTGAAAAGAAACGTTTAAAATTAGAAAAGAAACTTGCTTCGAGAGTGTGAATTGTCAATTATTACAGTCAATTATAATGGTCTGAATGACACATGCGCATTGATTGATAGTATCCCCTTCAATGAAGACATGGAGGTGATAGTGGTAGACAATGGATCAATAAAAAACGAAGCAAGCATTCTTCAAAACCGTTATCCTCATATCACAGCGATTCGTAGTAACCAAAACCTAGGCTTTGCGGGCGGCAATAATCTAGGAATAAAAACAGCCAAAGGTAAATACCTGTACCTTATCAACAATGACACTGTATTTAAGGATTTCAATCCACAAGTTCTAATCAAACGATTAAAATCTTCTCAGAAGATCGGAATGGTCTGTCCAAAGATTCGTTTTGCATGGAATGATAACCCCATCCAATTTGCGGGCTACACTCCACTCTCCCCAATAACCATTCGTAATCGTGCTATAGGCTTTGGAGAAGAAGACAAAGGGCAATATGACATGCCACATCAAACACCTTATGCCCACGGAGCTGCGATGATGCTTAAACGCGAGGTGGTTGACAAAGCTGGCCTCATGCCTGAATGTTACTTTCTCTATTATGAAGAATTGGATTGGTCTATGATGTTAACTCGCGCTGGTTATGAGATATGGTATGATCCTGCCAGCACTATCTATCATAAAGAGAGTCGGAGTACTGGACAGAATAGCCCATTACGTACTTATTACATAACTCGCAACAGGCTTCTGCTGGTCAAACGCAATTGGTCAGGATTTTCAAAATACATATCCTATTGTTATCTGATTATTATTGTTGCAATACGTGACATTCTCAAATATACACTTCAAGGAAAATTTAGCCTGACAAGTGCAGTGTTAAAAGGTATTTTCAACTTTCAACTAAAAATATGAACTTTTGGGACATCTTATATATCGTTGACTGGTTTTTCTTCATCATTGTCGCAGGTACAGTATTATACTTGGGTATTTTTTCCATTGCGTCCTTGTTTTCTAGAACGACCAATATAAACGAAGCCAAAATAAAACGTCGTTTTATTATCTTAATTCCAGCTTATAAACAGGATCGTGTCATTGAGCAGACGGTCCTATCCATATTGGCACAATCCTACCCTCAGCGTCTCTTCGATGTGACGGTCATCTCCGATCATCAGAGTGAAATCACCAATATGCGATTGGCACAATATCCAATTACCCTGCTAACTCCGAACTTCGCAGAAAGCTCAAAGGCAAAATCACTTCAATATGCCATCCTAAATCTACCTGAATTCAAGATCTATGATGTAGCCATGATTTTGGATGCAGATAATATTGTTGATCAGGAATTCTTGACACAAATGAATGATGCATACGAATCTGCTGCCACCAAAGCTATACAGGCACATACAGTGTCCAGAAACCGAGATACCGCCGCAGCTCGCATGAGTGCCATTTTTGAAGAAATTAACAATTCTATTTTCCGAAAAGGGCATATCAATTTGGGAATGTCTGCTGCGCTAGCAGATGCTGGGACAGCATTTGACTTCAAATGGTTCAAAGACAATGTCATGAGGACAAAAACATCAGCGGAAGTCAAAGAATTAGAGTCTATGCTTTTACGCAATCAAATCTATATCGATTATTTCCACGATATCCTCATCTATGGAGAAAAGGTGAGGACGACCGAAAAACTCAATCTCCAGCATGGTCGCTGGGCTGTCCAACAATTAAAGAATCTGTTTTGGAATATCAAATATTTACCTGGTGCAATCTTTAACAAACAACGCGATTTAGCAGACAAGATTATTCAATGGATACTTGTTCCTAGAACGGTCATGGTCGGTATCATTATGATCATGAGTCTGGTTTTGCCATTTATCTATTTCTCCTTAGTCATTAAATGGTGGCTCATGGGGGCTATCTGCCTGTTCTTCTTTGCCTTAGCCACGCCTGACTACTTAGTTGATGAAATGTGGGACAAGACCTTCCTTCGTTCTCCATTAGTCACGTTATGGGCCATATTTAATCTCAAATTCATAGGGAAGACAAAATTTGCCGATTATTTCCTAAAGAAAAGAAACAAAGGACAGCAATGAATATTTGGGAGATCATACACATATGCGACATTATCCTCTGGTTCATGATAGCCGGATCAGTACTATATGTCGTTTTCTTTGCCATAATCTCCCTCTTTTATGAAAAGGAAGATCGTATCGCTTTGCATGCAGCTGCCCTCAGCAATCGAATGAACAAATTCTTAATTCTCTACCCTGCCTATCACGAGGACTCGGTCATTATCAATGCTGTGGAACAGTTTCTTCTGCAGGATTATCCAAAAGAGTTATATACTGTCATTGTGATTTCTGATCACATGCTACCAAAGACAAACGAACGATTAAGCAAACTACCCATTACCCTACTCCAACCTACATTTGAAAAAAGTTCTAAGGCGAAGGCAATGCAATTTGCAATTGAGAATGTCAATGTCGATTATGACAATGTGGTCATCTTGGATGCAGATAATATAGTTCGGCCAGAGTTTCTCTCCCAGCTCAATGTGCTGTGCAGCGTCTATGATGCCATCCAATGTCACCGCTGTGCTAAAAACGCAAATAATGATGTAGCAGTTCTTGACGGCGCCAGCGAAGAAATTAACAACACCATTTTCCGTAAAGCACATAATCGTCTGGGACTTTCTTCAGCATTGATTGGTTCTGGCATGTGCTTCAAATATGAACTGTTTAAAGAAAACGTCTTCAAATTATCCACTGCCGGTGAAGATCGCGAAATGGAAGCCCTCTTGCTTCATCAGGGCGTCTTTATTAAATATGCACCAGATATTCATGTGTTTGACGAGAAAGTCAGTAATCAGGACAATTTCCAACGTCAGCGCATGCGTTGGATGACTGCTCAGGTTCAAAGTTTGTTTTCTCAGTTACCAAAGGTCCCCCACGCCCTACTCCACGGCAATATCAATTTTGTAGACAAAACCATCCAACAGGCTCTTATTCCTCGTTCTATATTAATTGTATTATTAGGAGGTATTTCTGTTTTTATGACAATTGCTGTACCTGAATGGTGCGAGAAATGGTGGATACTTTTCGCCATGTTGGCTCTATCCCTTTTTATTGCGATTCCTAGTGCATTGCGTATGCAATCTTTCAAAAAAGTTTTAGCCATACCACGTTTGGTACTCAAAATGCTGAAGAACGTTCTACATATGGATATTAAGAATACAGATTTTATTCACACGCAACATGGTTAATCTATGAGTAACATCAGAATCTTTATTTGCGCCCATAAGGAAGTGGCTTTGCCACAGCATCCTTATTTTCTGCCCGTTCAGGCAGGAGCTGCATTGCATGACCATATTGTCGGCTATCAACCAGATAGCGAAGGCGATAATATATCTGCCAAGAATCCACATTTCTGTGAACTGACCTGTCACTATTGGGCATGGAAAAATCTCAAAAACACAGATATTGTTGGTTTGAATCATTATCGTCGCTATTTTGATTTCAATAGGAAATGGCCTCAGTTTTCTGCAGATAAGCATTTTATTTCAACAGAAGAATTTCTCAAACAAAGATATCAATTCCCTGATTTAGAGGCGATATTAAAGAAATACGACATTATTCTCCCCATTGCTCGCCATTGGCGCGTCAGCAACACTCAACAATACGCAAACTATCATATTGCCAAGGACTGGGAGATGCTTCGTCAAATAATAAAAGAACGACATCCCCAATACATGTCTGCTTTTGAAAAGACGATGGATCATAACAACAAAGCAGTTGGCTACAATATGTTCATTACTCATTGGAATCATTTCGAGGCATACTCTGAATGGCTCTTTGATATTCTATTTGAGGTAGAACGTCGTGTTCCACCAGTTGACGATCCCATACAAAGTCGTATTTATGGATATATGAGCGAACGTCTAATCAATGTATTCTGTGAACTTCATCGTCTACGCATTAATCATGTTCCTCTAATCATGCCACTTGATAATGTACACGAAGGGCTTAATATTAACAATTGGCATGCTACATATAGGAAATTTATCAATGATATACACTATCTAAAAAATAGATGAGTGGACGAGTGAGTAAAAGTATTAAAAATGCGGAAGTAAATCTTATATTTTATTTCCTTGCTATTTTTTTATCCTTTTACTCACGAAAAATATTTTTGGATTGCCTTGGACCTGAATTTATAGGCTTATCTGGAACATTATCAAATATCTTAGGTTATCTGAATCTTGCAGAATTAGGTATAGCAAGCTGTATTAGCTTTCATTTATATAAACCATTGCAAGAAAACAATCATGAAAAATTACATGAATTACTCTCTGTATTTGGATATCTATATCAATGCGTTGGTCTTATTATTCTTACTTTAGGGCTATTACTTAGCTTTTTCTTTCCATGGATTTTTGGGAATACCACACTATCCTTAGGTATTGTCTATTTTGCATTCTATTCTGTACTAGGATCCTCTCTTATTGGCTATTTTATCAATTATCGACAAATTTTGTTGAGTGCAGACCAAAAAAACTATATTGTTGCAATATATACCCAAACGGCTAAACTGATAAAAACCATACTCCAAATTTATCTTGCATATAATTATAAGAATCTATATTTATGGGTATTTGTAGAATTTCTATTTAGCTTATTAGCGTGCGTTATCCTCAATTGGAAAATCAATAAAGAATATCCATGGCTTCATGCAAACAAGCACAAAGGCAAATCTTTATTAAAAAAATATCCCGGTATTATTACAAACACCAAGCAAATATTTATTCATAAAATCAAAGATGTCATTTTGATGCGCAGTGACGAACTCTTTGTTTTTATGTTTGTATCACTGAAGATGGTTGCTTATTATGGAAACTACACATTAGTTGTATCCCGATTAGGACAAGTGTTCAGTGCAATGCTTGATAGCATCAATGCAGGTATTGGAAACCTGATAGCAGAGGGTAACAAAGAAAAGATCATGCAGGTTTTTTGGGAAATGCTTACCATCAGACATTTTGTCGCGGGTTTTCTGTGTTTCTCAACATTACATTTCGTGGAGCCTCTCATTTCTGTTTGGCTAGGAGAACAATATATCCTTGATCAAACTATTACAGCATTGCTTGCTGTCTACATCTATATCAGTTCATCACGAGGTGTCGTTGACATGTATAATCATGCACATGGTCTTTATGCCGACACATGGTCTGCATGGACAGAACTAGCAATCAATATCACAGTGACTGTAATTGCGGGGTATCTATGGGGCATTATTGGCATCCTTCTTGGTAAGATTATTAGTACAGGTATAATTATTGTTTTATGGAAACCATATTACCTTTTTAAGTCTGGTTTGCATCTCAAATACACATCTTACTGGACTGGTGCATATCGGTATTACTTAGTTTCCACCATCAGCATCCTTTTGGGTCATTATATACTTCGATTTATCCATATTAATGAAACCGAAAATTTTATTTTATGGTTATACTATTGCATTATAGGTTTGGTCATCTATCTGAGTATTAACATCACATTGATACTTTTCTTTTGCAAAGGTTCAAAAGACAGTATCCTAAGACTTACAAATATATTAAAACGCTAATATGCAAAAAAAACAACATGGAATTATAAATGTAGAACGTCCAAAAACCAATAAATATCGTTTACAATTTATTGATATTACAAAGGGGATTGGAATTATACTTGTTATTTGTAGTCACGTTTATGGTCCACTGATGATATGGGCAAAACATTTCTATATACCGGTTTTTTTTATAATTAGTGGCTATTGTACAACACGTCAAATTAATCTTCATCGTAAATTCAATAAACTAATAATTCCGTACGCAATTTTTACTATCATACTATTTGCAATTTATGGGTCATATAAACCCTTCGATTTTTTCGGAGCTGCATATTCTCGATGGTGTCTATATCCTTTAGGTAATGAAAACAATCTTTTCTTTCTTAAATCAGGAAATGGACCACTATGGTTTCTAACATCAATGTTTACCTCTTTTGTCTTATTTGTATTTTTACAAAAATACAAGAAAAAACAGATAACACTCCTTGCTATATACATGATTACGACCTATATTCTTTCATACTTGCCAATATTATTGCCTTGGAGTCTTGACACTTCATTCTTAATGGCAATATTCATTTTTTGCGGAACAAAAATCCGAGATTTATCTCTACTTGAAAGAGTTCATTACAAATGGTATATAGGCATGATTATATTATATATAATCCTTTGGTATTATGGTGGTAACATAAATTTGTCTGTAAGACAATACGGTCGTTCACTTTTAGTTTTATTCCCTGCTGCCATTATTGGTAGTTTTCTATTGATGAAAGCCTCAAAATATATTGAACCTACATTTATAGGCAAGATGTTTACCCAAATAGGAATTCATTCTTTGTCTATATTCTGCCTCCACATTCCATTTATTTCACTATGGGCAATAATAAAGTATACCTTTCATAGTGACTTTATGTCTCCAATGATGAATGGCATTATGTGTGTTGTATTCATTGTTGTTTGTACATATCTTATTGCTTTATTTCTCGATAAATATATAATAAGTATAATCACAAATGATGGTAGTAAATAATAATCAGAGAATATTTTGGGTAGATTGGGCAAAGTCCATTTGCATGTTTCTTGTTGTTTTGGGACATTGCCATATTCGAGAATCAGAGCAATTTGTTACTCAACATATATATTCGTTTCACATTTTATTATTTTTTTTTCTATCTGGTTTACTCTGTAAACGCCACCTAAATAAGGAATCTGTTGTAAAAGATATACGATTTCTTATATTGCCATATTTTACTTATGGCCTATTAATAATCGCATTTAACATGTTATGCTCCCAGATGTTTGATGCTGAGATAATATGGCATAAAATCAAAGCATTGTCAATTGGTTTAGATGCAGGAATTGGTCCAATTTGGTTCCTGTTGGCATTATTCATTTGTAAGCAAATATTTATGATTATAAGCCTGGTGAAGAAATATAATATGTATTTATATTGTTTTATTGTGTTCCTGTCTTTATTTCCCATCTTTTTCATTTCTTCTTTTCATATTAATCTTCCTTTTTTTTCTGATTCCGCATTGTGTGGACTACCTTTTTTTATCATTGGAAATGAGTCAAAGTCTTTAATGAGAGATCTTAAGCATATTAATAAGTTTTGGCAATTGGTATTAGCAGTTTTGCTGGGACTGGTTTCTATTGTATTATGTAAAATGAATGGTTTTGTAGCCATCGCCGATTGTATAATTGGCAATTCCATAATATTATACTACACGAATGCACTATTAGCAATTATCTCGGTCATTCTATTTTGCAGGCAATTATTTAACATCAATTTACATTTTATAAGAGTCACCTCATATGGTTCAATCGTAACATTAGGTTTGCATGGCTTTTTCCTGACTTTTTTAAATTATTATGTTCCGTCGTTTCTCGGATTTTATTCATCAACATATTCTATACATATAGCTCTAGTTTATTCAATAATTGTTTATATCGCTTGTTATATGATAATTATACATGTGGCTGATAAAATGCCTTTTTTGTTTGGTGTAAAAGGTCATTGTTCATAAAAAAATCCACAGGATTACTATTCCCATCAGATAGGTCCGATTATCTTTCATAAAACTCCGTAGGCTATCTCATCCATCGTCATTCTGTTTTGAATTCTCTTTGGAGTATATGCCTAAAGCCATTGCTCCATACATTCCAACTAAGCCTTTCACGATAAACGCGCAGACATCCTTCGTGTAGAGATTGTTGCTTCTCCGCCGACAACGTTGAAACAATCTTCTCCGCGAATTCTTCAGGACCTGCTGTTATTGGCAACCTATAACCATTCAGTTCATTGAAAACATAGTCGCCAATACCACCTGTATCATATGTATATATCGGAATTCCATAGGCAGAACATTCACCAAACACAATACCAGCACATTCAGCTCGAGTTGGCAAAAGAAACAGATGGCACATCTGAACAATTTGAATATACTTATCGTATTGTTCAGGAAAACTTTTATTTAAGAAACCCACATTAACAACATAGGGATGATCCTGATAGCACTTTGGTATCGACATCAGACCAACAAGGTACAAACGGGCATCTACACCTTTTTTATTTAGCAACTCAACAGTATGAATAGCAATCTCCGCACCTTTCCTACTCCAATCAACACCAGAAAACAAAATGTTCAGTCTACCTTGTCCAGAATAAGGTTCTACAGGCTTCATATCAGCGTCTTCTAAATTGGCTCCAAAGCCAAGGACATAAGTATGATCCGCATCATATCCATAATCGTGAATAACAGAATCTGCCGCCCAATGTGATGCACGTATATTAATGCTACTATTCTTGATAGCGTATGACTCCAAAGAATCACCAATACGAAGTTGCCATTTGGTCAAGGGTTTCCAATAATAGCCACATAATAAACGAAAAGTTGCATCAGAATAATAGATAAAGGGTTTGCCACATTGAAGATAATTCATGACTTGCGCCCCTCTAGGGAAGAACAAAACATCACACTGATCTATCATTGTCTTGTCTATGGCCTTTGCTCGCAATCTAAAGAAGAAACGGGTATGTTCAAACATCGTAGACTTACCATGCACCAGTTCATTCCAAAGTCGACACATTTTTGCAAACTTTCCATTGGGACGACTATTCAACCAAACAACTTCACATCCAGCTTTCTCTATGCTCTCACGAATCTTATAGTTCAGGCCACTCCAAGCTGTTTTGTCTTTGAAAGGATTACTATCACAGACATAACCAACAACCATTTTTTTCTTCTCCATATCATTCATTTTTACCGTAAAACGAATCTACCTATTGTTTTTCCGGACATTCTGAAGAATCGCATTGGATT
>Ga0310786_10010510_pt1 | contig 11625 bp, 11 predicted proteins | sample AusTroGonzalo_MG_FD_203881 | JGI IMG/M metagenome (GOLD analysis project Ga0310786, IMG submission 203881) | Bovine rumen microbial communities from tropical cattle in Woodstock, Queensland, Australia - Gonzalo_03 (v2) (version 2) | ecosystem: Host-associated > Mammals > Digestive system >... | reverse complement strand
GCATGAGAAAATTAATTTTTAACACTGATTATCATAAATTCACCATTGATTCATCTCCGGATGATTATCAATGTATGGATGGGCTCTCCGGATAGAGTCCCAGCGGGGCGACAGACCTTAGCCGTCCCCTTGGGGGACTTATGGGTCACCCACCAATGTAATGCCGATATTCGGAAGGCTTTAAGATGGTCTAAATAAGTCTTGCCCCCGATTCATCTCAGAGATGAATCGTCGGACGGGCGGATTGAGAGAGGTCTTACAGATTACAGGCGGCGGCCCAGTTTGGGAAGCAGGGTGGATTTCCAGGCTGTGTAGTCGCCCGCCAGGATATGGCGACGGGCTTCGCCGACCAGCCACAGGTAGAAGTGCAGGTTGAAAATGGAGCATATCTGCAGGCCGAGAATCTCCTCGGCACGAATCAGATGGTGCAGATAGGCGAGGGTGTAGGGAGTGGAAAGTGGGAAGTTGAAAGTGGAAAGTGGTTCGAAGCAGGTTTCCCACTTTTTGTTTTTGATATTGATGGTGCCTTCGGCAGTGAAGAGCAGTCCGTTGCGTCCGTTGCGGGTGGGCATGACACAGTCGAACATGTCGACCCCTCGCTCGATGGCCTCGAGCAGGTTCTGCGGGGTGCCTACCCCCATGAGGTAGCGCGGACGGTCCTTGGGCAGTATGGCGTTGACCACCTCTATCATCCGGTACATCACTTCGGTAGGCTCGCCTACGGCCAGTCCGCCGATGGCGCATCCTTCGGGCTCCTTGCTGGCGATATATTCGGCCGATATCTTCCGCAGGTCCTCATACTGGCATCCCTGCACGATGGGGAAGAGGGCCTGATGGTGGCCGTAGAGGGGGTCGGTTTCGGAAAAACGATTAATGCAACGGTCGAGCCAACGATGCGTAAGTTCCATGGAACGTTGGGCGTAGCGGTGGTCGCTGTCGCCAGGGGCGCACTCGTCGAAGGCCATGATGATGTCGGCCCCGATGACGCGTTGGATGTCCATCACGTTCTCGGGCGTGAAGAGGTGCTTGCTGCCGTCGATATGGCTGCGGAAAGTGCATCCCTCCTCTTTAATCTTACGGTTGTCGGCCAGGGAAAAGACCTGGAATCCGCCGCTGTCGGTCAGCAGGGGGCGGTCCCACCCGTTGAACTTATGCAATCCGCCAGCCTGACGCAGGATGTCGCAACCCGGACGAAGGTAGAGGTGGTAGGTGTTGCCCAGAATAATCTGGGCGCCAATCTCCTCTTTCAGCTCGTGCTGGTGCACGGCTTTGACACTGCCTGCGGTGCCCACAGGCATAAAGATAGGTGTCTGTATGTCGCCGTGGTCGGTGTGTATCACGCCGGCGCGGGCTTCGCCGCAGGTGGCGTTGAGGTCAAAGGTGAGGCGGTCGATCATCGTTTAATGAATATTAGTTCTGGGCGGAAGAGGTCGTTGGATTAAGAGTCGCCGTTGGCGCGAACCGACAACACATAAAGAACCAGGACGCAGGTTTACAGTGTCCTTTTATACATGCCGGGGTGTCTCATGCTCAGAGAGCCACGCCCTCAATCTTGGCGCGGGCTTCCAGGACGGCCTTGTAGTCGTTCATGGCACGCATCTGAAGGTCGTAGATGCTGCGAGGGCAGTCGGGAGTGAAGTTGAGCTTGCCGTTGTCCCACAGCTTCAGCACGGCCTCAAGGTTCTCCTTGCGGTTCAGCAGGTGGTAGTATTCACCTTTCATTCTGTCCTTGTAGTCGCCCGAAAGCATTAACTTGGTGATGCTCTGTAAATCCATAATGATTATTGTTTGGTTGTGTGATTGCTTGATTGTTTGGTGATTATGCCAGCAGCTCTTTGGCAACTTGCAGGGCGCGGTCGAGACCGTCGGGGTTCTTGCCGCCTGCGGTGGCGAAGTGGGGCTGGCCGCCGCCGCCGCCTTGTATTTCCTTGCCGAGGGTGCGCACCATCTGTCCGGCGTTGAGGCCGGCATCGACACGGGCCTGTCCCAGCACGATGAGCAGTGCAGGCTTCCCGTCCTTGACGCTACCCAGCACCAGGGCCATGTCGGGATGGTCGTTGCGGAGGGCGACGAGGGCGTCCTTGAGGGTGTTGACATCGTCGGCGATACGTTCGACGATGACGGGGGTGTCGGCCAGACGCGAGACATAGCTTCGGGCCACGTCTTGGGCTTTCATCTTTTGCATCTGCTCCACGACGGCTTTCATCTGGGAGTTCTCTTCCTGCAATTTGGCGATGGAGGCGGCGAGGTCTTTTGTTCCTTTGAACACCTCGGCCAGTGCGGCGAGCTGTTCCTGCTGGCGGTCGGCATAGGCAGTGGCTGCCTCGGCGGTGATGGCCTCGATACGGCGCATGCCTGCGGCAATGGCACCTTCGCCGATGATGCGGAAGGAGCCAATCATGCCGGTATTGGCGACATGTGTGCCGCCGCAGAATTCTACGCTGGGTCCATATTTCACCACGCGCACGCGGTCGCCGTATTTCTCGCCGAAGAGGGCCATGGCGCCGAGCTTCTGTGCTTCGGCGATGGGCATGGCGCGGTGCTCTTCGAGGGGCAGACACTGACGTATCATCTTGTTTACGCGACGTTCCACCTCGCGGATTTCCACTTGGCTGAGCTTGGCAAAGTGGCTGAAGTCGAAACGCAGGCGCTGGTCGTCGACGCTCGAGCCTTTCTGCTCTACATGCTCACCCAGTACCTGGCGCAAGGCATAGTGCATGAGGTGTGTGGCCGAGTGGTTGCAGGCAATGGCGGCACGGCGGTCGGCATCCACAGTGGCGTGGAAGGTGAGAGGTGAAAGGTGAGAGGTGAGAGGTGAAAACTCATCGGCATCGACAATATGCACAATAAGTCCATTCTCCTTTTTCGTATTTATAATTTTCACCTTTATCTTTTCGTCTTTCACTTCTAATTCACCTGTATCTCCCGTCTGTCCACCGCTTTCGCCATAGAAGGGGGTGCGGTCGAAAACGAGTTGGTAGAACTCCTTGTCCTTGGCTTTCACGTGGCGGTAGCGGGCAATCTTTACGTCGGCCTCCAACATGTCGTAGCCGACGAACTCCTCCTCCACGCCCGGCAGCAGTTCCTGCCAGTTGTCGCTCTCCACCTTCGCGGCGCCGCGGCTGCGTTCCTTCTGCTCGGCGAGGCCTTTGGCGAAACCATCCATGTCGACGGTCCAGCCTTTTTCGCTGGCCATCAGTTGTGTGAGGTCGATGGGGAAGCCGTAGGTGTCGAAAAGTTCAAAGGCAAAAGCGCCATCAATAATCTTTCCACCGTCCACTTTCGTCTTTCCACTTTCAACGTAGTCGTTGAAGCGCTTGATGCCGCCTGCGAGGGTGCGCAGGAAGGCCTGCTCCTCCTCGAGGATGATGCGCTGGATGAGCTCCTGCTGCTTCTTGAGCTCGGGGAACTGATGGCCCATCTGCCCCACGAGGGTAGGGACGAGGGTGTTCATAAACGGCTCGGTGAAGCCCAGGAATGTGTATCCGTAACGAACGGCACGGCGCAGGATGCGGCGGATGACATAACCCGCTTTCACGTTGCTGGGCAGCTGACCGTCGGCGATGCTGAAACTGACGGCACGCAGGTGGTCGGCACAGACACGCATGGCGATGTCGGCCTCCTCGTTGTCGCCGTAGCGCTTGCCGCTCTTGGCGGCGAGCTCCTGGATGAGGGGCTGGAAGACGTCGGTGTCGTAGTTGGAGCGCTTGCCCTGCATCACCATGCAGAGGCGTTCGAAACCCATTCCAGTATCGATATGCTTGGCCTTCAGTGGCTCGAGGCTACCGTCGGCCTTGCGGTTGTACTGCATGAAGACGAGGTTCCATATCTCAATGACCTGGGGATTGTCTTTGTTCACCAAGTCTTTGCCGGGCACTTTGGCTTTCTCTTCGTCGGGACGGATGTCGACATGTATCTCCGAGCAGGGACCGCAAGGGCCTTGATCGCCCATCTCCCAGAAGTTGTCCTTCTTGGAGCCGCGCAAGATGCGGTCCTCGCTGATATGGGCTTTCCAGAAGTCGTAGGCTTCGGTGTCCATGGCGAGGCCTTCCTTCTCGTCGCCGCCAAAGACGGTGACATACAGCCAGTCCTTGTTAATTTTCATCACCTCGGTGAGAAACTCCCATCCGTAGGCGATAGCCTCTTTCTTGAAGTAGTCGCCGAAGGACCAGTTGCCCAGCATTTCGAACATAGTGTGATGGTAGGTGTCGTGTCCAACCTCCTCGAGGTCGTTGTGCTTGCCGCTGACGCGGAGGCATTTCTGGCTGTCGGTGGCGCGGGGCCACTGGCGTTGCTGGTTGCCGAGGAAAATATCCTTGAACTGATTCATGCCGGCGTTGGTGAACATCAGCGTCGGGTCGTTCTTGATGACCATGGGGGCACTGGGCACCACATGGTGGTCCTTGCTTTCAAAGTAGTCTAAGAAGGCTTTGCGTATTTCGTTCGAAGTCATTGTATCTTGATTTTCAACTTTCAATTTAGAATTCGTCTCGTTCTACCATGAGTATGCCGCTCTGAGGCACAACATAGTATTTTACGCCGTCGTATTTCAGCTCCACGGCATTCTTGAGCATGAAAATGGCCATGTCGCCCGGACGCACCTGCAGCGTCAGGTAGCGAGGCTCGCTATCGCCAGGTTGCCAGGTCTCGCTATCGTCCGACGAGGGCAGGGGATAGCCAGGTCCCGCCTTGACGATATATCCCGTCTGTATTTCCTCTTTTTCTTGGTAGCCAGCCGGCAGCAGCAGGCCCCCTTTTGTCTTGCGGGTGGCCACTGCGGGCTCAATCAGCACTCGGTCGCCAATCACTATCAGTTTGTCAATGTTGTTTTTAGCCATTTTAAGAGCAAAAGTTCAAACTGCAAATATACAAAAAAACGAAAAAATATCGGCTGTATAAAAAATTATTCGTACTTTTGTAGTCCGATTTTTAGCGACACAATATGCCCGTAACAGATACAAGACACAAAAGCCGAATAACTTACGACCAAGCGTTCAGTCTCAACGGCAACACACCCCCGCAGGCCATCGCCATCGAAGAGGGTGTGCTGGGTGCGTTGATGCTGGACCAGGCGGCACTCATCAACGCTATCGAAACACTGCATGTCGAATACTTCTACAAACCCGAACACCAGGCTGTCTTCCGCGCTATCCGAAAACTCTTCGAGCAGAGCCAGCCGGTAGATATGCTGACCGTGGTGGAACGACTGCGTCTGGATGGCGAGTTGGAAGCTGCCGGCGGTGCCTACGCTGTGTCAAAGTTGACGGAGAATGTGGTCAGCGCGGCGCATATCGAATACCATATCCGTGTCCTTAGCGAGAAATTCATACAGCGCGAGATGATCCGCATCTCGACAGAAACCATCACCGAAGCCTACGATGAGACCACCGACGTGGTGAACTTGCTTGACAAGACCGAGACCAAGTTGATGGACATCAACGATAAAAACTTCCGTTCGGACTACCATCCGGTGAGCGACTTCGTGCACATGGCCACCGATCAGATTGAGGAGGCGGGACAGAAAGAGGACGGTCTCAGTGGTCTGGAATCGGGCTTCATGGGGCTCGACCGCATGACGGCGGGCTTCCAGCCTGGCACCCTCATCATCCTGGCTGCCCGTCCTGCCATGGGTAAGACGGCCTGCGCCATGAGCATGGCCCGCAACATGGCGGTCGACTTCAAAAAACCTGTGGCGTTCTTCTCGCTTGAAATGAGTGGCCAGGAACTGGCCATGCGTCTGATTAGCAGCGAGGCCCGTATTCGCGGCGACCAACTGAAAAAAGGCCGTCTGGCCGCCCACGAGAAGGAACAGCTCAAGGTGGCGGCACAGCACCTCAGCAACGCTCCCCTATACATCGACGACACTCCCTCGCTGACCATCTTCGAGCTCCGTGCCAAGGCACGTCGCCTCAAGCAGCGCTACGACATACAGATGATTTTTATCGACTATCTGCAGCTTATGCAAAGCGGTACCGCCGAGAATCGCAACGGCAACCGTGAGCAGGAAATCAGTATGATAAGCCGTCAGCTGAAGGCCTTGAGCAAGGAACTGGGCATTCCCGTGCTGGCCATGTCGCAGTTGAGCCGTGCTGTGGAGAACCGCGTGGGCAACAAGCCGCAGCTTAGCGACTTGCGTGAGTCGGGCGCTATCGAGCAGGATGCCGATATTGTGATTTTTATCTACCGTCCCGAATACTATGGCATCCAGGAAGACGACCATGGCACGACAGCCGGCATGGCCGACCTCATTATCGCCAAGCATCGCTCGGGCGGGGTAGGCGAGGTACGCATGCGGTTCGTGAGCGACTATGTCCGGTTTGAGAACCCCAGCGAATTGGCGGGCCTCGAGTCATCGCTCGGCGGTGCCATGCCGCAGAACACCGCTTTCGACCAACAGGGCGGCACCATGATTGTCGACTCCAAGATGAACGAGGATTTAGGACCTTACGGGGGCAACGAGGCCTTATCCCCTGATGGAGATGTTCCGTTCTAAATGAAAAAAAAGTCAAGATAGCAACTGAAATTAATAATTTAAGTAAATAAATATATTTAGCAATATGGAAAAGAAAGACCTCCTGAAAGAAACCGTCAAACACATTGACATCAAGAAGTACGACAGCACTGAGCTTATCGACGCCATGCGCCACATGAGCTTCACCAGCCGCGACACCGCCCGCGCCGCCGACATCCTCTGCCAGATGATTGCCGAGAAGGATTGCACCAATATCCTCACCATCGCCGGCTCCACCAGCGCCGCTGGTTGCATGCAGGTGTACGTTGACATGGTGCGCAACAAGATGGTTGACGCTGTGGTCAGCACCGGCGCCAGCATTATCGACATGGACCTCTTCGAGGCCCTGGGTTACAAGCACTACATCGGCACCAAGGAGAACGTCATCCCCGACACCCAGCTCCGCGAGCTCTACATCGACCGTATCTACGACACCTTCATCGATGAGGAAGAGTTGCAGGCTTGCGATCAGGCTACCTGCGACGTCGCCGACACCCTCGAGTGCCGTCCCTACAGCAGCCGCGAGTTCCTCTATGAGGTGGGCAAATGGCTCGCCAACGGCCACGGCGTGAAGAAAGAGAGTCTTATCCAGACCTGCTACGAGTGCGGCGTGCCCATCTTCTGCCCCGCCTTCAGCGACAGCAGCGCCGGCTTCGGTATCGGCAAGCATCAGTGGCTCCGCAAGCAGGCCGGCAAGCCCTACGTCAGCATCGACAGTGTGGCCGACTTCCTCGAGCTCACCGAAATCAAGATGAACAGCCCCGAGAGCGGTCTCTTCATGGTCGGTGGCGGCACTCCCAAGAATTTTGCTCAAGACACCGTCGTCTGCGCTGAGATTCTGGGTAAGGAAGTACCTATGCACAAGTATGCCATCCAGATTACCGTGGCCGACGTGCGCGACGGTGCCTGCTCCTCCAGCACACTGCTCGAGGCCGGCAGCTGGGGCAAGGTGAGCGAGGAACTGCAGCAAATGGTCTATGCCGAAGGCACCACCGTCATCCCCGCCATCGTCAGTTACGCCTACCACAATGCCGACTGGAAGGCCCGCGAGTACAAGAACTGGCAGAAACTGTTTCAAAAATAAGCAATAACCTTACGGGGATGCCGAAAACCGTTGACAGAGTAGGCGCAATTAAACAAATATTATTAAGATGAAAAAAATTATGATTGCAGCCGTTGCCGTGATGGCACTGTGCGCTGTGAGCTGTAACAAATCGAAAGACTGCACCTGCACCACCACCCAGACCATGCCGGATATGGATCCAATGGTGACCACCACCGTGGTGACTTCCGATAACGGCAAGTGCGACAAACTGAATGCAACGTCGACCACCACAACCCCCAATGGCAACATAACTCAGACCGTCGAGTGCAAGTAACTTTTTTACTACAAGAACGGGGCTGCAGACTGTAGTCCCGTTCTTTTTTCAACAAAATTGATTGATTCCGCAATATTATTGACAGGGCCGCGTTACTATAGCAAAACAAAATAAATCCCAAGAAGCCTATTGAAGAAAACAATACTTGTTCAATAAACCTATTTATTATCCTAAAAAATAAATTGTTATGAAAGTATTGTTGCAAGGCATCGGGATGCTTTTCTTATCTCTTGTATCGTTTTATGCGGTGCCCGCTTTCTCCCAAACGCAAGACAGCGGAGCGCTCGACAATCGCAAGTTTCTTTATGGCATTCATGCGGGATTTACCATTAACACGCTCAATCTCTATCATGTCCAGAACGGAGTGGTTCACGCTTTGGATAAGGACAAACACTCAATAATTTCGCCTGCTTTCAGTATTGCCACGATAAGTGAAGTCCGGTTGAGTCACAACTACAGTCTGCGTGTCATGCCTGGAGTGTCGATTTTCAACAGCACCTGGGAGCCGACCGACAGCTCGCTCCCCGCATCGCTTCCGTCATACAAATATAAGATGGAAGTCGTCTCTGGTGAGTTGCCAGTCGAGGTGAATTTCCGTACACGTATAGGCAAACTGGAGCCTTACATCTCTACCGGCCTCTGCTACAGATTTGACCTTACCTCGAAAGCAAGTGTTCAACCGCTGAACGCCCACGACCTACACTTCTTATTTGGCTATGGTGTGGATTGGTACACTCGCTACGTGAAGGTGGGTTTTATGTTTAGGGCAGGCTATGGACTCTTCTCGCCTGGCACCGACGGAAGCGGCCTCGCCAATCCCTTGTATTATCACAACACCGGTAGCACCCTCGCTATCGGTCTTAACATCGAAGCTTGAAACTTAATTTACTGAAATATGAAAAAAAACATCATTTTTGTATTTGCACTTATCCTGTTTCCTATCTCTCTTTGCAAAGCGCAGGAATCAGTGGAAACTGTCATCCGCAAAACCCGGGAGAAATGCCAGTCCATACAAGGAGGACATTATGTGGTGGATTGGAAAAAGAAATTTATGTCGGACAAAGATACGAGCATAAGCCGTCTTACCTGCGACTTCAAGAAGTTGCCCGACGACATCATCTTTGGAAAGGCTTTTGCTTTCTTGGAGGAGCCTCAGGGGCATCCAGAATGGAACGGACATTATCTTTACACCGGAAATGAATTTGCGTATCTTAATGATACAGCCACTGTTCTGTCGTGCGCCCAATGGGCAGAAACCATCATGAGAAGGCGGCATAACTATGAGTTTTACACCGCCCTGACCAACAAGAGTGGTTATCCGGTCCCCAGCGAGGAGAATCTGGCCGACAGCAACTATTCTTTTTCTCTGTCAGAAAGCCGTTTGGACGGGAAGCCCTGCTTTTTGGTTGATGTGCTTGGCCCGACAGATGAGAATGATGCTCTGGGCATCAAAAGTATTCGCTACGAAATTAACCTGTGGATTGACCAGACGGACTACTTGCCGCTTCAATATTCGATTGCTTACGACATGGTGGAGTCGCAGGACACCCTGTACCAATATGACGAGTTCAAGTTGGTCTCTTTCGACCCAAATATTGACGAGTCGAAGCTGACTATGGAGTCCATTCCTTCAGACATAACGATTAAGGACTATGTGCCTTACAAGAGGCCAGAACCGTTGGCCGAGGGAACGCCGGCACCCGACTGGTCGCTGCCTACGTTGGCGGGCGACACCGTGCACCTCGCAGACCTCAAAGGCAAGGTGGTGCTGGTGGACTTCTTCTACAAAAGCTGCGCCCCTTGTTGTGCCGCGCTACCTACCCTGCAAAGCCTCCACGAGAAGTACAAAGACCGCGGTGTGGTGGTGGTTGGCATCGACCCATATGACGACCCCGCAAAGGATGAGATGGCCAAGTTCCTCGCCAAACGCGGCATCACCTACACGGTGCTATTCTCCAACCGAGAACTGTCCAACACCTACCGCATTCAGGGCTTCCCAACGCTCTTCTTCCTCGACCGTGAAGGCAAGATTGTGAAAATACAAACAGGCTTCTCGAAAGAGAGGGAGGACGAATTAGAGGATCAGTTGCTAAAAATGTTGTAAAAAAAATACGATAAAGAGATGCAGGTCCACCCAATTAAATGAGAACAGATAAGATGTAAAATAAAAGTTTGCATCCTGCGTTATGGATGCAAACTTTTTTTAGTATGATAGAGACTGGAATCAAAGGACACAAGGAGCAGATTGTAACCCCGAGATGAGTGCCGCGAGGAAGTGCGCCTCACCCCCGACGGCCCCGGGCAGTACTCGCTGGATTTTACCTCCCACCCGCAAGCCACCTACCTGCGGCCCCTCACCACCGCCGACGGCAAGCAGTACACCATCCGACTGCTGAAGCAGTCGGACATCTTCGATTAAGCTCGCCGCAAGCAATAAATCACTCACCACGGGCAATAAAACACTTTGGGTTGCCGTTATTCATGGCAAAAAACACCTGAAGGATGAAAAAGACATTTGCCATTGCATTGATGCTGGCCGTCGGCACGACGTCCTTCGCGCAGCGCCAGAAAGTCTCCGTCGGCAAGGACGGCGAGATGATAGTGAACGGCGACACCATTGCCTACATCGAGAAGGAGGGCTGCAAGCTGCTCAGCACGGAATGCGTCTTCACCATCGTGGACGCCAACGACGACCTGCTCATCACCGTGCGGCAGGAGAGCTTCACCGACCGCGAGCGCCGCAGCCGCGAGTTCCCCGACGGCACGCCGACGACCTACCTCGTCTTCTCCTTCCGTGGCAGCGACGAGGTGGCGGAGGTCGACTCGCCTTTCTCGCCCAAGGAGGAGTCCGTCGCCAAGTTGGTGGCCCGCAACCGTCTGATTAAAAACCGCCAGCTCGACCCCGAAGCCGTGCGTCAGTTCATCACCGCCAATGGCACCCGCTTCAGCGACCGCGAGCGCCAGCAGAACCAGCCGCCGGCCATCATCATTCAGCGATAAATGAAGACCAAGAAAGTCTTTCTCTGGACAATAGTTACACTGTTTGCGGTAGGGGCGGTATGTCTGTTCTTGCTATGGCGGTATATCTACACCCCTGTTTCCATCGGCAAGATGGAACGCTTCTACAAAAAGCACCATAGCGAGATGGAGCAGCTGGCAGCCTACGCCAACCGCGCCGTGGACGATAGCGCCTATCTGTGGCTGCATCTCTTTCCCAATGGCGACGAAGGCCTGTACGTACGCGCCTGCGGCACTGCAGACACACTCAGATTCGACATCCACGTTCACGACCGCGACTCCCTGCTGCAAGCCGTAGGACTGACCACAGCCGAGCATGACACCATCTGCCAGCGGCTGAAGGCCATCGGCTGCATCGGCATCAGCGTCAGCCTCGACCGCCGCCAGACGCAGATACACTACATGTATGGCGGTCCATTCGACGAATACTTCTTCGGCTATAATCTCTACAGCGGCCCGATGACCGCCGAGGAGCGCACCGAAATCCTCCGAGACGACCACCTCATACCCTACAATGACAGCGTGACATTCCTGATGGGGTGGCTGAGCCAGCGCGTCAGGGAGAAATATCTTCAAAAACACAATCTCAAATAATATGCTACAGCCTGGAATCAAAGGACATCATGAACAGACCGTCACTCCCGCGATGAGTGCCGCACGGGTGGGCAGCGGGCTGATGGAAGTATTCGCCACGCCCATGATGGTGGCGCTCATTGA
>Ga0310786_10010508_pt1 | contig 11627 bp, 8 predicted proteins | sample AusTroGonzalo_MG_FD_203881 | JGI IMG/M metagenome (GOLD analysis project Ga0310786, IMG submission 203881) | Bovine rumen microbial communities from tropical cattle in Woodstock, Queensland, Australia - Gonzalo_03 (v2) (version 2) | ecosystem: Host-associated > Mammals > Digestive system >... | reverse complement strand
GTTGGACCTTGCTGTATCCGCGCTCTGACAAGAAAGCATTGATCTCCTCAAAAAGAGGGCGGGGCACCATTGTGCCGAAATTACCGCTGGCTTGCTTTCTCCGTTCCTTGTTTGCTTCTTCGTACTTCCTTCTTGCGGTGCGTTGAGGTGTGTTTTCTTTTCTTTCCATAGGGCTATCTCCTTATTGAACGTAAACGAGTTCGTTTAGTATTTCTTCATCTATGATCTGACGGATCTCCTGTAAGATCTTCACGTCGTGCATATAATTTCCGTTTCTCTTATACTGTTCCGAGTGGGACAGTTTCTCATACATCGTGTCCCACATTCTGCGCGCGGCGTCGTCTATGCCGTGCAGATATGCCGGGAGATATTCTATCGCCCAATACCTCGCCGGAGCGTGTTCCTCAAGATACCTCTTCGCAAGCGTTCCGTACTTTCCGTAAACGTGTTTGACCGGCTTGACCGTGCGTTCGTAAACCATTATTTCCTCTACCGTGAGCGCTTCACCGGCATTGGCTTTTCTCAAAACTTCTTCTGCGTTCATAGTTTACCTCCCGAATAGTTTTTCGTATTGATACGATAGCGCATCTATCCTGCAATGTCAAGCTCAAAATCAAAAATTTTTTGCTATTTTCCCCAATAATATTTGCTTCGTCTTTTTAACTCGTCATAAGCTCTTGCCTCCTCTTGTTTCCTTTGCTCCTCGATCTCCTCTTCGATGTCTTGCAATCGATGGGAAAAGTCCCGCTCCAAGTCAAATATGTTCGACGCAAAACCGCCAACCAGTCCCGAGAAAGACTTGTCCATCATGCGATCCGCGATGGCAATGCTTCTCTTTCTCCCTTTGTCATTGACCTTATATTTGAGTTTGGAATGGCGAACGCGATATGGTCCGCGCATCGACGCTATGGCTTTCAAAACAATATTGCCTGTCCGTCTTTTGTAATCCGCTTTTAATTCGTCCACACGAGAGATCGTTTTGGGATCAACCTTGAAATGTATCTTCCCATCCGTGGACGAAGCTTCACAGTACTCTTGTATCTTTCGATCGATCGCCATCATCTTTCGCGCTACGCGCTCATCGGCTTCACACGCTTCTCGGTCGCGCTGAAAGAGTTTTACGACAATATCGTCTATAATGGATCTGTACGGTTCCATTTCTTTTCTGCCGTATTCCATTGGCGTTCTGCGCGGGATCTTTTCGCAAAGGTATTCGATGTCTTTTCTAATGTCGTCGTCATAGAACTCGGGCTTTATGATCGCCGTCATCGAACGAAGCTTTCTCAAAGCGTCGTCGCGCGTCGAATAATAATCATTTTCCATATCCAAATAGAGTGAAAGCCTGACCTTCATGCGGTCTATTGTTTTTTGCTCAACCTTTCCCTTGTGGCGATATTCCTCTCCCTTTTTGCGGTACTTGAATTGCGGTTCTTTTTCCCAAAAGGCGAAATGAATATGGTAGTGCGTTTTCCTATCGAGATGGAGCGCGCACATCAAGTCCACGTTCTTCGGATCAAGTCCCATCTCTCTTAGAAACGGTCCGAAGTTTTCCCTTACGAGCTTCATCGCCTGTTCGGGGTGTGCGATCTTGTGTGAGTTTTTCTGATCAATGGATATAAAACCATGCCATAAGTTCTTTTCGCCTGTCTGCGCGCGTTTCTTCATTTCCTCGATTTCCACAGGGGAGAGAAAACCTTTCCCATTAAATACGCCGTGATTCTTCTCGAAATAGTCCTGTACGTTTCCAGTTCGCTTCCTCTCAGTGTTTATGTACTCATAGACGTTTTTCCCGCCGGACATATCGTAAAATGCACGTTCCTCTCTATGCCGTTCCACTTCCTCTGCGGTCGCCCCTTTCTTTAAGGCGTAGGGCGTGTACCTAATGTTAAAAATAACTGTTTGATTGCTGATAAATATTCCTCCTTTTTCTTGTTGCTCTATGGACAAACGAGGCAGGTTTCCTGCTCGTAAGTCCGACCCCGTCGGACAGTCAAAAATGCAAAATAGCTAGAAAATTTGCATTTTTCTTATCCTGCTTTCGTTTAGCCAACTTTGGTGCACTTTTTTGCTTGAATTTTGCTTCACGATTCTATCCGCTTTTCCTCGGTTTCTTCACCGGTTTTTATCGACCTCCGGCAAGTCACTTAATGACGCATAGGCATCACCTCCTTTTTCCCATTGCCCTCTATCAATTTGATGGGGAACTATCCATCTTAGCTAAAAATTATCCCAATATTTACCGTTTGGGCATACGAAAGCAGGAGTCCCCCTATGGACTCCCGCGTTCTTTTTTGTATTTAGTTGTAATTCAAAAGGGTATAGTTACCCCAACCCATTGCGCGACGGTTGTTTTTTCTTTACAGATACAGAAGTGAAAACGATTTAATCGTCGTCAGCATACGGATCAGGCTCTACGAACTTGTATCCTTTGATATGCTCGAAGAAGAAGTTGTATTGGCCGCGACATTCCCAATACCCCGTCCATTCAAAGGTGCGCAGATTCATCGGATTACCATCTTCATAGATTTTGTCTATGCTTGGCTCATGTCCCGTCAGCCGTAGTTTCTCCCCGATATACACGATCTTATTCGCCTTTTGAAAACCGTGTTCATCGTAGATCGGTTCTCGGCGAATGATTTCTTCCACTTCTAACTCTTTCAAGAGTTTCTGCATGGTGCGCTCGGAAACGCGAAAGTCTTCGGCAATGGTCTTTACCGACATTATTCGACCGCTACGACGACGCATATAAAATATCAGGATCTGCTTCCTTTGCTTCGGGGTAGGTTTACGGAACTGTATTTCGCCGTTCGAATCTTTGAAATAGAACCTTCCGTATTTCTTTGGTTTTCGCACTCTTCCCCCCCCCCAATGATTAACTAAATTTCACCCCTTTATTATAGCAAAACAAAATGCCGGCTGCAAGGGATAAACTCCGATATTGGTCAAAACAAGGCAGATTTAGCAAAAAATCAACAGAAAAAAATTTTAAAAAAAGGCCCTAATCCCCATCTTGAAAAAGTGCTGAGATTGCGCTTGAGAGAATTGAGATAAAGTTAGTGAAGGGCGCTCTTTAAACCTATTATAAGAAAACGAAGTTGTTTTTGTCAGGCGCTGGAGCGAGTACCAAGCATTTTGTGACAAACGTCTTTTATACCATTACCTTCTTTTAATATGAGATTGGGAAAGCACAAGCTCCTAACTGAGAACCATCAGCGCTTACGATATTTGGATCTGATCCAATTCTTCCAATAGCTCCTTATATTTAATAATACTTTTTTTTATAGTGGAGAATAATACATCATTAATAGCCACATAAGCATCTTTTTGCCTTATATATAGTTGCTTTTCATCGCTATTCTGATGCGCAAGAGCGTTTCTATATACTATAATTTCTTCGTAAAAGTTCTTATGAAAATTTCTGTAATCTACTTTATCACTAATAACTTGATTAGCAATCAAGCATTTAAGTATACAATTAAAAATCCTGCTTTTGTCAAATAATTCAAATTTATCTAAATTAGAAAGGTCAACCGTATGGGTATTAAAACAACATCCTTTTATGCTTGTACAGGCTTTCTCAAATGATGTACATTGGTTTTTGCAATTTGCTTTTTCTTTAGTACAAGCTTTAAATATTGATTGCTTTTTGCTTTGTGCTATATCCTTATTAATAAAGCTTAATACCTGATCCCAATAGCCGGCTTCTGCAGTTTTAGATATTAATAGTAACATTTTCTTATCAAATACCGAGGAATATTCCATCACTAATCCACGCAAATTCTCTATCGACTGTGCTCTTTTAACAATACGAAAAACAAGACTCTCGAACTTTTGCATCAAATCCTCAGTACCTCGTTTTGCGCAAAACACTCCTTCTAATAGCGGATTTATAGCTCGAATATTATTTACCATACGATCATATTTAGATGAATACATTAAGGCATCAATAACGATATTATTGTTTCTGATTGAATTATGGATTAAGCTGACACTGTTTTCTGTGCCTAGATCATAGTCTGCCAAGATTAAATCAGCATCTTTAACCATATTTAAATCAATAGTCGAACTACGGTATCTTTCGATCTTTGGGATCAAATCAAATGCTTTTATTATAGATTCAATATCATCATAATGTGCATCAAAAGCTGCATCTTCATCTTCAATCCAAATTAGTTTAAAATCTACATTCATATTTTATCCGTACCTCTAATGCAAAACCAGTTTTTACATTTTTGTCAATTTGTATGTTCCCTTGCATTCCTTCAACAATTTTTTTTACATGATATAAGCCCAATCCAAAACCAAACGTTGTAGTATAACCTCTCTCGAAAATGCTGTCCGGATTACTGATTGATTGATTTAATCCGTTACCATCGTCAATAAAAGAAATACTAATTTCGTCTCCTTTTTTTTGTATCCTTATTAATACGTTTTTAGCTTTTGCTTTCTGCGAATTAGAAACGATATTATCAATAATAATGGACAGTTTAGAAATATCAAAATTGCACACTATTTTCCAATCGCTTTTAGAGGTCTCAACTGAAATGTTTATTTTGTCAATCCAAAAATCTTTAACATAACGTTTTACTGTTTCAACAAGATCTTTAGGTTTTTTTACTCCTAAACTATAATTGTAATTGATAGATAAATCTGAAAGTTTATAAATGCGTTTATTATTGTTAAATGCATTAACTGTCTTTCCTACGATTTTAGAATCATTTTTATCAATTAGCTTATATATCGAAGCAAGTTCTTTTTCATTAGCCTCCGCTAAAACATAAATCATATGAAGCGCATCTTCATATTGAATGGGATCTATTGCTAATTTGTTTTTTAATGCATTCGCTTGTTTTTCTCTAATCTTTAATTCTGAATCCTTTTTTCGCAAATCGTCAGACAAATTATCAATGGTTTTCCTATCCTCTTTTTTTTGCGTTCTTAAAATATCCGTTTCTTTTTTTATTTCATCGACTAATTCTCTAATATCTTTCGAGTCGGTAACCTCTGAGATTTTTTCTAAAGCTTTCAGGTTTTTTTGAAGAGAATCTTCTTTCGCTGGAGCTTTCTTAACAATTTCAGGGTTTATCTCCGCCTTAATTATATCTCCTCGTTTAGCGAAATTCGCGAATTGCAATACAATTCTATCCGCCACGTCAACAGGAGACAACCCTTGTTCATTTACCCCTTCTATAAAAGTTGTCCTTTCGGGATCACCCCAATCGATACCTTCAACAACATATTTTTCTAATATTCGGACAACTTCGCTGATAAAAAAATCTTCTAATTGATTAGTTGCTGGATTATCAATGAATCCGCCATCTCTACTGCTTTTTTCAATAAAATGATCATTATCTCCATTTATTTCTATACGCCCCATTAATTCGCGGGTTCCAAGAAACCTATTATATCCTTGTGATTTTCGTTCGTTAATCTTAAAAAAATCAATTCCTGTTTCGCCATATGGATATACTCTGAATCCGTTTTTATAAATAAAAACAGAGCCATAATTAACACTATCTATGCCCATAATACGCGCGAAATTTACTTTTGCAGCACGATTCAAATAGAACAATTTAACATTTATATTTTCTAACCAATTATAAGTATCATTCTTCCTAAGCACTCGAAACACGAATACGCCTCTATCTTCAATTGTAGTTTCAATGGTGTCTCCGCTTTCTGAAATGGACACGCCAATACTCGTGGTTTTTAGACCTAGTTTTTCAAACACATCATTTACAATAGGGCCATTTACAATTAGGTTGCCATAACCTGTTTTGGTAACGCCCCTTTTATCCTTTTGCAACTCTATTTCGTCTAATCCTTTTTCATGTTCCGCTACAATTTCAATTTTCGTTTGTTTTTCGCTTTCAGAAGTTTGCGGACTAACCAATTTCATCAGCGCTGCTCTTAATTTTAAAATGTCAGACCTTTCCCATTCTTCTCTTAAATTACTGATCTCTAAAATGGTTCCTGAAACACCTAAGAGATTAGTTGGAGATACCTCATTATGTTGAAGATCAATTTCCTCGACTTTTTGCAAATCATTTTTCTCAAACAAACTCCAGTCAATAATAAGTTCTTCTGCCATTTTTGAAGCCGCTTTTTTTGTTAACAACCTCAAAGTTTCGCCTAATCTGTCACATGAAAACCTGCCAATGCCTTTTGACCCAGCCATTCGATTTTTTTGTTCTCCATGCCGTTTTTCAGAATAGGCCATAAACAACCACTTTTCTTGTAGATCGATAGAGGTCATCCCACAACCATCATCACTTATGATGATTTTTTCAACACGATTATTGCGAGCAACAAAGTTAATGCTAACATATTTTGCTCCCGCATCACATGAGTTTTTTACTAACTCGAATATCGCAATATATTTATTACTTATTAAATCCTTGCCCAATATATTTTTGATGTTAGTGCTAACTTTAAATCTCATAATTCACCTCTATAAGCATTCTACCTAATTGTTCCGCGAACAATGGCGGAACAGCATTCCCTACTTGCGTGTACCTTGGGACATCTATTTTTCTGAGTTTGCCACCTGTAGTATATTTGCCTTTAAACGCATACCAATCGGGGAAACTTTGTAATCTTGCCATTTCTCTAACGGTTAGTATCCTTGGTTCACAATAATGGATCAAATCATCCGGATGAGAAGTGATTGTGGGGGATTGTCCGTTTGGGTCTAATAAGGTAGTCCCCCTTCTGTGCAAGCCATTTACCAATCCATCTTGCGGGGTAATTCTAGATCCCGGAGCAATATTATCTATGATGAACTGTTGCATTTCTACAATAGGATTAGTATGGTTGGCAAATCTATGACTGTTAGGATATTCGCCCTCTGTTCCGTTTCGCATTAAAGCCTGATAGCGGGATGTGATTTCTCCATATTTTCCGCTATAAAACTTTTGTTTACAATCTGGACATTTATGAACCCCATAACATTTCTTCAGATCGCCAATTGCTTCCATAACTGAAACTGAATCTGAAAGATTCTTCATTTTGAAAAAAGATTCTCTCTTCTTTCTTAGTTTATCAAAAAAATCATCCACATTATTTTGCAAGCTCCCAACAAGAATAAAGCGCACCCGCTTTTGTGGAATCCCATATTCGTCCATTTTTATTTCCGCGGTTTTTACATGATATCCCATTCTGTGTAATTCTTCGATAACTATTTTAGAGTAAGGTTTTTTTTGTTTGTCGCCTTTAAACTCTAATGTAAAACCATGCACATTTTCTAAAACCAAAAATTTTGGTCGCACCATTTCTATCACATTCAAATAATAGTGCACCATAGTATTTCTTACATCTTGATGATCTCTTTTCCCTGCCATAGAAAAACCTTGACAAGGCGGCCCGCCCACAACTAAGTCAACCGTACCGCAAAGTCCCTTTAACTCTTTTTTGTATCCCTCAACGATTTCACAAATGTCATGATTTTCAATCGACAACCATTTTGGCCAATCAAAGTGGGTCCCTTTGTCGATTAAATTATGTTTAAGCGTTGAGAAAGCATCTGCATTTTTTTCAATGGCAAATATTCCTTTCATTCCTGCATTATATAAGCCTAACGATAGTCCGCCAGCTCCGGCAAACAAATCTATGTAGCGCATCTTTTTTTTAGCCATAGCTATCCCCTTCTATAAGACTATAAGTTTTCGTTCCAAAAAGTTTTTATTATTCTTCTTTAATTCACATTCCCATATTCTAATTACAGTCCATCCTCTTGCTTGGAATCTTTCGGTAATTGCTTTATCATGCTGAACGTTACGTGCTCTTTTCTCTTGCCAAAAAACCTTGTTGTCCGACGGGCGGGTATTTCGACAATCGTGCCCATGCCAAAAACATCCGTCGACAAAGATTGCAACCTTTTTATCAATGAAAACAAAATCGGGATGCCCTTTGACTTTATATCCACGGCGCCATCCAGTAATATTGTTTTCTTTAAAGTATCGTATAAGTTTTAGTTCAGTCGATTTGTTTCCTTTCGATCGAACTTTGCTCATTATAGAAGACCGTTTTTCCGGCGTAAACACATCGGACATAACTATTTTCCCGTAGCAAATTTATTGAGAGTTATATTGGATATTAGCTCGCTAATATCCGTTCCCAAATTGTTGACGATAACGCTATCGAAATCTTCGTAGTCGATATCTCTCACTTCATGGAATATATGGTTATATAAATACTCGGCGAACGTATTGGCTAAAATTATAACGATCGGCGTGCCTTTGATGTCTCGTTTGGTCGCGGGGACATATCTTGGTGTAATAACAATCGTGTATTCACCTCCGATTTCTTCACGCTGCTCGCGCAACCTTCCCGCATTTATGCCGAGTAATTTGTTCGCCGTGGATTTCGATTCGACTGCAAATTTCTTTTTTTTCGTTATATACAAGCACTCGATATCCGTATGCGTCGCGCCGCCGCGTTTAACAGCTTCAACGTTATAAAACATATTAAAGCCTTCCGTTAATACGTCTTCAAATAAATACGCCGTTTCGTTTTCCGGATTGGTCGAATATTGTTCAATCAATTTTGGTAAAGCGAGCAGTTTACTCAAATCCTCAGACTCTCCAATTTCTTTTAATAGCAATTCGGGATAAAAACTATATATTTCTTTAACACAGTCTACGGTTAGTCGTTCTGAATCGCTCAATAAAACAGGAAGGTCGAAAACCGAATGCTCAGCCAACATTGATTTAACAAAGCTAACGCATTCGGGTTGAAGCGAAACATATCCTTTTGTGGCGCGGCGTCCAGTAGGTAAACTTTTACTCGTAGGCTTTGCCGGATGGTATAATTTGCACAATAAATCTCCTTGTTCTCTACGAATTATGCCGACTTGTTCCAAAAGCGTTTGTGTATAATACTCCCATTCATAAACGGTATTAACATAGGTGTGTTCATCCGATTTAAACCTTTTAATGATTTCAGAATCGGGTAATTCCCGAACCGCAAGAATCTCGTTAACTAATTCCTCATATTGGTCTGGATTAATTGTTTTAATAAATGGAAGGATCAGCTCTTCTTCATAATTATAGAGTTTTCCGTTGAGTCTCTCGTCAATCAGAAGCTGATAAATCAATCTGAACGGATACAACTGAAATTCTTTACTCGTTCCGTTTGCAGGATGCGGAAATTGCGCGGCAAACGTCATAGCGACAAATATCTTCGTCGTCTTGTCTGCATCGGATATATATTTTAAAAACAAGTTGCCCAAAGGACTAAAGATAAACTTTTTACCTCCACTCGTTGAATCTTCGTATCCGAACATCCAAAATTCCAACGTATTGATTCGATGATCGATTGAATCTAAAGGTCTTTTGTTGGGATTTCTCGTATTATAAAAATTTAAAGTGGTAAGACGTTCTTGCATCCTGTGACGTTCAACGTCGGAGATGTCAGTTTTACAACTATTCTTCACATCGAGAGCAACGGCTTTGATAAGCTCATAATTGCAAGTGTGCTTATATAGTATCCATTTATCGTTAGTAGTAGGTACAGCCATTTTTACTCCCTCCCTATCTTGTTAACCACTTCGTATAAAAGTTTAGGCGGTATTGCTTCACCGATAACCGTTCTAATAAATGTATCGGTCGAATCCTTGGGGAAACGGACATCGTTAGGTATCGACGAAACAATAAAGGTTTCCAATAAAGTTAAAACTCTTGCATCAGAATAAGTCCCATCAGGAAGCAGTCTCCCCGGATGAACGTTATTGTGAGAACTCATACTTCCGCTGAACGTAGTTCTCGTTGGACACGGCTCGTCCCATACCATACGCTTAAAGGTGTTATGAAAACCCTTTATTCGCGTTCCGTCTTCCTTTTTAGGATAATAGACTTCGTTTGTCAGTGCACTTTTTCCTGTAGGCGTGTGTTTCAATGCAAGTATAGCTCTTTCGTTTTGCGGTTTAGCATAATGCCAAGGTATTCCGGAATCTTGTCCAGCTTCTAGAGAAGGAAGATGGCCGATCGCTTTTTCAAGAGTTATTTCGGGCTGCCTCGTAGGCCACCCCCAAACCAATCCCTTTTTGTACATTTTAACGATTGCTCTTGGTCGGGATTGACATACTCCATAGTCTTTTGCATTCAGCACACGCGCTTCAATAAAGTATTTCTCCGAGTACTTGCTATAAAGTATTTCGTCCAATTTATAATAGTCTCCTTCATAGGGGAAATACATCTCAAGAAACGTAGGGACGTTTTCAATTAGAACATAATCGAAATCGCACTCGTCGATGATTTCCATCGCGCGTAATACAAGATAATTTCTTTTGTCCTTCTCATAATGGATTTGCTTCTTATTTTTTCCTAAAGTACTTAATCCTTGACAAGGGGGCGTAGCGAGCAACATTTTCACATTGTTCTTTTTCACGATATCTATCATGTGTTTTTTTGTTGAATCCTCCATGATATCGCCGCAATACATTTCCGCATTAGGATAAAAGAATTGATAACACTCCGCGCGTTTGGGCAATAATTCGTTGCCTGCAATTACGTCGACTTTTGTGCTGTGAAGCAAGAGTTCTCCTATTCCCGCGCTTGAGAACAAAGAAATTGCCTTAATTCTGTCATCTTGTCGCATTTCACTTTCCTCCAAAATGATTCCGCTTACAATTTGTTTCAACATAAGAGGTGGAATGGATTCTCCAATACATTGTCGTATCAGCAATTCGGGTGTGTCGGACGGTATATTCCAATCAACGGGAAGCGAGTCTAAAATCATCAATTCCAAAGGAGTGAGGACTCGTGCGTCCGAATACGTTCCATCCGAAAGTTGACGACCGGGATGCACGTTTCTTTGCGAAGCGATACAATCGTTTCGCATCGTTATAGTAGGAGCTGGCGCGTCCCATTTTATCCTTCGATATGACGAATGATATCCCTTAACCGGAGTCCCGTCTTTTTTTTGCGGGAAATAGACCGGATTTTCAAACGCAGTATGACCCGTCGGCGTATGTTTCATCCACAAGACATTTTCGGGTGTGTGTGGACGTGCGTAATGCCATTTTATATCGGAACGCTCTCCCGCTTCAAGCGATGGCAAATATCCAATCGCTTCTTTAACGGTGATCTTATGGGCGCACTTTTGCGGCCAATTCCAAACCGTGCCGCTCTTGTGCATTTTGATAATAGCGCGTAATCTCACTTGAGGAACGCCGTAATCGGAAGAATCCACGACTTTGCTATCTATATTATACTGATCGCCGAACTCTAAACCAAGTATTTCAAGAATCGAACGCATCTCACCTTTATATTCAAGTTTTACCTTCAATAAGGTGGGAACGTTTTCAATCAGAACGTATGTTGGATTCGTTCTTTGAATCGCTTTTACAACGTATGTAATCAAATAATTTCGTGGATCAACCTCAAAAGAGGATTGTTCTCTATTTTTCCCAGCGATACTCATCCCCTGACAAGGTGGTGACGCCAAAATAAAATCTAACGGCTTCGGTGCGGCTGCAATTATGGATTCAAAAACGCGTTCATCGGTTATATCTCCGCAAATTACGTTCGTTTCGGGAGAAATTGATTTGTATAAATCCGCGCGTTGTTTTATCAGTTCGTTGGCGACTAAAATATCAACGCCAACCTCTTTAAAATAGGTTTCGCCGA
>Ga0310786_10010506_pt1 | contig 11628 bp, 10 predicted proteins | sample AusTroGonzalo_MG_FD_203881 | JGI IMG/M metagenome (GOLD analysis project Ga0310786, IMG submission 203881) | Bovine rumen microbial communities from tropical cattle in Woodstock, Queensland, Australia - Gonzalo_03 (v2) (version 2) | ecosystem: Host-associated > Mammals > Digestive system >... | reverse complement strand
CCTAAACCGGGAGGGTTTTTTCGCGGAGCCAGGCGGCGACTTCTGCGGGAAGGCGGGGACTGAGCTCGCGGTATACACGCTCGTTGTAGGCGTTGAGCCAGTCGCGCTCGGCGACCGTGAGGAGGGATACCTCCAGGCAGGAGGTGTCGTAGTGGCATAGGGTGATGGTTTCGAAGCCCAGCCAGGAGCCGAACTCGTTGTCCCCCACGGCTCGCACCTGCATCACGTTCTCGTGACGGACGCCGTGCATGCCCTCACGGTAGAGACCGGGCTCGTTGGAGAGAATCATGCCGGGGAGCAGGGGCGTGGAGTTGAAGTTTTGCCGGAACTCCTGGGGACCTTCATGGTCACACAGGAAGAAGCCTATACCGTGACCGGTGCCGTGGCCGAAGTTGCGCCGTGCCTGCCATAGCGGTTCACGGGCCAGAGCGTCAATATGGCAGCCGGCGGTTCCGCGGGGGAAAACAGCCATGGCAAGGTCTATGTGCCCGCGGAGCACCAGGGTATAGTCTTCCCGCTCCAGGGGCGTGCAGGGGCCCATGGGAACAGTGCGCGTTATGTCGGTTGTTCCAAAGAGATACTGCCCGCCGGAGTCTACCAGATACAGTCCCCGGGGTTCGATGAGCAGGGAGCCTTCGCGGGGCGTCACATAGTGCGGCAGGGCGCCGGAGGGTCCGAAGGCCGATATGGTAGCGAAACTCTCTCCGCGGAAGCCTGAGATCTGGGCGCGAAGGGAATGCAGGTACTCGGAAGCCTCCCACTCGTTCACCCGACCGCCACGGAAGGACAGCCAGTACAGGAATTGCTCCATCACCAGGCCGTCTTCCAAGTGGGCTTCCCGCATGCCGGAGAGCTCCACCGGGTTCTTTACCGCCTTCCGGAGGGGGATGGGGCTGGTCCTTTCAAAGGCCAGAGGGACGCGCTCCCCTTCTTCTATGGCTTCCCGCAAGTAAACGCTGGTGGTGGCAGGGTCCACACAGAGGACGTCCACACCCATCTCCTTGAGCGAGGAGAGAACGAAACTTACATCCGAATAATCCCGGATTTGGACGCCATCGGCCTGTAATTCTTCAAAGGTATCCTGGGTGTCGGGGTCCACCGAAGTGAAGGCGTCCTTGCGCACGAACCAGTGGGCCTCTTCCAGCGTGACCAGCAGGTAGGAAATCACCAGCGGATTATACTCAATGTCCGACCCACGGACATTCAGGAGCCACGCAATCTCGTCCAGGGAGGAGAGGATGATGGCATCCATCTCTTGCATGACCAGCCATTTACGCAGCCAGGAAAGTTTGGATTCCCGGGATTCCCCCACCAGGTCTTCTCCCAAAGTGATAATGGGCGAAGTGGGCACGGCCGGGCGGTTTTCCCACAAAGCATCCAACAGATCCGGTACGGGGAAAATCTCCGCCCCGGGGACATACTCCCGGAGGTTCCGGATGTCCTCCATGGTCTGGCAGAGCCCGTCGATGGCTATGCAAGGTTCGTCCAGCCCCAGGGAAGCTATCCACTGGGGGATGGGGACCTGCTCAGGAACGCGCATTTTGTGAAGGACTATACCGGAGCCCGCCAGCTGCTGGTTGGCCTGGATGAAATAACGTGTATCCGTCCACAACCCGGCGTGGTCCGCCGTAATCACCAGGTCCCCGGCTTCCCCGGTAAAACCGGACAGCCATTCCACCTGTTTCCACCGCGGAGCCTGGTATTCGCTGGCATGGGGGTCGCTTCCCGTGAGGATGACGATATCCCAATGATTCTCCTTCATGAGGGCCCGGAGAGCCTCTACTCGCTGGTAAAAGATAGAGTCCATAGCACGTTATTTGCACAAATATAACCAAATATAGCTATATTTGCATGAATTATTAAGATAATAAAGTTATGACTGAAGATCCCCTCGAGAGAATTGAGCGCGAAGAGCGCGAACGCAGGGAAAAGAAAGGTCCCCGCACTTTGATGACGGTGCTGGCCATCGTGGCCGGTGTCCTGGCCCTGGTACTGGGATATTTGCTGTACCAGCGCAACGGCCTGGTAAGCCAGTTGGAAGTGGAAAAGGCAGAACTGGCCCAGCAGATGGTTCAGTTGCAGTCTGATTTCTCCTCCCTCAGCTCCGACTACGAGTCTATCAACCACCAGTTGGATACCTCCCGCGAACAAGTGGCGCAGCTCATTGAGAAACTGGCCAAGACGGAAGCTACCAACCGCGCCAAGATCCGCCAGTATGAGAAAGAACTGGGTACCCTCCGTTCCATCATGAAGGGTTATATTGTCCAGATTGACTCCCTCAACTCGTTGAACAAACGCCTGACGGCCGAAGCCTCTGCCGCCCGCCGCGAAGCCGCCGAAAGCCGCAAGGCCAACGAGCAGCTCACCCAGCAGGTGGAGACCCTGTCCTCCCAGGTGAATGCCGGCAAGGTCCTGAAGGCCCGCGCCATCTCCCTCAACGCCCACTACAGCAACGATAAGGTGGGAGACCGCCACAGCCGCGTGCGCTACATGGTGGCCAACCTCACCCTGGTGGAGAATTCCCTGGCCGACCACGGTCCGGTGCGTGTCTACGTCCGTGTGAAAGACCCGGATGGCGTCCTGCTCATGAACAACGAATCCATCGAATTCACCGTGAACGGCGAGCCCCTGCAGGCTACGGCGTCCCGCGAGGTTGACTACGAAGGCCAGGAAGTAGACCTGTCCATCTACGTGAACGATACCGGAGAGTTCATCAAGGGTATCTACACTCTGGAAGTGTACACGGAGAAGAGTCTCCTGGGCCGCGCAGAATGCATGCTTAGGTAAGACATGATTTACATTCACGTCCCTTTCTGCAAGAGTTTCTGTATCTACTGCGACTTCTACTCCGAAATAGCCGCAGACGGGATGGCAGAGGCCTACACCCGGGAAATCTGCGCGGAAATCAAGCGCCGCGCAAGCGAAATGGACGAGAGCCTCAAAACCCTTTACTTCGGCGGTGGCACCCCTTCGGTGCTGCCGCTGGGTTGTTTAACCCGCATCCTTCTGGCCCTGGAAGAAGTGGGCCACGGCGGTCCTTACCAGGAATTCACCATGGAGGTGAACCCCGACGACATCGTGGAAAAAGGCCTCCCCTATGTGGAAAGCCTAAAGATGCTGGGGGTCAACCGCATCAGCATCGGCATCCAGTCCCTGGACGACGACCTCCTTCACTGGATGAACCGCCGCCACAATGCCGAAAGGGCCAAAGAAGCCTTCCGGATTGTGAGGGAGGCCGGTATCGGGAACATCAGCGTAGACCTAATCTTCGGCCTCAGCAACCTCTCCAACGAGGTTTGGGGACAAACCATAGACCAGGTACTGGAGTTGAAGCCGGAGCACATCTCCTGCTACCAGCTCACCATCGAAGGAGACAATGTGCTGGCGCACCGTCTGGAGACCGGAGAGTACGAAGAAGCCTCCGAAGAGCTTTGCCGGAGCCAGTACGACCTCCTGTGCAACAAACTGGGGGCGGCGGGATACCGGCACTACGAAATTTCCAACTTTGCCAAGCCCGGCTATGAAGCCGTGCACAACGGCGGTTACTGGACCCGCAGGCCCTATGTGGGGCTGGGTTCGTCGGCCCATTCCTTCAGCGGACGGGGCCGCAGCTGGAACAGTTCCGAGATCACCGGTTACACGCATACCCAGGAGTCCCTGAGCGTAGAGGACGAGAAGGTGGAAACCCTGATGCTGGCCCTCCGTACCGCCCGCGGCATAGATGCCGAGTTCCTGGAGGCCAACTGCCTGAAGGCCGATATCGAACGCCTCTGCCAGGAAGGTGCCCTGGCCCGGGAAGGCCGCCGATACCGCATTCCCGAAGACCATTTCTTCGTTTCTGACGAAATTATCCGAGAACTCATATGATTACCTATCTCAGAAGAGCCCTCAAGTATTTTATTCAGATATCCTTCATCTTTGTCGTGATCATTGGTATCCTGATGCTCACCAACATGGCATCCAAGGATATCAACACGGCTTTCCGCCATGGCTGGCAGTCGGTTGAGCTCATCTTAGCCGCCTTCGCCGTCATGAGCCTCCTCTATCCTCTCTTCGGCTACGGCAAACGCATGATACACGCGGCGGGAGACCCTGCCGACCATTGGAAAACCATTGATGAAACCATGGATTTCCGCGGCTATGTCCCGGCCGGAGAAACCCTTGAAGGCGGCCGCAAATTCAAGCTCAAAAGCAGCATGAACCGGGTGGCCCGCCTTTGGGAAGACACCATTACCATTAACCCTGTCCTGGGCGGTTTCCAGGCGGAAGGTCTCAACCGGGACCTGGTCCGCGTGGTGATGGCCCTGGACCGCAAACTCAACAGCTATGACGACTGATACCCAAGGATTCAAGACCGTGGCCACCTTCACCGAAAAGACCCTGGCCGACATGTGTGTGGCCCGTCTGGGCGACAACGGAATCCCCGCCGGAGCATTTGGCGCGGATTCTTCCTATCCTTCCCTGAGCTTTGCCAGGAACATCGAGGTCAAAGTGAACGAAAGTGACTACGAGGCGGCTATGAGCATTTTGGCCGCGGCGGACAACGCCGAGTAAAACTCCTCGCCAAAGGCATCTGTAAGCGGCCCGCGGAGGAATTCGTAAACCCGGATTCCTTCGCGGCGCCCTTTTTCATAGGCCTCCCGGCAGATATCCCAGCGATGGAGGTTGAGACCGCATCGGCCCCCTCCCAGATCTACTACACGAATGGGATAGAGGGAGCAGGAAATGGGTTTTTTAAAGGTGGAAAGGCCCTTGCAATACTGGCGTTCAATGGCACAGAAACAACTGCCGTCCTCGAAATGGCAGAAGGCGCACTCCTCACTGCCCGGCACCAGGGGTGTCACCAGGTCTCCGTCACGGTCTACTTCGAAGAAGCCCTTGGCCTCCGCCGCCGCACGACCCTCTGGACGCATAAGGTCCTTGAATACGGGATAATTGGCTTCGATGGGTTCCAGTTCCTCTTCCTTGAGCGGAGCACCGCTGTCCCCCACTATGCAGCATTTGCCCTTGCAAACGGCATAATCGCAGGCGAAGTACTCCAGAATGACGTCTTCCGAGACCAGGACGTCCCCAATCTCTATAATGGTGCCGAAGTCTTTCCGCTTCATGGTACCAGATAATTGATTTGCCCGCCGGCGGCGAGGATGCCCAGGAACTCCTGCACCCGGGCCTCATTGATGGCCGATATGCTCTCTGAATAGCGGCTGGCGATATCCTTGTTGTCTGCGTAGCGGTCCAGAAGGGTGTTCACAAAACCGGACGGGCTGGCCAGCTGCAACTTGACGTCGGCCAGCAGGCGGTCTTTCCATCCCTTAAGATCGGCCGGGTCTACCGGTGCTTTGGCAGCAGCCTCCACGGCGGCCCGGATGACGGTGAGCACATGCTCGCTGTCCTGTGGCAGCGTTGTGGACGGAAGGCCGGAAAGGGAGGCGGGATGGCAGGTAATCTGCAATTGGAAACGCTCCTGGGGCTGGGCAAAGAAGTTGGTCTCTACCTGGACGGTATAGCCATAGGGAGCCAGGGCTTTCACCAGGGACTGCCTGAGGGCGCGCGCTGCCACCTGGGAAGTGTAATAGTGGTCCGAGGTAAGGGCATATTCTCCATCCATAAGGATATAGATTCCCTTGGGATATCCTTGGATGGTCTGGGTGACCGCTTTCTTCTCTACATTCATGGAAACCTGCTTGCGTCCGGTGACTCCTTTCTGAACCTGGAATGCGCCCAGATAACGCAGCAGGAGCTTCTTGACGGCCTCTTCCTGCAAATCTCCGGAGAGAATGAGCACGCCGTCCTGCATGTTGGCAAAGCGTTCGTTATAATACTTATGCGCCTTGACCGGAGTTTCCGAAATCAGTTTGCCCGGGAGCTTGTTGGAGGTATACACATAGCCAGGCACCAGCCTTTGGTACAGCAGGTCTGTGACGGAAGGCTGTACAAGAACCTGGTTAAGGCGATAGAGCTGGTACTCTTCCAGGTTGAGCCGGCGCTCATTGGCCAGGGCCACCAGCACCTTCAGCAGGAACTGAAGCTGGCTGGAAGGGGCTTCCCCCTTGAGGGAGAAACTGTTCACGCTAAGCTCCGTCTCCATGCTTACACCACCGGCCGACAGGAGGTCGCGGAACGCGGGTGCCGGAATACCCGCCACATTATAAAGGGAAAGCATGTCCCCGATATAGCCGCCTTCGCCTTCCTGGAGGCCCTGTATGGTACCCAGGCCTCCGTTAAGCTGGAGGGCATAATGGAAGACACCGCTTCCGGCCACGGGCTTGAACACCACCCGCATACCGTTGGTAAAGGTCCAGACGGTGCCGCCCGTCACGGGTTCTGCTTTCTCGGTCTTGATTTTGATCTTGGGACCACTCACGTCCAAGCGGGAGGAATCGGCACTATGCCAGCTATATTCTTTCCCGGAGGGAATGACGGAACCGTAGAGGTAAGCCAGGTTGTAATTGAACAGGGCCTGGTCCTTATCCAGCGTGTCCGGGGTTCCGATAAACTCCAGCGTGAGGTTTTCCAGCTGGCCCATGAGGGCGTCGGCAAACTGGTTGAAATAGCGGGTTTCCGTAGCGTCGGAAAGATTCTTTCTGGCAAAGTACCGCATGGACTCCGAGTAAGGTGCCAGATGGGCGCCATACAGGAAGTTTGCGGTGCAGCGGCGGACGTCGTCGTCCAGGGACGGGGAGGTGGCGGCCCGGCTGCGGAGGCTGGGCGTAAGCACCTTCTTGGCATCGGAGAATTCTGTGGCCGATGCACCCTTTTCGTCCAGTTCGGCCAGAGTGGAAGCGATCACGCGCATGGCGGCATCGGCCTGCTTACGGGCCACGCTCACCTGCACGGTGTAACGCTCATCCCCACCGTAATCCATGCTTCGAAGGCTCTGGAAGCCTATATTTCCGTACGGGATGCCGGCGTCTTTGAGGTTGCGGGCAATGCGGTGCCGCAGCACAACCTGGAGTTCATCTCCGAAGAGGTCAGACACTATGGCCTGCGCCGTATTCATGTAGTCGAAGGGAACGCGGGCTCCGGCATAAGTAACCGAAACCACCGTGATGGGAGAATCTGAGGGATATATATCTACCCACGGAGCGGGAGAAGGCTCCCAAACATAATCCGGCTTGTGGTTTTCCTTCACCAGCATACGGGGAACCATCATGGAGAAGATATCCATCTTCTTCTTCAATTCCACCGGGTCTATATCTCCACTCACCACCACGGCCTGCTGGGCCTTGGAAAGGGTTACCTGGGCAAAGGAATAGAGGAGCATGGAGTCCAGAACCTCGGGCTTGTAGCAGGGAACGTCCCGGAAATGGTAGACGGTAGAGCCGTCCACATCGCTCAGATAGCCGTCCTGGGACGGGGCGACACCCATTCGGGAAAGGAAGCGCGTGTCCAGTTCGTCCAGGGGAGCAGCGGAGGTAGGCTGGTCCCGCTGGATGATGGCAATATCGGCATAACCCTTGGCGGAAGGGTTGGTTACCATATAATAGGTGACACCGCAGCGGAGGGTTCCTTTCTTGATGCGGCTATCTATGGGAAGGCTGGGGAGCGACTGCGCTGGCACAGTTGTTGCGAAACACACAAGCGCCAGACACGAATAGATGATATGATGTAACTTACCTAGAGACATTTTTTGATAGAAAAGCATACAAAATTACCACTTTTTTTGCTATTTTTGCAATTCGTGTGCTAAACGAATGTTTAACTTATCTTAAATAAGAAGACGATGAAAAAACTATTTGCTGTTCTCGTGGCCCTGGGCCTTGCTGCCGTCGTGGCCAGTGCACAATCCCTCAACGAAGCAAAGGAAGCTTTCAACAGTGGCGTAGAGGCCATGGAAACCAACAAGACCGAAGCTCTTGCCAAGTTCCAGAATGCCTTGGAGATCGCCAACCAATGCACCGAAGAAGAAGATGCCGCCGAGTTCATTGGCACATGCAAAACCGCTATCACCGGCGCTATGGTCTCCATCGCCAAGGAGCAGATCAACGAGGCCGCTTATGACGAGGCTCTCGCCACCTTGAGCCAGGTCAAGGCTACCGCCGCTGATTTCGGACAGGACGAAGTCATTGCAGAGGCCGATAACCTCATCCCCAACGTGTATATGCGCAAGGGTTCCACCCTTCTCAAGAATAAGGATTTCGCCGGCGCCGCAGATGCTTTCAAGAGCGTAGTTGCCGTGAAACCCGAAGACGGCCAGGCTTACCTGCTGCTGGGACAGGCTCTCATGCAGAGCGGTGCCATGGACGAGGCTATCGAAGCACTCACCAAGGCCAACGAACTGGGAGAAGGCAATGCCGCCAAGCTGCTGTCCACCGCTTACCTGAAGGAAGGCCAGGCCCTGCTGAAGGCCGGCAAGAACCTGGATGCTGTGGCTGCCCTGGAGAAATCCAACAGCTATGTGGAGAGCGCTAACGCTTACAAGCTCATCGCCAGCGCCTACACCAAGGCCGGTAAGAGCGCCAAGTCCATCGAGGCTTACAAGAAGTATCTGGAAGTGAGCCCCAACGCCAAGGACGCCGCTGACATCATGTTCACCATTGCCGCTACTGCCCAGAAGGCCGGCGACAAGGCTACCGCCAAGGAGTACTACGGCAAACTGTCCGGCACCAAGTATGCTGAACAGGCTGCCGCCCAGCTCAAGACCCTGTAATTTGAAAGCGCTGGAACTACTGGCTCCAGCCAGAACGAAAGATATCGGCCTCGCAGCCATTGACTGCGGGGCCGATGCCGTTTATATTGCCGGCCCTGCCTTCGGGGCCCGGCAGGCTGCCGGTAATTCCGTTGAAGACATAGCCAGCCTCTGCGAGTACGCCCACCGGTTTGGCGTGCGCATCTACGCCACGGTGAACACGCTCCTGAAGCCTGAGGAAATACCTCAGGCCCGGGAGCTGGTGAAAGGGTTGGAAGAGGCCGGAGTGGATGCCCTCATTGTTCAGGACCCCGCCGTCCTGTCCATGAGCGACACCCTTATTATGCACGCCTCAACCCAGTGTGCCCTGCGCACGCCGGAGAAGGCCCGCGGCTTAGAGAGCCTGGGCTTCGGGCGCCTGGTTCTGGAACGGGAACTCTCCCTGGAACAGATCCGCGCTATCCGGGAGGCCGTGAACACGGAACTCGAGTTCTTTGTGCACGGAGCTCTCTGTGTCTGCTACAGCGGCCAGTGCTACCTGTCCGAATACCTTACCGGCCGCAGCGCCAACCGGGGAGCCTGTGCCCAGCCCTGCCGAAGCCTGTACGACCTGGAAGACGCTTCCGGAAAGGTGCTTGTTAGAAACAAAGCACTTCTTTCGCTCAAGGACTATCAACTGCTGAACCGGCTGGAAGAACTGGCCGAAGCCGGTGTATGTTCTTTCAAGATTGAAGGCCGGCTCAAGGGTGAAACCTACGTCCGGAACGTGGTGAAAGCCTATTCCGAGGCCCTGGACGCCCTGGTGGCCCGTTTTCCGGATCTCTACCGGCGTTCCTCTTTCGGCCACGTCAGGGGCGGATTTCTGCCGGATTTGAACAAGACCTTCAACCGGGGCTATACAGAGCTGTTTCTGGATGGCCAGAGGGGTCAATGGTCCTCCATGGAGGCGCCCAAATCCATGGGCGAGTATGTGGGGACGGTGGCCCGCCTAACGCCGGACGGCCTGGTGCTCCAACCCGCCTCTGAAGACCTCCGGTTCACAAATGGAGACGGCTTTGCCTTCGTTCATAAAGACGGCAGCATCATAGGTTTCAGGGCCGATGTATGCGACGGCTTCCGTATCCGCTGCCGCCGTCCGGAGGAACTCCGGGAAGGCACCCGCCTGTACCGGAACATCAGCGCCGCCTTCGAGCGGCAGGTGGAGGCCGGCAAACCCGTCAGGGAAATAGACGTAAAACTGGAACTGAAGATAAAGGACGGAGAGATTGCGGCCGCAGCCGTCAGCGAGGATGGCCGTCAGGCCAGCCTGTCGCTTCCCGCCCCCGCCGACACAGCCCGTGACCCGGAACGGATGCGTCAAACCATCTGCGAGCAACTGGGGAAGCGCAGCGGGCACTACGCCTTCCGTACGCCCGAGGTCCAGGCAGAAGGCGCCCTTCCGTTCCTGCCCACATCGGCCTTAAATGGCCTGAGGCGTGATCTGGCGGCACTTCTGGACCAACAGCCCGTGAAGGCCCTGCCCTTATACCGTGGAGTCCGGACGCCGGATTCCCCTTTCCGGCTGGAATACGATTCTCATGGGGAACTCATGCGCAGCAAATACTGTATCCGGCACGAACTGGGCCTCTGCCCCAAACAGGGGAAGGTCCACAAGGCAGAACCACTCTTCCTCCGGAACGGGAAAGAGCGGCTCCAACTCACCTTCGACTGCGCCGTCTGCGAAATGACGGTGAAAGCCTAAATCAGTTCCATCACCACCTCTACATCTCCCAGATTGACGGGGAGGCCACTGTTGCGCTCCACGAATTTGCGCGTGACGGAGCCGCGCCAGATGATATCGTCGCGGGTGCGGAAAGGCAGGTCCACCTCAAACCCATAGCTCTGGGATTTGTATTTGACCACCGCCGAACATTTCCAGGAAGTCTGGGTTCCTCCGTCATCCTCCACAATCATGAGCCCGCAGCTAGACAGCTGGGTGGTCCATTCAGATACCAGGACGGTATTCAGAATGATCTCTTCCCCTTTCTGCCCCCTCCGCACCACAACCATGAAATCCGTGATGGCGGGATCATAGAGGCGGAGTTCCGCTTCCGTGGAGGCCGTAAAGTCCTCTACCTTCGCTATTTTGATCCAAATTTCACTGGCGCCGGCAAGCCATGAGTCAAAATTGCGGCGGGATTTGAAGGATCGGAGCACCAGGGTCTTGAGTTCCGGCTCCCCTTTGGTAATAATCAAATCTCCTCCTCCGTGGCCCCAGTCGGGGTCTTCCCGGCGCATCATTTCAAGGGTCTTGTAGTCTGCGTCGGAATTGCGGTTGACCACCCATACGGGCTGTTCCCGGGCCATTTCTTCCGTGACCAGGACCTTGGAGACGCTTCCGTCGGCCTTCAGGACATACCCTTCGTTCTGCACGGCATCTCCACCGGGATCAAAAGTAATGATGGGTTTTGCGTCCCCGTTCCACTGCTCCGAGAAAGGCCAGTAGATCTGAATGTCGGAGGCCGATAGGGCGTCCAGCCAGGCGTCGGGGTTTTCCAGGCCGGTGGACGCCTTGGTGGAATGGACGGCCTCGCGAAGGAGCTCGCGGAGAGGCTTGCTGTAGGCATCGGCCTTGGTGCTCCCGGCATCCCCTACCCCGCATCCAGGTTCGGAGAACAGTTCCTGCATCCTGTATTCTTCGTCATAGCCATTGGTGGCCGATGCCCGTGCGGCGTCGTAAACCTCGTCCAGTTGTTCTCCCCCCAGGGGAACATAGGAAAGGACGCGGGCCACGTCTTCCAGCAGGACGGCGGGTTCCTCGGGGTTCTCCAGTTCTTCGACCGGAGTCAATAAAACCTCTTCACACCCGAAGAGGGATACTGCACACAAGGCAGCCAAAACGGTTCTGTACTTCATAGCTCAATGGGCCGGATCAAGGTTCCGGTTCCTTGTTGCAAAGTACCGAAAACTTACCCGTGTAAAAAACGTTTCACACGGGTAAGTTCAAAAAATGTATTTCA
>Ga0310786_10010504_pt1 | contig 11632 bp, 6 predicted proteins | sample AusTroGonzalo_MG_FD_203881 | JGI IMG/M metagenome (GOLD analysis project Ga0310786, IMG submission 203881) | Bovine rumen microbial communities from tropical cattle in Woodstock, Queensland, Australia - Gonzalo_03 (v2) (version 2) | ecosystem: Host-associated > Mammals > Digestive system >... | reverse complement strand
TAGATGCCAAATTATGTCTCTACTACAATGGTTCTACAGGTACTGGAAATATATCGGGTTCCTCCACTCAAGCACATCAAAAAATATATTACTCATTCACACCGGACAATGAAGATTCGTGGGCACTCCTTCCTTTAGGGACTGCGAGTGGAACTAATGCAATCACTATACCTAACGGCTCAACTGTATATGTACGTGGATTATGTACTACCGGTATCAACTGGGCTGCTGATAATGCCAAACACTATCATTTTCGTGTGACAGCCGGTTACGTTGAAATTGGCGGAGATCTTATGTCTTTGATTGACTATCGGACAAAAGTGACAACTGTTCCTTGCGACTATTGTTTCTTTAGGCTCTTTTATTCCAATGAAGGAAGTTATACTTACAATAAAACTCGTATCGTTTCTGCAAAAAATCTCAAGTTATCTGCTACAACCTTGACGAACGACTGCTATCAAAGGTTGTTCCAAGCATGCGCCGGTCTGGAGTACGGCCCTGACCTCAGCACAGCGACAAATGTTCCTGCAGAGGCTTTCTATTGTGCTTTTTTGGGGTGTACTGCTTTAAAAGAGGTGCCTACCCTGCCTGATGTTACCTCAATTGGAGACAGGGCTTATTATCAGATGTTTATGAATTGCACCACCCTTGTAACTACGCCCGCTATCAATTTTGCAAACATAGGGAACAAGGCTTGTGAATCTATGTTCAATGGATGTACAGGGTTGACAAGCACAGGTGAGATCAATATAGAAACCATTGGTGATTATGGATGCCAAGGAATGTTCAAAGGATGTAACAAATTGACAAGCATTGTAAATATTAATACAAATGACATAACATCTGTTGGAAACTATGGATGCCGATACATGTTTCAAAACTGTACAACAATCACCAGTTTCGGGGATCTCTTTTCTGCAAGTACCACTATCGGGAATTACGGGTGCTATCGAATGTTCGATGGTTGTAAAGGGTTGCGCGATTGTAGCTCGGCACACATAAAACCGCTAACCATCGGGAACAGTGCTTATGCATGTATGTTTTTTCAGTGCTGTACTAATGCCACAAATGGAATGACCAAGGCACCACAGATTGATGCGACAACAGTTGGTACATATGCTTTCGATAGTTGTTTTTGCAATTGCACCACACTTGTTGCGCCGCCATCACAAATTCGCCCCACAACACTTCCTACGGGAGCATGCAGATATATGTTTTATCGATGCTATAAATTGGAAACTATGCCGTCTTTGCCCGACTTGTGCGATGTGGGAGCATCTGCCATGGTTTATATGTTCGACAATTGTACCACGCTTACCACAAGTCCTGTAATCAATTTCAAAAGCATCGGCGCGAACGGATGTCAAAATATGTTTAATAACTGCACAGCATTAACGAGCATTGGTAATATAACCATTCAAGATGGTATCGGCAACTATGGGTGCAACAACATGTTTAAAACATGCACCAACGTAACAAGTTTGGGAACTTTCAGCGCAAAATCTGTTGGGAATTATGGATGCCAAGGAATGTTTTATGGATGCTCAAAATTAGCAAACTTGCCTGATATAGATGTCGAGACGGTAGGAGATTTCGGTTGCGCAGAAATGTTCAGAGGTTGTACAGAATTGCGGAATTGCGAGAGTGCCCATCTGAAAGCGACAAGCATAGGTAAATACGCATATCGGGCAATGTTTTGGAATTGTAGTTCATCCACTACTAAGGGAATAACAGATGCCCCCCAAATTGATGCCACCACCATGGGAAAAGGAGCATGTGATTCCATGTTTTACAATTGTTCTACTTTAGTATCTCCGCCACAAGCGATACTCCCCCTTTCCTTGCCTTCTCCTGCTTGTAAAAATATGTTTTCCTTTTGTACTAAATTAACGAAATTTCCTGTTATTAAGGCAACAACATTATCCGCAAGCTCTTTAACGCAGTTTTACTATAGTTATCAAAGTAAAGTTTATTACGGAGATGCCTCAGAAATAGAAGTCCGTTTTACATCTTGGGTTTCTAATGCTACTACGAAGTGGGTAGGCAGTGTCGCAAGCACGGGTACTTTCTATTGCTCATCATCATTACCCAATACACGAGGTGTCGATAATATTCCTTCCAATTGGACAGTCATGTACTATCCTATTGTAACATTTAGTGTTGCAACAGACCGCAATAATGTAGAAACCGGAGGCACATGGACAGATAATACAAATGCCAATATCACAGGCGACTGGTATGACGATGGCCCGTTCCCGACAGCAAAACATGCATCAAAAGTGTTCCGTGGTTGGGAAGATTCCGAAGGCAATGAAATTACTCCTGAAAGTGCTGCTGTTGCACGTGCTAATCCAGTAAATACCATTACGCTCTATGCCAAATTTGAAAGTTCAGTGAATTTCACCTTTGATGTAGCCACCAACAGTGCCACATGGGATGGGTCGGATGATAATGACAAAGTTTGGGCGAGCACCGAATTAAGCACTAACGTACCTGCCAATATCCCTATGAAAGCCGGTTACAGGTTCAAACGATGGAACACTGCATCTAACGGAACCGGTGACGATTTGGATTTAGCGAATATTCCATCAACATCCACCACCTATTATCCCATTTTTGCTCCGCTCTACACCTTTGATGTAAACACCAACGAGGGAGGCTGGAGCGATGAGACAACCGCTGACAAGTCATGGGAAAGCGGCGACATTGCTACAGGATTAGCCACCTATACCCCAACCAAAAGTGTGAATGATTTTGCAGGATGGAACACTGAAGACGATGGGACAGGAGATGATTTGGATTTGGAAGACATTCCAAGCACTCCGACCACTTACTATGCCATCTTTACCCCCATTCCAACTTATACCGTTACCATTGCCAAGAATGTGGATGGCTACGGAAGTATTGATGAAACATCCATCACGGATGTACTGAGGGATACGCCAATCAGCATTGATGATGACGAAATGACCATAGACGAAACCACCGTCACGGCAACACCGGCTTCCACTACTGCGGAATATACGTACGCTTTCTCCGCTTGGAAGAACGGCGAAACCATATTGACCGGCGATGCGAACACCGTAACAAGCAATATGACCATTACCGCCCATTTCACCCGCACCGCCAACGACTATACGTTGACTTGGGATTTTGACGGAGGCACAACGGCTACTGCAGTAGGGGATTACACGCATGGCACCGTGGCATACGGTACATCTATCGTTGCTCCTGCTAACCCGACCAAGAACGGCTATGCATTTGCCGGATGGGATGCAACGCCCGCAAGCACTATGCCCGCTACCAACACCACCTATACAGCACAATGGACGACCATCAACTATACGTTTGATGTGGCAACCAACGGCGGCACATGGGATGGCGAGGATGATGATGACCAGGTTCTGACAGTAAGCGACATCGCCGGCATGGCAACACCGCAAAAGACAGAATTTACATTTGTCGGGTGGAACACAGAAACAGACGGCAGCGGTGATTATATGGATGCCGCCGCCCTGCCTACTACGGACACCAAATACTACGCTATTCTTGCAAAAGTAGAGTATTTCCGCTTTATTGCAGGAGAGAATGGTGCCACAATCAGTTCTGGAATATCGGGTTCGCCAACGTTGCCTGAATTGAGTTATAGTACTGACGATGGCGTTACATGGAAGACTTTCACGGTCAATTCTACTTCCGAGCCATTGAGTGCAGGAGAGAGTATCTGCTTTAAGGGAACAAACGCAGGCGGGTTAAATAGCAGTTGTGGAGATGGAAGTAGTTGCAAAGCGCCCTCTGGATCTTACTGGTACTTTACTACCACGGACTCAGTATCCGTAGCCGGTAATATTATGACGTTGGTACAAGGCATCCTTCCAACTAATACGATTCCTGCTGACAATTGCTTCGCTGCAATTATGAAAGAGATGAAGTTGGTGAGTGCTTCCGAATTGGTGCTACCCACTACAACTCGCTCCGGTTGTTACAAATACATGTTCTATAAATCTTCACTACGCATTGCTCCCACACTGCCCGCATTGACTGTAGCCTCTTCTGCTTACAAAGGCATGTTCTCACATTGTGATAAACTGAAAACCGCCCCAGAGATACCGGCTACGACTGTTAATACAGCTTCTATGCAGTCTATGTTCTTTAATTGTTCCACCCTAACCCAAGCTCCATCCGAACTAAAAGCCCAAAGAGTGGAAGCGGGTTCCTATTATAGTATGTTCTGGGGATGCATCAGTCTGCAAACAGCACCAATTATCCGTGCTACTGATATGGATGCCCCAAACAGCAATGACCCTGCGATAGGAAGCATATTCCGCAACTGTTCTACCCTAAATAGCATAAGTGTGCGCATGAAAGAATGGAAGAGACTGGATATGTGGCATAGTTACGCTACAGAAACTTGGGTATACGACATTCCAGGTACAGGTACATTCATTTGTCCATCAGCTCTTCCCCCAACGGTAAATGAAACTTCGTGTGTCCCAAGTGGTTGGACTGTAAACTATATTCCCGAACTTACGTTTGATGTCAACACCAATGGCGGCACATGGGAAGATGAATCCACCACGGCACGCGTACTGGAACCGGAAACGACATGGGCTATTCCGACCGATGTGACTGCACCCGCCAACCGCACGTTCGTAGGATGGAACACCGAAGCGGATGGAACGGGTGACTGGTTGACCATTGACAATCAACCCGTGATTAGCACCACGGCCGTTATCCGCACGTATTACGCCATCTATGCGATGAACCTGACGTTCAATGTGGCCACAGCGGGTGCGACATGGGACGGTTCGGCGAATGAGAACCGCACCTATACCGATGTTCAGTTCCGCCGCGGCGAGATACCCTCCCCGCAGCGTGGCGATATCGAGGTATGCTCCGCATGGGTTACCGCCGGTGGCGATACGCTGAAGAACAACTCCGTTCTTACGCCGGGCACCGTCTATTCGCCCTTGTTTGCGGAATATGTATGTATCACCGCACAAACGGACAATGTGGCGGTAGGAACTTACTATTATACCGAAACTATTCCGTTTGATTTATATTACAGCACTAACGGAATGAGTTGGAGCAAAGTTAACACAACAACCGGCGGTCGCTCCACATTTATCACATTGAATAATGGCGAGAAAGTGTATTTGCGTGGAACAAATGCAAGCGGCATCAACAGTGATAAGTATACAAGCAGCAAATACATCAAGTTCACAGTATCCAACAATGCGACCCTCAGCGGCAACCTGATGACTTTGATTCATCCAACTAATCCGCCAACAACAATCCCAAATGCGTATAGTTTTGCCAAGTTGTTCCAACATGTCAACACTTCCGGGCAATACTGTAAAATCACGGACGCTTCACGCCTTAAAATGCCCGCGACTACACTTCTTGCAAGTTGTTACGAAGGAATGTTCTACGACTGCAATCTGTTGGTTAATGGTCCGAAACTGGTAGCAACTACATTGGCAGCCAACTGCTACAAGTGGTTGTTCCGAGGCTGTTCAGCATTGCGCCGCGTGGAAGTGGCGTTTGACGACTGGTCCGATGACGGTAGCGGCAATCCGGCATATACAACAGAATGGATGTACGGAACGACAACCGACCCAGCAAACAATGCCATGTTTGTAGGCCCTGCTGCATTGTCGCTGCACACCCGTAACATCGGACATATCCAGAAAGGCTGGAAAGTGGCAAATCTGGTTCTGCAAGACAATCAACCCAATTACTATTACGATTGTCTGCGTGACACGCTTTCAGGTTATACCTTAAACTCCATCGTTTTGAAGCGTAACTTCTGGGCACGTTCATGGGTGGCCTTCAATGTGCCGTTCGATTTTGATATTCTGCCCTCGCATCCGTTCTATAACAATGTCTATCGCTTCGTTGGTGCAGAAGGCGATGCTTCGCAAGGATTTAATATCCAGTTCGAAGGCGGTGTTTATCACTTGGATGCGGGCGTTCCTTACCTGTATTACGGCACTCGCGAAGATGTGATTGACCCTGTGTTCAGCACAGATGACTATTACAACGACATTGTGATTAAAGCCGATGCTTTCAATACCGCCAAGGCGAAATATGACGGCGATGATGCCGAGTTCAATCCATCCAACTCGCGCTTCCAAGGCACAGTGCGGCTGACAACCCTAACAGGAGGTGACAACAGCATCATCTTCATCTATGCCAACCGTCTGTATTATCCGAATAGCGGCGGAAACACCATGCGCGCATTCCAAGGTTATTTCAAAGTGAATGGTATCCCTGCCGGCGTAGCTCCGCGCGTACGGATGATGGTGGACGGGCAAGAAACCGGCGTGGAGATTGAAGAATTCGGTGCAGACGGCCAAGCCGCCGAAGCCGGAACCAAGAAATATATCCAAGACGGCGTGATGGTGATTGAACGCAACGGCGTGAAATACGATGCACAAGGACATAAACTGAACTAATACACACTAAATATGAAAAAGATGTATAAAAAACCAATTACAGAGTCATTGCCTGTACGGGCAATGACAGGAATCTGCGATGGCACTGTGGCACCCATTCCGGGCCGCGTGGACGAATGGAACGCCCCCGGAACACTTGATGACTTTAATCCGAACCAAACCTAAGTAAGGTTGTAAGTCTTATACCACAATGCAACAAAATGAAAGGGAGTGTGTCACAAACGCTGACGCACACTCTTTCTTTCTGCGTGAAAAAGGGAGAGGGGACAAAAATGTGGGCAAACAGCCAAAAAAGGAAGAAAATTAAAAAAACGAAACAGAAAATTTGGTAGTATCAAAAAAATGTTGTACTTTTGCGCGCTTTTTTCGGTTTCCCTAAAATTATGATACCGAAGATGGACCGAGAATGGACCGAGAATGGACCGAGCATACACCGAAACGAATCTACATATAACTCAAGATACAAAAAGTATATGAAAAAAACCTTTTTATTCATCCTTGTTATCGCGCTGATGGCGACAGGCAAGGCAACGGCAGAGACACAGGCCAAGATGGCAATTCTGCGTCCTGACACCGTACTCTTCTACGACTGCGACGCCACCACGATGCAAGCTGAAGTAACCACCTGCCAGATTGGCAAAAATCGCATTTATCTATCGGACAATATTGTTATCCCCGCAACTTTCAAAGTAAACACCAGTAGCGGGCAGACCGGCGGCGGCATACAACAAGGCGAAGAAACCTATACCGTATTATCCATAGGCGCGCAGGCGTTCGCGGGCGCGACAGCCACCAGTATTGTTTTTGCCAACCCCAGCAACGTTGCCACCATCAAGACACGGGCATTCAGCAACCTGCCCAACCTGACCGGCAAACTGGTGCTTCCCGCCAGCCTGCAGACCCTTGAACTATCGTCTATCATCCTGCCCGAGCTGACCGAGATAGAGTTCTTGGGCAGCGTTCCCCCCGACTGCGAACTGTCAGATGCCGACAACGGCGCATACAACCCTTGGACGACTCTGGAAGCATCTACATCGGAAGATATCACCATCACCGTGCCCAATGGCGCATGGGAAGCCTATCAGGATGCGCCCGGCATCGGCGACTACTTCACCTGCTTGCGCCGTGATCCGGGTCCCGGCACCGGCTGCAGCGACATACAAGCCGACATGCCCCGCGTGCAGAAAACCATGCGTAACGGACGTATCTGCATCCTGCGCGACGGCACATACTATGACCTGCAAGGACAAACGGTGGAATAACAAAAAACGCATATACACTTAAACGACAATAGAAAAAATGAAAAAAACATTTCTTTTGATGGCTCTGCTTGCAGGCGCAATGACCGCCTCGGCAGATGTGAAATTCGCCTACGAAGCAGGCGCAGAACTGGTGAGCACCTATCTCTGGCGCGGCCAATACAACGGCGGATTGAGTTTCCAGCCCGATTTGGAAGTGGGCTATGACGGCAAAGTGACGGCATTCCGCGTAGGCGCATGGGGTTCAGTGGGTGCCAGTGACTGGAAATTCCGCAACAAACCTCTGACAGCGGAAGACAGCCTGAGCGGCGCCAATCCCAATACATTCTTTATTCCCGAAGTGGATTTGTTCGCCAACTTCTCGTTCTACGGTGCACATGTGGGCGCGACCTACTACAATTTCTTCACCCACAATCCGTATGACAAGAAGTACGACTACACCTATCATCTGGAAATAGAAGGCGGCTACGATTTCGGCGAACTACTGAATTTCCCGCTGTATATCAACTGGTACACCTGCGTTGGTCTGCCCAATAGCGACAAGAATGTGGATTACAACTACGAAGAAGAAGAGGTTGAGACCGAAATCGACGGAGAACCGGAAATAGAAATAACAGAAACCAGGAAACGTGCGTGGTCGTCGTATCTGGAGATAGGCTACAAGCATACATTCCCCTACGATATCACGCTGGACGGACGTATCGGCATGTCGCCCTGGCGCAGCGATGACACCTATCTGAATGAGAAATTCGCGGTAGTCAACCTCTCTCTGCGCCTGGAAAAAGAGTGGGATCTGGATGTATGCACGCTGAGCCTTTTCGGCGAAGGTTGCCTGAACCCTGATGCCGCCAGCAACAAGATTGTGCTGAACACCGCCGGAACCGAAAAACTGTACCTGCAACCCCTGAGCGGCTGCATCGGATTGGGCGTTTGGTTCTGATTTTCAAGAAAAACAACAAAAAAAGTCATTTTTTTCAATAAATATTTGGTACATTCGGGAAAAAGTAGTACCTTTGCACCCGAAAACAAAAAATTTTCATAGTTAAGGTTTAGGTTTAATGGCAACAGGTGGCTGTGAAGTCCCCTGTTGTTTTTAGAGAAAGATGAAAAAAACCACACAAAACTCCCCGCAAGAGGAGAATATATGGCGCAGCAATGCCCCTTCGGAAACAGAAGAAAATCAGGGCACTCCGATAAATTTCTCCGATATTGGAGAGGTAAGGAAGGCTGTGATTATGAGTGAAATACTGAATAGAAAATATTAAATACCTTATTATATTATGGCAACCATTTACATGACTGCAGAAGGACTGCAGAAACTAAAAGACGAACTCCGCTTCCTGGAAGGAACGGAACGGCCGCGCGTCATCGCCGCTATTGCGGAAGCACGCGACAAGGGCGATTTGAGTGAAAACGCCGAATACGATGCCGCAAAAGAAGAACAAGGACGGTTGGAAAGCAAAATAGCCATGCTGAAAGCCAAAATCATGGACGCCAGCATCATCGACACTTCCACCATCAATACCGATGAAGTGCAGATACTGACCAAAGTGCATGTGCGCATCCTTAACACCGGCGCAGAAAAGACCTATCAAATCGTGACCGAAGGCGAGGCTAATATCATGGAAGGCAAAATCTCCACCAATACCCCCATCGCCAAAGGCCTGATGGGCAAGAAAGTGGGCGACATCGCCAAGATAAACGTGCCCGCCGGACTGATGGAATATGAAATACTGGATATCACCGTATAAACATCGCGTACAACTATGACCCTGTTCACACGTATTATCAACGGCGAGATACCCAGCTACAAAGTGGCGGAAGACGACCGTTTCTACGCTTTTCTGGATATCAATCCCCTGAAGAAAGGCCATACACTGGTTATTCCTAAACTGCCGGAACCCGAAGCAGACTATATCTTTGATTTGAATGATACCCTGCTGGGCGATATGATGGTGTTCGCCAAAATGGTGGCACGCGGCATTAAGGAAGCCACAGGCTGCAAACGCGTAGGTGTGGCCGTATTAGGCATGGAAGTGAACCATGTGCATATTCACCTTGTTCCGATGGACACGGAAAAAGATATGCTGTTCACCAACCCCAAACTGAATCTTCCCGCAGAAGAGATGTGCGAAATCGCCAACTCTATTGCGGAAGCAATCGAAAAAGCATGACAAAAACGACAACCAACAATCAAAACCAATAAAAAGTTTATGGAAACAAAATTCTCTGGAAAGACTCGTACCGAAAGCGACCTCATCGGCGAGTTGCAGATTCCCGTAGAGGCCTTGTACGGCGTACAAACGCAACGTGGTATTGAGAACTTCCCCATTTCGAAGTTCAAGTTGTGTGACTATCCCGCCTTTATCAACGGTCTGGCTTACACCAAACTGGGTGCCGCTATGGCCAACCACGAACTGGGACTGCTGACCGACGAACAGTTCAAAGGCATCAAGCAAGCTTGCGAAGAACTGCTGGCAGGCAAACATCATGACATGTTCCCCGTGGATATGATTCAGGGCGGTGCAGGAACCACCACTAACATGAATGCCAACGAGGTAATTGCCAACCGCGCATTGCAGGTGATGGGTCACCAATCCGGAGAGTACCAATATTGCTCGCCGAACGACCATGTGAACTGCTCGCAATCCACCAACGATGCATATCCCGCAGCCATCCACATGGGCTTGTATGCCACTCACTTGGAGTTCATGAAACATTATCAGCAGATGATTGACGCTTTCCAGAAGAAAGCCGAAGAATTCAAGAACGTGCTCAAGATGGGTCGTACCCAGTTGGAAGATGCCGTTCCCATGACTCTGGGACAGACTTTCGGTGCGTTTGCAAGCATTCTGCGTGACGAAATCAAACATCTGAACGATGCTGCAGAGGAATTCCTGACCGTTAATATGGGTGCCACCGCCATCGGTACCGGTATCTGCTCCGAGCCCGGTTATTCAGAGAAATGCGTAAAAGCAATGGCACAAATCACCGGCTGGAACGTGGTATTGGCTGAAGACCTGGTAGCCGCCACCAGCGATACATCCTGCATGGTAGGCTATAGCAGCGTATTGCGCCGTATCGCCACCAAGATGAACAAGATTTCGAACGACCTTCGTCTGCTCGGTTCGGGTCCGAAATGCGGTTTGCACGAGATTGACCTGCCTGCACGCCAACCCGGTAGCAGCATCATGCCCGGAAAGGTGAACCCCGTTATTCCGGAAGTGATGAACCAGATTTCATACAAGGTAATCGGTAATGACCTATGCGTAGCCATGTGCAACGAAGCCGCTCAAATGGAGTTGAACGCAATGGAGCCCACTATGGCACAATGCTGCTTCGAGAGTGCAGAAATCATGATGAACGGATTTGACGTAATGCGCAAATACTGCATCGAAGGTATCCAAGCCAATGAACAGCGTTGCCGCGACTACATCACCGGTTCGATCGGTATTGTAACCGCCCTGAACCCCATCATCGGCTATAAGAACTCCACAAAAATAGCCAAAGAGGCTATGGCAACAGGCAAAGGCGTGTATGACCTGGTGCTGGAACACGGCATCCTGACCAAAGAGGAACTGGATACCATTCTTTCGCCGGAAAACATGATTAAGCCCGTGAAACTGAATATCAAGCCGCGCCGCTGATAATCATGCAACTGGTTTTTGCAACCAATAATGCTCATAAGCTGCAGGAAGTACGACAAATACTTCCCGCGGCTTATGAGATTTTATCCCTCTCCGATATCGGTTTCCATGAAGAAATAGCGGAAACCGGTATCACTCTGGAGGAAAATTCGTTGCTGAAAGCCCGCACCGTAATGGACCGACTGAAAGCAACGCAGCCCGAAAGGGCAAAAAACCTGTTCGGCGTAATAGCCGATGATACAGGGTTGGAAGTGGAGGCTCTGAACGG
>Ga0310786_10010503_pt1 | contig 11633 bp, 6 predicted proteins | sample AusTroGonzalo_MG_FD_203881 | JGI IMG/M metagenome (GOLD analysis project Ga0310786, IMG submission 203881) | Bovine rumen microbial communities from tropical cattle in Woodstock, Queensland, Australia - Gonzalo_03 (v2) (version 2) | ecosystem: Host-associated > Mammals > Digestive system >... | reverse complement strand
TTGTTAACCTGAGTTTTCAAAGTAGATACTTCTTTTGATGAAGAAGCTCCAGCTGCGGTTGTAGCAGTAGCTGTGGCTCAAGCAATGGCAGTTCATGCAGCAGCTTTAGCTACAGTTTTTTTTTTATTTTTAGATCGAGTTCATCGGTTAATTGTCCATGGCTTATTTGTATTCATTACACGATTTTCTGTATTGACATTAACAATTCATTTTTTGGTTTTTACAGTATTGAAAGAAAAATCAGAAACAGGCTTTGCTGAAAAGACACTTCAAAATGTCGATTTCCAAGTGTTGGTAGTAGTATTTAGTGCTGTTTTTCACACATTAGAAATTCAATTGACTACAGGTTTCACAGCTGTTTCTACAGCTCATACAATTCAAATTCCAGCAGCTACTGGGATATTTAATATTTTTTGATATCGTTTTTTATCTGGCGAAAAACAATCAACAATTTTATTCTTAGTTGTTTTTATAGTATTTAGTATATCTTCAAAAACCCCAGATACAGTATTTACGCTATCTGACACTAATAAAGTTCACGTATGTAAAACTCTTCATGGAGCTTTAGCGACGTTTCCAACCCAATTTCAAAAAGTTCTTTCATTTTCAGCCATAACCAATCTTTAAAAAAATAAAATACAAACCATGTCTTATTATATATATTTTTATTTCTTTGTCAAATAAATGTGTACTATTTTTTGGTGATTTTTTGACATAAAAAATTTTTTGATGTATAATGATGTATAGAATTTTATATTTTAAAGTACTTAAGATGGTAAATACAATTGATAATCAAAAAGGCAGTGAAATTGATGCACTAAAAGCTCAATGGCAATCTTTATCAGAATGAGCTCTTCAAAAAGAAATGTGAATGTATTATTCACAATGAGATTATGAGAAATGAGATGCATTGAGAAAATTTATAGAAGAACAAAAGAATCCTTCATTAGCTGAAGAAAAAAGTAATAAATTTTGAGAAAGATATACACAGATGCAGAAAGATGTGTCTGAGATAAGAAAAAAATATGAGGAAGAGAGAAAAAATAAGAATTTTAAAGAATGAACTCAAAATTTTATTGAAAGTCAACAAAAAGAAGAAAAAGAAATAAATGACAGAATGAAAACATTTTTTGCACAAGATATGGAAACATATGTTTCCAGTACAAAAGCAGATATAGATGAATTAAAACAAAGTAAAGATAGTCAAATTGATGATTTGAAAGCTCAGTTATCGTGAATTGTGACAAAGTGACCAAAATTATCAGAATACCTTTCAATAAAAAGGAGAAGATTAGTTACAATAAATAATGATATTGAAAATCTAAAAACAGGTGAAGATAAAGAGAATTATCCAAAAAATGTTTTGATATATTTGATGGCATTAACAAATCATGCATTATTTTGAGTAAGACAATCGTTTAAAAGAGATTGGGTGAAATTGACATGGAGACGAAAATCAGATGATATAAAAAAGCATTTGGACATTATAGAGGATAAACTAAAAGTGACAGATAAAGATTCTCCATGGACTATATGATTAAAAACACAATTAAGGCAACATCTTTTAGATGCTAAGCAAGCATATATAAAAAAACAAACAGATAGTGTTGGTTTGACAGCATAAGTTTTTTACTAATTAAATTATATCAAAATGATCCAAACATTAAATCAAGCAAAAGAATATATGTTCGATAGGATACAAAAAATATCTGGAGAAACTGTAAATGAGACAGAAGAAGCAATCATTTCAACATTGTTAGAAGAAAAATTTTATGATAAAATTTGAACTTTAGTTAGCGAAGAAGAAATGGAGTCATTTCAAGCTAAAGATGAAGCAGAGCTTGAGTGAAAACTTTTTTATAGAATACCTAATTATGTATCAATATTAGAAGAAACTACAGCTGAAGTTTTAGCTGATTATTTATCTCCTAGTGTAGATGAATGATTAGATACAGTAAATGATGGATGAGAAGAATAATTTATTTGTTTTACTATAAAGATGGTCTCTACAAAAAAAATAGAAAAAGAGTTACAAGAAAATGTAAGGGATAGAGTAAAAAATGTAGATAAAGTTAAGGAAGTAGAAAAATTTGTAAATGCAAATTTACTCGATGTTTTTTCCTCTCCTGACTTTTTTGTAGATTGAATTACAGAGAGGAAACTCAATAATACTATAGATTCTATTAGAGATGTAGTAACACAAGCAGATGAGAAAATTGAAAGGTTATTGGCAGAATTTGCTGCTACATGAGATGCAGCAAGAAAAGCTGCAATTAAAACAGAAATAAAAGATATAGAAGATACAATCACATGAAAAGTGACACTAATTGATGTAACATGAAATATTACTAGAGATCCATTAAAACCACATTGACCAGTATATGAAATACCAGATTTTTCATACAAAAGAGAAGATTATGAATGATTACAAACTTATGCAAATTATTTTGATTTGTTGACAACAAAATTATCTTGAATCTGTAAAAGATGAGATTCAGGAGCTTGACTAACTATTGATTTAGATTGAAGTTTCTTGAAATGATGAGCAACATCTCCTGATAAATACTATATAGTTTGAGAAGATGGTAAAGAAATAAAACCATATTGATGAAAATATAAAATGAAAATGAATATGGCAGATGGTACAGAAAAAGATGTAGAGATTACATGAATCTCTATAGATTCAGTTACTCATCAACTAAAAATATCAAAGGATGTCACTTTCACGCCAGATGATATTGATACAACAAAGCCATTAGAACTTAATATCGCAGGTACATATTTAGACGTTCCAACAGTATCATGAATTCATACTTGAATTAATGTAGTACATACAAAGAAAATAGAAGTGACTTTAGAGTATGATACAATTAATAGAGCTGTCCGTAGAGGCTTATTTGATACATATAATACGTCAATATCCCCAAATCCAATAACAAAAGCATTAGAAAATACATTTACAGATGATTTTGATACACATAAATATAATCATCATATTGAAAGAAAAGTATTAGAAAAAATCTTGAAAAAGTATAATCCAGCAAAATATGATTCTCTAAATGAAGAACAAAAGGAAAAGTTTTTCCAAAGAATGCTTCGTTGATGATGGAAAGCATGATGAGGTCCTAAATTAGAAGATTTTTATGCTGTGTGAAATGTGAGATTATATAATACATATAGAGAACGATTTATTGCAGACGATAAAAAATGGAATAAAGATCCAAATAATGTTATGTCAAAAGTTCGTTATATAGATTTCATTAAAGATCAAGCATCATCTCAAGATAAATGTAAAGAATTTATAGAAAGTGCATTAGAGAAAGAAATGTGAAAAGAAGTAAACTTTAAGAAGATTTGTGCAAGATTTACAGAGTTTTTGGATGAAATAGAAGAGAATAAAACTGATAATGATATGAATGAACGTATGGATAAGGATTTCTTTAAAAAAGAAAAAAAGAGTCTTAGAATGAAGAGATGACCACGATCGCCATTTCGTCCAAGAGATGTAAATTATATGAGATTTTTCAATTGATCATCAAAATCAATGAAAGGTGAGACTGTAAATATTTATACTAGAGAATGAATTAGAGAAAAGTGAGAAAAACAGCCATTCAAGTATGATTTAAACATGAATATAACATGAAAAAATTGCATGGATTTAACAATTAAAATTGATGGACAAAAAAATCCAATTTCAATAAAATCTGGAGAACCATGGACATTAGCTCGTAGGATACTTAGAGATAATAGAATCCCATATTGAAAAGCCAGAGCACATATGTGTTTTAATGTTTATAGAGCTATGGTAGAGATGGCAAAAGACAACGATATGTCTCTTAAATACCGTGATGGTTGAAAATTAAGAGAAATAGATTTTGTTGATGGAAATTTAGTTATGAAAGAACGAAATGAAATATGATATAAATCTGATAAACCAGAAGAAAAGTTTACACAAAAAGTATTTTTGTGAGTAAACGACTTTGAAAGAGATGGTGATGCTGATGATATATGAATTTTGAGAAGATGAATAGAATGATTATGATTGCACTTTAATAAAGCTATGAATACATTGCACAGAAAATATCGTAAATGAGTTGAGAGGAGATTTGTTTGAGCATTACATTCTCGTAATAGATTTAGATTACCAGTCACGGCATGGACTTCTCCAATAAAAAAATTATTAAATTGTAAAACTGTTTCAAATTTTGATTTTACAACAACAGTTAATTCAAAATGAGAATCTATAAATATCGATTTTTCAAGAAATAAATTTACAATCAATATGAATTGATTGAAGAAATCAATTTCTTCCAGGGATTTGTGAAAATTATTAAACCATAGAGAATGAAGAGTTAGAGTATTTGATGGTATGGAAAGAGATATAGTAGAAGGTGTATATGTAGCATTGATTAGTAAACTAAGGGAGAATTCAAAGATAGCTCGTACAAGTTTTTGATTCGTTGATGATGTTACTTGAAGATTATATGTATTGGACAAAGATTGAGATTTCTGATATATACCAAAGAAAGATCGAAAAGGAGTTTTTGGACATCCTATGAGATGATTGGTTTGATGATTAATACCAGGAATAAAAAAATTCTGAGCATTAAAAGATAAAAAATTATCTACGATGAAATGATATACAAAATTAGATCCAGAAACAGATGCAGATGAAATTCATGAAATCATGAAAAATCCATTTCTTATGCAGAGATTAGTCAGAGCAATGAATAGAAGAATGGGATTACTCGAATCTATGAGATCAATAATTTGGAGCTAAAATAGAAAAATAATACAAAACGAAAATATGGAATTGGATATTCCATATTTTTTAATAGTATAAAAATATGTCAAGTCATATTTTTTAAGAAATTATCTGATTTTTGCATTTTTTTTTGTTTTAGGGTAGAATGATATATAGGAAAAATTTTATTATATATTTTGCAAAAATGAATAACAAAAACACTTATGAAGCCATCTGAAATCAATTAGATGAGAGAATTAAAAAAAGTACAGCTGTTATAGAGTGAATAAAATGAGAACTTTTTGATGTGCTTACACTTTGAGATGATGATAAATCTCGCAAAGAAGTATGAGAAAAAATAAGAGATCAAATAGATGACAAGATAAAGAAAGCAAAGGAAGAAATCTATAAAGAAGTTCGTAATTGAATTAGAACTAAACAGGAAGGTGAAGAAAAAATAAAACAAAGTACATATATCCAAGGTTTAATAAAGATTAGAAAGGATATAAATATTAGATTACAAAATAATAGTAATAAAACAGATGGTAATATATTGGATTTAGATAAAGACAAAAATTTCAATAATACAGTTTTAGATCAATTTGCAGAAGACATAATAGAATCGAGTAAACAACAGGAATTTAAGAAAGAATTTGAAACTGATTGAGCATTATATACGCGTATCAAGAAAGCGGATAGAAAAATAAAAAAAGAATTATGGGAAAAAATAAGAGAGAAAATGGGTAAAAGAAATTTAACAGATATTCAAATAAAAAATTTAGAGAAAATAAGAGAAGATTTAGATGAAGAATGAACTTATATCGAGAAAATTAGCAAAGCAAAATCAGATTTAAAGGAGAAAATAAATGATATGACTTTGTATGGAAAGCCGAAAGTAGAGATAACTGATCCATTTGAAATTAAAGTAAGATTAGAAGATTTAGCCGTATGAGATATTATATTTTATAAACACGAAAGAAAGACATGAAAAAGAATAGAAAGATTTGAAAATTTTAAGGCATGAGAAACAAGTAGAATTTGAATAAAATGAGAAAGGCCTGGGCAGCAGTTATGAATTGAAGATAGATATAGAGTAATAAAAAGATGACTAGACACCGTTGAATTATTGAACATTACTATGAAAAACGAATGATATAGCGACGATCAATCAACAATAAAATTGTTTGTAGGTGACATTGTTTCAGAGAAAGATAAAATTGAAAAAATTTGGATCGTGAACCAGCTAAAATGAAAGCAATCTAATGATATAAATCATTGAAATGAATGATGAAATAATGGTTGAAATGAATGATGAAATAATGGTTGAAATGAATGATGAAATAATGGTTGAAATGAATGATGAAATAATCATTGAAATGAATGATGAAATAATGGTTGAAATGAATGATGAAATAATCATTGAAATGAATGATGAAATAATGGTTGAAATGGATGATGAAATAATCATTGAAATGAATGATGAAATAATGGTTGAAATGAATGATGAAATAATCATTGAAATGAATGATGAAATAATGGTTGAAATGAATGATGAAATAATGGTTGAAATGAATGATGAAATAATGGTTGAAATGAATGATGAAATAATGGTTGAAATGAATGATGAAATAATGATAGAAATGAACACCTTTCTGAACAAAGAGAACGAGTCGCTACGATATCAAATGTTACTCAAGTAAATCGTGCTATATGTCAGCGTGAGGCGGATGAAGAATTGAGAAAGAGAAAAGAAGATTTGCCACGATGGAATCTCTTTGATAGAGCTAATTTATTTTTGAGAAGGAAATTTATCAAAGATAGAATAGTAAATAAAAAAATGTGATGAAGTAAGGATATTTTTTCTATGGATTGGAGTGAATCTGGTCAATCAGCTGCAGATCGTCATCAAATAGAACAACAAAATGATTTTGCTGAAAGAATGAAAGTAGCAATACAAGATATTGATGCTAACAATTATCCGGAGACAAGAAGAAGATTAGATGAATTATTGGGTAGATTGACATGAAATAAAGATACTGTGCCACCACGAGAAAGAGAAATATCAGATCCACAATTTCAGACAGAATTCACAAATATTATGAAACAATCTTGAAAAATTTTCGATAAAACAAGGCCATGAACTGCTACAAGTACAAATTGGAGGCCTATTAGTGAAATAATTAAGTCAAATAATATAGACCAACTTAGTACAAATATTTTGATGCAAGCAAATAAATTTAGAGAACAACAAAGAATGACATGGAATATCGTTGACCATATAAATAAGAATCCAGCTGAGAGTGGTGATAATTTTGATAAATATTGTAGAGGAGAAATTCAAAAATTTGTTAATAAATTTAACGATATGCCAGATTTCTTACAACAAATGTGATTATCTTTAGATAAGACAGATGACATAAAGACATTAAAATGACATGTGTGAGCTTTATCGGCAATTCAAGCTCAATCATTGAAGCTTAGGATACAAATGCTTGATGATGGTGGAGAGGCTTACAATGTGAAAAAAACTTGATGAGTGCTTACAAAAATATGAAGATTTTTGGACGATCCAACATGATGAGAAAATACAAGATTTGGAAGATGGATGAATAGACACCAGAATGTGAAAGAAGCATTTGGTCGAGTTTGGTGAGCAACAAAAATCTGAGCTATGATGACACCAGCTCTTTTATTAGCACCAGTATGACCATTAGCTGTTGCTGGTTGAGTGGGTTGAATGTCACTTTTAACTACATTATTCAAGAGGCCTTCTCACTATGAAAAAGAGCATAGATCATATCAGAGAATGCAAGCAACCAATTTGGAAGATTATCGTGCAAGACGTGAAGAATTAGCAAATGAAGTTGCATGAATGAAATGGTATGAGTGACGTTTTTGGTGATTCAGAAAAAAGACTAGAGAGAAAAAGATGATAAGGGATCAATACAGAGATTATGTACAAGCTACACAAGATCAATTGTTATTGAGTCAAGATTTAGTATTAAGAATTACAAAAAGATTAAATAATAAAAATTCATTATCTTGAATAGAAAGAACAAACCTTGTAGCTTATGTAACAGATTGATTAGCAAGATTGGATTATCATAAAAAAACGGGACAAAATTTCTTATGATCAAATAATCCATCAGTTGCAGAAAAAGAATACAGAGATTTGCAAAATGCTGTAATGTGATGAGCAAAGAGATTGTGATTAGTAGATGTGAATTGAAATCCAGATATGGATCAAATTAGGAATAATAGCCCGTACGATGCATATTACAATAATACGATAGATATAATAGAGAATTGATCTTGAGATGAATATAATAATCAATGATATTTGAAAGCTAGAAAAAGATATAAAACTAGACGTGCTTTGAAAACAGCAGATGGAGCTCTTAAGGCTTGAGCAATATCATTTGGATTGTCTTACTTAGCATCTAGTTTGGCTAGTCATGATAAGACAACAATAGTAGATACCTATACAAACCAACATAATTGAAAGGTTTGATGAGAATATAATTTATGAGATATGCAGGAACATCTTTTTGTGTCATGAGATGTAAATCCGACTATGAATAGTGTAATTAATAATAGCACAACAGAAATTACGTGAGGTACATTATATTCTTCAGTTGATTCTGTGTACTGTAGTGCGGCTAAATGAGCTTCTGAATTAGCAGCTGCAAATGCTGATCTTGCTACCGCATTATCAAATCCAGTGGTAGCATGAAATCCAGATTTGGTATCGGCTATCAATAATTATGTGGTAGATGCAACTACAAAAATATGAGCGATTCCATGATTATCAGCATGAAACCATGATTTAGCTCTAGCTAGAGCAATTGAAGCAGCAAAGGAGTGAATATTGGAGCCGGTTATTGCTAGTTGAAACACATCGGTCGTTGTTAATCCAACTTGATTACTTTGGACGAATGGATGAATTCAATCGACATGATGAGCTGTATGACAAACATTTAGAAATATGTGAGTAATGTGATTAGATTATGTTCAGCATTGAACAGAAAAAATTGTTGAACATGTGACTAGAGCTATACCAATTCCTCGAGGAATAAACACATTCTGAGAATCAAAAAAATGATGAGATTGAAAACACAAGACAGATACTCTTCAAAGCTGATCTCAACCAGAAGATTCAGATGAACCAGATGGCAAAGATTGAGGAGGTAATGAATGAGATGGGCACTTATCTGAAAATGATAGGCCTAAAAAACCATGACCACAACCCATAGACCCGAAAGAAAATCCAGATGGTGTCCATAAAGATGATGAACCTAAACCAGAAGATGTATGAAAAAAGATATGAGAAGTAAAATGAATAGTAACAAGATGACAAAAAATTAATGCTATTGATGATAGTGATTTGTGAGTTGAATATCCTGGAGAAGGTGCGATGTTAACACCGATTCAGGCTGCAGCAAATCTAATAGTATGTCATTGGGAATGAAATACTTCAGAGCAGAGAGAAAATAAATTTTCACCAGAAGATATAGAAGCACTTAATTCCATTTCAGATAGAAATGAACAGATTATCTATCTAGCAAATAGGATAGAAGAAGATAGAGCTGCAATAGAATACAGTTTTGAACAACAAGAATTCGATAGGATGTTTCAAGAAATTGAAGAAAAACTACCAAGAAGTTTGAAAGATATATTTTGAGAAGATTACAGATGTTTAAATACTCCTATGTCCAAGAATAGAATTCACCTAGTATCAGATCGTGATTTTTTAGCTGTAGATTGCAATTCCAAAGAATGAGATTTATGAGTTTTTAGAAGTAGACAGTGAGATATTTATATTAGTTGTTCAGTTATAGAAAGTTCAAGGTTAAGATGAAGAATTCTTGCAAAGGATGATATTGGTACATATCCAGAATATCTTCTATTTATATTAGAAAATGTAATTCATGAGATGATACATTCTATGAGTGCTATTAATTATTATGATACAAAGAAGGAATGAAATAAATCTGATTACTATCCAAGAAGAGTCGGATTAAAACGCATGAAAATTGATAAAAAAACTTGAGTGCTCTCTGCTGCTGATTGAACATGATTTAATGAAGCGGCTACAGAATCTCTAACTTGGGAAATCCTAAGTAGGTTTCATGAGCCTTATAAAAACCCTGAAATTAAAGATGATTATATGGCTTACAAAGGTTATATAAATGTTATTGAACAGATGGAAAAATCCGATGGTATTAAGAAAATGGACTTTTGGACAGCTATGTTAATCAGAAAAAGAAGAGAAAACCCTGATGAAGTTGAAAAAAATACTCCTTTGTATGAATTAGTGACAAAGATTAATTGAAAAAATAGGCCTAATTATTATGATATAATAATGAATGCGATGGATAAAGGTGTAGACATTAACCATATTGTTGTTTTTATAAAAACAAAAAATATAAATACTTTAAAGAGGGGATTACCTGAAGATAAAAAATTGTCAGATGTTTTTGAACAATCTTTACTTACACCAGATTGATCAGACTTTAAAGCTGAAATTTTAAATGCGTATAGAGGTTAATACTTTTTATTATATAAAACAAAAAAATGCAAAACGAAGACTTTTTAGAGCAATTAATTATTAAGGCTAATCCAGATCTTGATGATGCTGGTATTGAATTAATGGTCTCAGATGCACAGCCAGTACTACAAGAACGAGTTTTTACAAATATTATTGCTAAGTTAAATTCAGAACAGAGAGATCAACTTATAAAGCTTACTGAAGATAAAAATTATGTTTCATGAAAGGCTTATGAATATCTCTGTTCAGTTATACCAAATTATGAATGATTTATCGGTAAAGTTTACGATGATTTTGAAAAAATGTATTTAGAAAATTTTAAAGAATTTTCAAAATAGTTATTAAATATTATATGCAAAATCCTGTCTTTAATATTTAGGCAGGATTTTTTTAATTTTTCCATCTTTACTTTTTCACTAAAATTCTTAATTATTTATTATTAACATTTAATTAATTTCAATGCACTGAATTTACAATCCGTATGATTTTTATTTCAACAAAGCTAAACAAGAGTGATACAAAGCTCGTAGTGTTTTTAAGCTTGAAGAAATCCAAGAGAAATTCAAAATCATAGACAAGAATACTCACAAAGTGCTTGATATTGGTTGTGCACCTGGAAGCTGGATGCAGTATACTCATTCACTACTTCAAAAAATGAATGTGAAAGATTTTTCGATTGTTTGATTTGATATCAAAGAGAGTACTGTAAATTTACCAAATGTACATCCTTATGTCCAGAATGTGACAGTAATCGATAAAGTAGAAGAAATTTTGGAAAATGAATGAATTATCCCATACGATTCCGAAATAAAAAATTCATGAGTGGATTTTATTCAGTCAGATATGGCTCCTAATACCGTTTGACATAAATCTGTGGATGCTTTGCGTTCGGTTTGATTACTCGAAGAAACCTTGCGAATTTATAAAAAATATTTAAAACCCAATTGAAGATTTGCTATCAAAATCTTTATGTGACCCGGATTTCAAGAATTTGTAGCAGATTTAAAACAACATTTTGGATGAAAGAATATTAAAGTGTTCAAGCCAAAAGCATGTCGTGCTATTTCAAAAGAAACGTATATAGTTAAAGTCGCTACCATTATTGTGTCATCCTGAGCGAAGTGAAACGCAGTCGAAGGATATAAAATTTATATATAAAATTGTTTATATGAATACATATTATGTTTACATATTAACAACTAAAAATAATAAATTATTATATATTTGAGTAACTAATAATTTGGAAAGAAGATTATATGAGCATAAGAATAAATTAATAGAATGATTCACAAGTAAATACAATATTAATAAATTAGTTTATTATGAAGAAACAACAAATAT
>Ga0310786_10010502_pt1 | contig 11633 bp, 13 predicted proteins | sample AusTroGonzalo_MG_FD_203881 | JGI IMG/M metagenome (GOLD analysis project Ga0310786, IMG submission 203881) | Bovine rumen microbial communities from tropical cattle in Woodstock, Queensland, Australia - Gonzalo_03 (v2) (version 2) | ecosystem: Host-associated > Mammals > Digestive system >... | reverse complement strand
AACCACTTGCAAAATTAGCTAAAATAATATTCTTTTTATTATTAAATTTTTGTTCTTCTGTTTGATTTGAATATTTATTATAAAAATATAAATTTTTAATCTCACCAGAATATACATCTATATTATACTCTAATTCTTCACAAATATTATAAAGCTCATATAATTCAGGAGTAAAATTATAAAATAATAAATAATTATCTGGATTATTTTTTAAAAAATCTTTTAATTTTTCTAATCGTGAAGTGTCATACCAAATAGATTTTTCAGCATTACCTTGAAAACCAATAGATAATTCTTTAGCTCTTAACATAAATTGTCCTATTGTTTCTGCTAAATAATTTTCTGAAGGATAGTCAATATTTCTATAAAAAGGATTTGCTATTGATTTTTTAGAAGTAATAATTTGTAATAAATTTCTTCTTTTTAATTCTTCATTGATTATTGAAGTTTTATAATATTCATAAGTATATAATTTAAAAATAGTTGATTGAGGAACTTCAATATATGTAAATATTTGCTCAGGTAATTCAATAACACTATTTGTTAATAATGATATAGAAAATTTATCAACTAATTTTAATAATGAATCAATGTTTTTATAACCAACAATAGGTTGTTGATAACCTAATAAGCCTGGTAAATTTCCTCGTATACACCAATTTTTCATAAATTGTCCTTTTAAAATATTACATCCAATAAATTGAAGTTGTGTATATAAATCTATATAGCCAGTTGTAAAAGGTGTACCCGTGAGTAAATATGAGTACAATTTTGACCTTTTAAAATTAATTTGTTTTTTAATTTGATAAATAGCTTTTGTTTGTTTTGATGTTTCTTCTTTCATTTTATGAGATTCATCAATAATAAAGCAAACACTATCATCTTTTTTAATATTATCAATAAAGTCTTTAACAATATCAGATAATTGTATTTGTTTATTTTTTTTAGATAGAAATTGTTTTCTATTAAATAATGCTTCATAATTAATTAATAATACATCATTATTAGTATATTTAATTTCTTTATTTTGTTTTGTAATAATATTATATGGACTCATATTAGAAAAAGATAGCCAATGTAAAAATGAGCCTCTATCATTTTCAGTTTCTAATGTTTTTGATTTTAATGTGATAATTATTATTTTATTACATTTGTGTAATTCTGAAAATGCTAAAGATATTGGAGTTTTTCCCAATCCCATGTCTAGCCAGAGTCCAAATGAAGTTTTTTCTTTATATGTATCAACAATTGTTTTTTGCCAATTGTATAATTTATCATAGATTGACATTTTACATTTTCCTTATAATTATATGTTTTGATTTCAAAAGTTTAACAGAAGTTAAATTTTGAACTAATAAATCGATGGAAAGCAATACCTATCGATTAAAATTACATTACTCAGAGTTCATAGTTGCTTCTTTTCATAACTTCAATTTTATAGTCTATGAAGAAGGTGACTAACCTAAATTATATATTATAATTCATTAATTATTTTTTTAATACATTCTTCAACAGTATGATAGTCAACTTTTTTTCTAATAAAATTTATAAAAAAGTTTTTTAAATGTTCAGAGTTAGGATTTATATAATGTCCTATTCTAGCTTTTTTACTTGGTTTTCTAAATATATAAACTGCATTTGATGAATTACTTCTACTTATTTTTACATCATATTTAGATTGTAAATCATATAATTCATCGTTAGGGTCAGTTATTTGTGCATCATCTAATTTTACTATTTTTAATTTCATAATAATTCTCCAATACTATATGTTTTACAATGTGGACATTTACACTCATCTATTCTATTATACCATTTAGGTTTTCTATAATAATACCATGTTCTTCCACATTCCCAACAATTAAATTGATAAACTTTTCTTGATACTTTTCTTTTTGTTTTTTCTATTGATTTTTCAAAAGAATTTGTTCTTTGAACTTTAATTCCATATTTTTTATATATTTCATTAGCTCTTACTTTCCACTCGCCTTTATGTCCATCTTTATAAACTTCAGGGTATGAGTGAAGTAATTCATGAATTACAACTTCTAAAATATCATCTTCTTTAACTAAACATTCATTAATTTTAATTAGATAATTATTATCATCTAATCTTCTACATAAACCATTTCTTGATGTTCCAGTACATTTTTTAAATTCACAATTATGATTAATTGTCCAAAGATTATTTACTAACGTAAATCCTTTATTAATAATAGATTCAAACTTATTAATTGATTTATTAATTACTAACATTATACGTTGCCTCCTTAAATACAATTAGCAATGTATAATAATATATGTTCTAAAATATATTTAGGATTGTTTGCATATTTAGTTTCATCTGAATAATAATTATCTTCAAAATATAATTCAGCTCTATTACCATTTTCATTAATTATATCAATATAACTTTCTTCTTCAATTTCACCTTTTTTAATTTCATAAGTTTCATTATTATAAGTAAATGATTCATCTTGTTGATAATAAGTTGTTGGATGATATCTTAAAATAAATTTAAAATAATTATCAAATACTACAGAATGTTTGTTAATTCTTAATCCATGTTTTCTTTCTTGATAATACCAAGTGTTCTTCAGTGTGTCAGTTAATTGTTCTCTTAAATCAAAATTGTTAAATTGTTTTTGTGTCATAATTTACTCTCCTTTAAAAATATACACCTTTATAATTAATTTTTATTATTAATTAATTATAGTTATATTATATCACAATTTTAAAGGTTTGTAAATACTTTTTTGCAAAATTTTTAAAAAATTTTTTATTTTTTTTATTTCAGACGACTTTTTTATACTCTTCAATAACTTTTTGATATAACAAATTCATATCGTTATAAATTTTTTTCAAATTCATTTTAACAAATTGTTGTTTATCATAATCATATTTTAAAAGACCGTTCATAACAACATTTGATGTTTTATATACTTCTTTATATATTTTATTATATTCTACAATAGTTTCTTCTATTGTTTCATATCCACAATATATTTTTGTATAATCAGCCACATACCACTTTTTTTCAAAGTAAAATAATAATATACAGTGTCCATCTTTAGGAGTATTTGCTGTTAGTAAACAACAATAGATTTTATTATTAAATAAACAATAACTTAGTAAAGCATGAAAACCATCACAGTCATCTTTAACTAATCCTCCAACATAATCTTCATATAATTGTGGAGGTGGAACAATAGCATCCCATAATTGGTCATAGCTATCATCAGTGTATGTAAAAGATTTTTTTAATTTTTTAGTTAATAATTTTATATCATCTAAATTAGATACAACGTCTTCACTAAGAACTCCTGTGTTTTTTCTTTTTTTGTTCTTAAATCTTGTATTGCTCCACCAACACCACCAACTAATAGCAATATTACAAATAATTTTCCAAAATATATTTTTATACATTTTTTTCTTCTTTCTTTTTAGCATCTTTATATGCTTTAATTTTTTCTAATCTTTCTTTTCTTGCTTTTTTATCTTCAGCTTTTGTATTATGCTTTTCTTCTAAAAATTCACCTTTATTTCTTTTTTGATTTCTTTCTACTTTTCTAAAAAAATTACTCATTTTATTATTTAACTCCTTCTAAAATTAATTTCTGAGAACTTTATCTTTCTTAATGTATATAATTATAAATTAAAATTTTCTAGTAAACTCTAGTGAATACCACCAAATGCTTTTAAAGCAATTCTTAAACATGCACAGAATCCATCTTTTGTTGTTACATACTTTGATGTTTCATCTTTTGTTTTACTAAACTTGAAATTACTAATATCAGCAACTGTATTTTTACAAGATTTATCTATTAATAAAATCTTTTTCGAAAATGCTAAGTTTACTTGAGCAACACTTTTATCAAAATCATCTATTGTATATCTTTCAATACTCAAACCTTTTGTATATACTGCTTTTAATGCAATTGTATCACTACAATCAATAAATACATTTTTATTAATTCCAAATTCTTTTAATTTTTCTAAACCTTCTTCAACAGATGCTTTAAACTTTATTTCTCTTTTGATACAAATTTTCATATTTATACCATACTTAATTGATGCTTCACAAGCTTTCCAAATATCTCCTTCTTTATTAAATAATATTATAGAATAAGTTGTTTCAATAGTTGAAGTATCAATTACATTTTCTTGATTAAATGCTCTACCATATACCATAAACTTTCTATCTAAAAATACAAATAATAACATCATTGAAAATGCATCTACAATATCATCATGTTCAACATAAGGAAATGCTAGTAATCTCTTTTTAAGATTTAATAAACCATCGCTTAGTCTATATTTTCCAGTAAGTTTATTATATATAGTTTTAACAAAAACAACATTGTTCATATATAATGTTGATGACTCTAATCTTTGTGTTTTTGATAATGTACCAGGTTGAAATGCTTGAATTCCAGGTATTTCATCTTGTGTTTGTTGAATTATTGGAGAACCATTGGCTTTATCTTCTATTATTTGTATACAACCAGGAAATTTAATATCTAAACTTTTTACATATTCTATAGATTTTTTAAATGCCATTTTAGCTTCTAAACAATCCCATAAATATAAAGTCATTCCTATTTTATATGCTAATAAAGAACCAAGATTATCTGACTTTTCTTTATCTTTAACTGGAAAGTCATGACTTGCATAAATCATTTCACCATCGTCTATACTTTGAACTTCTGTTAAATCTTTTTCAATAATCATAGATTCAACAACAACATTTTTATCTGATGATTTAGGGTCTTGTAAATATTGAGCTTTCCAAATACTACTATTTTCTCCGCCACAATCAATCTTAATAGCATCATATTCGCCAAATCGTTCAGGCCATAAGTAATCACCTTTTTTCCAAATAATAATTTGACCAGATATAGGACAAACAACATATGTGTCTTTATCAAATTTTGCTGGTAATACAACTTTAATATATGAATCATAAAGTTCAGAATCTTCTTCTAAACGACCAGTAATATCATTTGGAGCTAATCTTTGTTGAATATTCATAATACAATACTTATTACGATTATTAACACGAGATGGCATTGTATTTCTAAAATAACTCCAAGCATTATTCATTTCTTCCATATCTTTAACTGCATCTTCAGCATTAGTTAAGTCGTCATTTATTATTATATCACCACCATAACCAGTCAATGCATTACGATTTATTGAATATAATTCACCACCACGTTCATCAATAATGTAAGAACTAGAATTTTTTAAATATGATAAGTTAAAAATTTCTTGATATCTTTCGCTATTGATAATCATTTGTCTTTGCAAATTCATTTTTGTTGATAGTCCACCTGTATGAGAAATAGAAACTACTTTTGCAGGATAGAATGTCCATAACCACGTTGGTCCAAATACATTAAATATTTTACTTTTTGTATGTCTTGGAGGAACGTTTACATTTATTTTATTTTTATCTTGTCTTACATCAATAACTTCTATTTCATCACTAGGCTCTGGTAAATTTTTAACTTCAACGGGATTATAACCAATCCAAGGACGTACCATGTATTGAAATACTTCACAGTAATATTGTATTAATTTTCCATCAATAAACTTATCAGAATCGCAAGTGTCCCAAAAATCTTTTACAAAATCATATAAACTTTTTCTATATATTTCCTTGTATATTTTTCGTTGAAGTACATTCATTATTTTTTATTTGCTACTTTAGGAGCTTTTGGAACTTTAACTTCTTCATTAAAGATTCCTAACTCAGTAATAATATCAGCTATAAGCTTAGAAGTTTTTTCATCACATTTTTTAATTCTCTTAATTAATAATGCAGTTTTCTTGTTTGCTTCAGTTAATTCTTCAATACTCTTTTCATGTTTAGAAATATCTTCTTTAAGACTTTCAACTAAATCACTAAACTTTTCAGAACTTTCTTTTGTTTCTGTTAAGTAGTTCAACAACATTGTTTGAGCAGGTATAACTTTTTGTAAGTTAATAATTGCTTGAACTCTTGAGTCAATCATTTCTTCAAATTTTACAGTGTACTTCATATTTTTTAAATCCTCCTTTAAACTATTTGTTTATTTTTAATACACATACTTAATTGCTGTCTTGTCATAGATACTACAGTATCACTTCTATAATCATATACTTCATATGTATTTTTAGTTAAATCTTCTTCATCAAATAATGGTTGTGGAGCACATCTACAATTAGGAAACTCACCAGCATTTCCTCTCATTCCATCTAATAATGGCTTTTCATCATACTTTCTCCAAAATACAATTACATTATTCATAGCTTTATGAGATGGTCTTGTTCGTTTATCATTAGATGCTCTCCATAAATAACAAACACTACCTAAATCAGTAGCTCTATTTTCAGATATTGTTGTTTGTAATTTTGCAGTTTCAGTTCTAGCTATTAATTTAGCTCTTGTTGCACCAGATTCACGTAAAACTTTTTCAAATGTTCCACGTCCTACTGAACCATCAACAGTTTGTTTCATTAATGTTTTAATGTATTTATATTTATATACATCTTTAACTTCTTCTGGTATAGATTTAATCATTCTAAAATTATGAATAATTGCTTTTTTAAACAATTGTTCTTGAAATTCAGTATAAGTTTTTGGAAGAACTCCAGCTCTTCTTTTTTTAGCATTATTAAAAAATTCTCTCCAAATACCTCTTTGTTGACTAATTCCAAGTTTTGCTAATTCAACTGAGAATTTTTTATTAAACTGTTTAAACTTTCTTGATTTTTCTAATTTTAAAATAATATCATTAACTTTTTGTCTATCAAAATTTACATCTTTTTTTCTAGCTTCATTAAATACTTTTTTAAAAACTGCTTCATAAATTTTTTTAATTTTTTGCTCTATTCTATTATTCATCTTCCAGAACTCCCGTTCCAATTATCTCCTCTATTAGATTCTGATAATTCGTTAACAACTTGAATTTCACTAGTATCAATTGCTAAAATGTATAATGAAAATACTCTATCGCCTTTTTTAAACTTTATAGTTTTAAAAAAACTATCGTTATATAATATTGTATGTAATTCTCCACGATAATTACTATCTATTAAAGGATTTTTTAATATTAAATTTTTGTATTTATTACAAATAGATGTTCTTAATGCAAATAATCCAGAATAGTATTTAGCAATTTCAATGCATACGCCAGTATTAATAATTACTTGTTGACGAGGCTTTATAATAACATCTTCTTTAAGATAGAAATCAAAACCAGCATCTCCTTCTCTTCCTTTATGAGGACATATCGTATTATTTAATAATTTTACTTTCATATAGAATCTCCTTTAATTTTGTAGAATTCATTTTAAAATGATTTTTATCATATTCAAAAATGTCTTTTAACTCTGGAAATTTATTACTCATGTATGAACCTTCTTCAATAAATCTTGTAGTATTTTTAAATCTATAAGAAAGACCATCATCAGTTAATCCAGATTGTAAATTATTTTTTATTAAAATATTATTTAATCTTCCAGTTAAAAAGTGCTTTAAAATTAATTCTAAAGTAAATTCCATATCTTCACATTTTGAATCAGGATTATATTTAACATTTGACGTTTTATATAATTTTAAATTAAAAATTGAATTATTACAAATACACTTATATAAATCAATAATATGATTATTATCTGCTTTATTATAACAAGCACTTAAAGCAACTACATAATCTTTATTATTTATCATATAATTATATAATGTTATTAATGCTTCTTCTAATGATATTTCTTTATTATTAAATACATCTTGTATATATAATATATCATCATCTAACATAAAACAATATTTATAATTATTTTTTATTGATGTGTCTAATACATATTGTCTTTTTAATGCTAAATTAGGATTTTCAAAGCTATCTATAATATGAACATGAGATTCATAGTTATTAATATACTCTTGTAAATAACTATCAAATCTATATACAAATACTTTCCAATTAAGATTTGTATTTTTTAATAAATTACAAGTAAAGTTATTAGGTCGTTTATAACTAACAACATTGATTATATAATCTTTCATAATTTTGTAGCCTTTCTGTAGTTATATTCCATAAAATATCATTTATAAGAGTTGTTTTAGTTTTAAATAATTTTTTATAATAATTTCTTTCTGCATCAGATAAAATATATTTAATTATTCTATCTTTAGCTTCATCAATATACCAATCAAAATCTAAATCAATATCTTTTGCTAAAAGATTTCTAATGTCTTTATTATATACTAAACATCTATCAGGACAACTTTCAACTGAATCATATGTTACTTTTTCATTATGTTTTTTAACTAATTTTCCATATGTTTTATCATTAATAGCAAATATTCGATTAACTCTATTTACATTTCTATCATAATATTCTTTATTATTTTTATCATATCTAATTAATGCTATATCATCATACATTCCACCAAGTTTTTTAATTATTTGATATTGTTTCAAATATTTATTATAATCAACAATTGTTGTTTCTAATGGAATGTTATATAATAAAAAGTCAACTACAGCATCATCAATTATTTCTAAATTACTTCTCATAATATCTGCAAAATGAGCTTCATCATTATGATACTGAGCAACAAAAGCTCCTTTTGTTTTAATTTTATTATTATCATTTAATAATATGTAATTATTAACATCTTTTTGATAAATAGCTTTTGCAATTGTTTTTTCAAGAATTAATCCTGTTTTTTGTTCCCAATATTTAATTTTTTCATCACATTTTTCTTTATTCAATGGTATTATAATAATACCATCAGTATTTGATTGTATTAATTGCATATAATCTTCCATTGATTCAATTAAATCTATTAATAATAATTGTCCAGTAATACACATCCAATTATTATTTCTTTCATCATATAATTTACTAAATTTAGCTTTCATTGCTCCAGATGTTGTATTTATTGGAAGTTTTAATGCATCACTTTTTTTGCTAAATTCTTTACTTTTTAATAAATATTCTTCTTTTTTAGATTTGTTTGTTTCTTCATTAGCTAATTTAGCAAAATATGATTTATTTTCTTTAGCTAACATTCTTTTTGCAACTAGATTCTTAAAATTTTCTGGATGTGACATCGCTCTACTACATAAATTAAAATTTATCATCATATTAGGATAGTATGAACCCACATCAACTAACCATATTTCACCACGATACACAAAGTTTTCAATAGCTCCATGAATTCCACCATTAGAAATTACATGAGGAACATCAGCAATCATCAATTCTAAGCTTTTGTCATAATCTAATTTATTACAATCAACAAAAAATGAAACTGCATCATAATACTTACTAATTTCTATTGGAGCTATTGATAAATCATAAGGTTGAAGTCCATCTTTAAATTTAGTATAATCTGCTTGAAGTATTTCAGCACATAGTTGTTGATTTGTATATTCTAACATATTTAATGGCATATCATATTCAGTTAATAACACTAATTTATTAACCAATCTATCAGCTCTTAATAATATTTCTTCTACTGTAGCATCAACGTCATGCTGATTATATTCAAACACTAAATTAATTTCTTCTTGAGTTAAAGGTCTTTGTATATTAAATGGAACATCTGTCTCTTCAATACTCATTCCGAAATAACCTTCGATTTCTTTTAATGAATATCTAATAGCATCTTGCATTACATCTAAAGAAAACATTGTGATTTCATTTAATTTATATTTTTTAATTGCATCTTTTCTTTTATTTTCTTCAATTATTTCATTACTAATTTTTTTTAATTCTGGACAATCAATTCCTTTAATTAAGCATTTAATTATTGTATTATCATAGCCTAAAGTATTATGACCAGCCCAAATATCATTTTGATGAATTTCATAAAATTCTTTAAGTTTAGTAATATCATTATGCAATTTTGTATATTCATTAGTTTTTATTGATTTAGCTGTAATAAACCAGTCATACCAATAAACTTCCATATCATAAACGATAATATCATAATCATTCATTTACTGCCTCTAAAATTTCTAAACAATCAATTAATGATATTACTCTCTTTATTATTTCATAAGGAGTTTCAAAGCTAGTATTAAATTTATAAACTTTAAATCCTTGTGATAATAACTCATTAGCAATATCATCAAATAATTTTAAATCTTCTTTAATAGAAAATTCTTTTTCATTTGTTATTTTACATCTAACTTTTAAATCTTCAACTTCAGCAGTTAATAATATAATTATTTTATTTTTGCTTAATGATGATAAGTTATATTCGTAGTTTCTATTATATTTTCTAGAATATGCTATTTGAGTAATAATACCTCTAGTATTAATAGAAAATCTATGATTTGATAATAATGCTAAATAACTCGTTAATAAATCTTTACCAGTTTTATCAACTCCATCTATTTCTACTTCATAATACTTAAACATATTACTTATCTCCTAATAATATTTTATCATAAATTTCATTAAAAGAAAATACTCTTATACAATTGTTTATTTCATTATTTTCATTTTCTTCATTTACAATATTAATATAAATAGCATCATTATTTATTTTTTGAATTTTTTGAAGATTATCTACATTGTCTTCAATAACTAAATCAACATGATGAAATCTTTCGAATATTGTAAAATCTTTTTTATTTGATTGATAAATATAATCATAATGAATATTATTTTTTTGTAGCCATTTAATTGTTAATTCTAATTGATTATACTTAAATAAATTTCTTGATGTGATAATTAAAATTAAATAATCATTTTTTACTAAATAATCAATAAATTCTTTAGCTCCTACTCTTGCGAGTGCTTCATGTTTATATGAAGATTGTCTATATTCTTCTTTAAGTTCAGAATATTTTGTATAAGATAAACTATTTTTTATTGCTTTTAAAGTAGTATAATGAACATTAAATTTATTATTTATAAAATCAATATATGTTTGTGGATAGTAATTTAATACTCCATCGATATCAATTACTGCCTTTTTCATATCTGTGTTCCTCTATATTTTTAATGATTTCATCTTCTAAAGATTTATATATTGAATAACCATACATTTGAGTCATATCACCATAAACTGTTTCCATACTTTCAGTATATTCAGTTTTATTTTGTGGTAATGGCTTATACCATTTAGAACTTAATTCATGTTCAGATTCAGAGCAATAAAAATTATTTCTTCGATGTATATCTATGTATAATGGATAGACTTTAGCAAGTTGTTCATAAATTCGTAATGCTAAAATATTATCAGATTTTGGTTGAACTTGCATATCAATTCGTTGTTGTAAAAATCTAATAAAATCAAATAAAGAACCAGTAACATAGTAGAATGTCTCCATTGTTCTTGGTAAAACTAATCTAGCATCTTGAACATGAACTTTAGTTGATAAGTTATTACAAATATCATCATATAATTCATAAGAATCTTTCATTAATTTTATATATCTATCTTTATACTCTTTTGGAGCATCTTCTAAAAATGATGGAACAACAATGTTTCTATTTGCAATGTATTTATCTCCAGTACAATCAGCTGCAAAAGATAATCCAGAATGTCTCAATAAATGTGTTACATCATGTGTTGTTATTCCTTCAATTAAAATTGTTATTTGAACTGATTTTAATGCAGTAGG
>Ga0310786_10010500_pt1 | contig 11635 bp, 6 predicted proteins | sample AusTroGonzalo_MG_FD_203881 | JGI IMG/M metagenome (GOLD analysis project Ga0310786, IMG submission 203881) | Bovine rumen microbial communities from tropical cattle in Woodstock, Queensland, Australia - Gonzalo_03 (v2) (version 2) | ecosystem: Host-associated > Mammals > Digestive system >... | reverse complement strand
TCTTTTTTCTTTTTTCTACGAAAAAAATTTGCGTATATCATTTTTTTTTTGTAATTTTGCAGCCGTTTAGTATGTAACGATCAGAACAGCATGCCGAAGAGTGCGTTTACACAGGAAGAGGAACAGATGATCCAGCGCGAGTTTGAAGCGCTGTTAGAGGACTACGCCCGTACGCCCCACCGCCAAAAAGTGGAGTTGATCACGCATGCATTCAACTTCGCCAATCAGGCACACTATGGTGTACGCCGGTTGAGCGGAGAGCCGTATATTCTCCATCCTATTGCCGTAGCACGTATATGCGTGAAGGAGATCGGATTAGGCAGTACGAGCATATGCTCGGCGTTGCTGCATGACGTAGTGGAAGATACGGATTACACCGTGGAGGATATCGCGGGTCTGTTCGGCGACAAGATCGCCCAGATCGTGAGCGGTCTGACCAAGATCAGCGGCGGTGTATTCGGCAGCCAGGCGAGCGAGCAGGCAGAGAACTTCCGCAAACTGCTGCTGACCATCTCGGACGATATCCGCGTAGTGCTCATCAAGATAGCCGACCGTCTGCATAACATGCGCACGCTTGGCGCGCAACCCAAAGACAAACAATACAAGATCGCCGGCGAGACACAGTACATATACGCCCCGCTGGCACACCGCTTGGGTCTGTTCCCCATTAAAACGGAGTTGGAGGACCTGAGTTTCAAATACGAGCACCCCGACACCTGGAAGGAGATCAACGATAAGTTAGAGGCGATCAAGGAGCAGCAGATGGATAGCTTTGAGCAGTTTGCCGTTCCTATCCGAGAGCGCCTGACCGGCATGGGCTATCAGTTCACGCTCAAAGCGCGCATCAAATCCGTCTATTCGGTATGGAAGAAAATGGTACGCCAGCAATGTGCGTTCGAGGATGTATATGACCTGCTCGCCGTACGTATCATCTTCACGCCCAAGGACTCGCTGAGCGAGAAAGACCAATGCTGGATGATCTACTCCGCCATCACTGAACTATACCGTCCGCATCCCGAGCGTATTCGCGACTGGATTTCCATGCCGAAAGCCAACGGCTACGAGGCGCTGCACGTGACCGTGATGGGTATGAACGGCGAATGGATTGAGGTGCAGATACGTACCGACCGCATGCATGAGATAGCCGAACGAGGCTATGCTGCACACTGGAAATACAAGACCGGCGAGTCCGATGACAGCGAACTGGACAAATGGCTGCGCGAGATAAAGGATATCCTCGCCCACCCCGAAAAAGATGCCATGGAGTTCCTGGGTACGTTCAAGTTGAACCTGTTCGCCCAGGAGGTATTCGTCTTCACGCCGAAAGGAGAGATCAAGACCATGCCTCTCGGCTCCACAGTGCTGGACTTCGCCTTCATGCTCCACTCCGAGTTGGGCGAACACTGTATCGGCGCCAAAGTGAACCATACGCTCGTGCCGCTGTCCTACCAACTCAAAGGCGGCGACCAGATAGAGGTCCTGTCCTCCAACAGTCAACATCCGCTCAAAGAGTGGTTCGACATGGTCACGACCGCCAAAGCCAAGAACGGACTGACGCAGTATTTCCGCCGCGAGGAACGCAAATACATGGAGCACGGCAAGCGTCTGGTGGAAGATGCCATAGCTATCGATGAGCAACTCTCCGCCAACCATGACCTCGCTTTGGCACGATTATTGAATTATCACAAGATAACACAGCCTGCCGAACTGTACTCGCAGGTCGGACAAGGCATCATACGGCTGGATAACATACGCGACATCGTCTTCCCCAAACGCGGGTGGAAATCGTATATCCCGTTCATCGGAAAGAAGGATGAGGATAAAGTGGAGACCCAAGAGCCGAAAGTCGAAAATCAAAAGGCTAAAGACGAGAGCGGAGAGAAAAAGCCGAAGAAAAAAGAGCCGCATACCATTGTGCTGACCGATGATGAAATGAACAAAAAATTCATCCTCAGCCAATGTTGCCATCCTATCCCGGGCGATGATGTGCTCGGATACATGGACGAACAGGGCGTGATGCACATCCACAAGATAGACTGCCCCGAGGCGAACCTGCTCAAAACAAGTTACGGCAAACGCATCTATTCCGCTACATGGAATACCCACCGCGTGCAGTCATTCGTGGAGACGATTGAACTGAAGGGTATCGACAAATTCGGTGTGTTTATCCGGGTGCTGCAAACCATCACCAAGGATTTCCACATCAACATGCGCGCCATACACGTATCCAGCGACGACGGCATTTTCAGCGGACGAATGGAGATATATGTATATGACCGCAAAGAACTGGACGAACTGCTCAAAGCCATCCGCAAGATCGATGACGTCAAGGAGGTGAAGAGGGTGATCGTTGATAATTGATAATTGACAATTAACATTGGATATCTCGATATTTAAAAATTATATTTTTATAGTATGAAAAAGATTTTTAGTACATTGATGATGGCACTCGTAGCAGTTGCCATGACGGCACAAGCGCCGGTAATCACATTTGAGAAGACCGAACACGATTTCGGCAAAGTAGATGAGGGAGGCAAGATCTCCACAGAATTTGTATTCAAGAACGAAGGTATGGCTCCGCTGTTGCTTTCCAACGTACGTGCCAGCTGCGGTTGCACCACTCCTATCTGGCCCAAAGAGCCGATCGAGCCGGGACAAACAGGCAAGATCACCGTACAATACAACACCAACGGCAGACCGGGTAAGTTCAGCAAGACCGTGACCATCACATCCAATGCCAGCGAACCCACTACCAAAGTGTATATCAAGGGTGAAGTGCTGCCCAAACAAGCAAAACCGGTGAACAAATACACCGTAGCCGTAGGCGATTTGAGTATGAAGACCAAGACCATCGACCTCGGTACTGTTAAGAAAGGCGAGCTTAAGAGCGGCGAGTTGGAATATGCGAACCTCACGCAGGCAGAGCATACCGTTGACCTGGCTACCAATGCAGCCTTCTCCTACATGGTTCACCAGGTAAGCCTGCCGACCGTTAAACCCAACGAGATCGGTAAGTTCATCTTCGCACTCGATACCAAAGCTACCAAACTGTACGGACCGGTTGAGGTATACATGTACGTGGTAGTAGATGGCAAGATGCAGGAGACAGAGGCATTCAAACTGATCATCAAAGCCGACATCGTCGAGGATTTCAGCGCCCTCACCGTAGAGCAGAAACAACAGGCTCCGATCATTGAGTTGGCCAAAGAATACAACATCGGTACCATCGCTGCCGGCAAGACCCATAAGTTCATCCTGCCGATCAAGAACACCGGTGCCAACCCGCTGGAGATTCGCCGTGCATACTGCTCGGATGATCACTTGGTATTCAAGACCCCGAAAGCGATCAAGAGCGGCAAGAAAGGTGCTGTAAGCATTGATATCAACACCAAGGGAATGGAAGCAGGTGCCTACAGCCGCCAAGTGCTCATCATCAGCAACGACTACGAGCACTCGCAGCAGAAAGTGACTGTTAACTGGACCGTTGAATAAGCCGGCAGATATATAATATTGTTTTGCGCGCAGCGCGCGCGAGAACAACATATGGCAGAAACAAACAGAAATACAACCCGCAAACGCGCACCGCAGACCACGATCATCAAGGTCGGCGCCAATGAGATGGGCAAACTGCCCCCTCAGGCACAGGAGTTGGAAGACTCGGTGCTCGGCGCCATCATGATCGAGAAAGATGCGTACGGAACTGTGGCGGATTTGCTCCGCCCGGAGGTGTTCTACAAGGACCAGAACCGTATGATCTATGAGGCTATCCGCGAACTGGCAGCCAAAGATCAGCCGATCGACGCCATGACCGTGTGCGAGAAGCTGCGGAGCATGGGCACGCTGGACAAGGCCGGCGGTGTGGTCTATATAGCCGAACTGACACGCCGCGTGTCCTCTGCCGCACACTTGCGGTACCACGCGGAGATCATCGCTAAGAAAGCTACGGCGCGTGACCTCATCGCCATGGCGGCACAGATAGAGGAAAAAGGCTTTGACGAGACGCAGGATGTGGATGAGTTGATGCAAGAAGCCGAAGCCGGCATCTTTGAGATATCCCAGCGCAGCCAGAAACGTGATGTGACGCAGATAGACCCGGTCATCGAGGAGGCCTTCGCCCGCATGGAGAAAGCATCCAAGAACGACGGATCCATCAGCGGTATTCCTTCGGGCTTCCACGCGCTGGACAAGATCACTTCCGGCTGGCAGACGCCCGACCTGATCATCATCGCCGCACGTCCTGCGATGGGTAAGACAGCTTTCGTGCTCTCGATGGCAAAGAATATCGCTGTGGACAGGAAAATCCCCGTGGCAGTCTTCTCGCTGGAGATGAGCAATGTGCAACTCGTGAACCGTTTGATCATGAACGTGTGCGAGTTGGAGGGCGATAAGATCAAGACCGGTAAGATGACCAAAGAGGATGCCAAGCGACTCAATACGAAGATCAACATCATGAAGGGTGCCCCGCTCTACTTGGATGACACACCTTCGCTCTCGATCTTCGAATTGCGCTCCAAAGCCCGCAAACTGGTACGTGAGCATGGCATTCGCATGATCATCATCGACTACCTGCAGCTGATGAACGCGCAGGGTTCGTCTTTCGGCAGCCGTGAGCAAGAGGTGAGTATCATCTCGCGTAGCCTCAAGGCGCTCGCCAAAGAGTTGGACATCCCCGTCATCGCCCTCTCGCAGCTGAACCGCGGTGTGGAGGCACGTCAGGGTGTAGAAGGCAAGACCCCGCAGTTGGCAGACCTTCGTGAGTCGGGCGCCATCGAGCAGGATGCCGATATGGTTTGTTTCATCCATCGTCCCGAGTACTACCATCTGTACAACGACGACAAGACCGGCAAGGACTTACGTGGTTTGGCGCAGATCATCGTCGCCAAGCACCGTAACGGCGCTACCGACAGCATATGGCTTCGTTTCCGCGGCAAATATGCCAAGTTCCAAAACGAGGACGAGGCAATTGATGCCGATGAGTTGAGTCCGATCCCGACCGCCACACAAGGTGTGTCCATCCAATCGAGCATGAATAACTCGATGGGCGCCGTATCGTTCGGACAACAGATGAACTCCGATGGAGCCAGCCTGAATAGTTTAGGAGAAGATTTAAGTCAATTTCAATTATAGTATATGCAAAGAACAGTAATTATAGACGCATTGAAACGCACCGATTTCGGAGCACAGATCAACGTGCGCGGATGGGTTCGTAGTCGTCGCGGCAACAAGAGTGTATCGTTCATCGCCCTCAATGACGGTTCGACCATCAAGAATATCCAAATCGTTGTGGACTTGGAGAAATTCGATGAGGAGCGTCTCAAACCCGTCACAACCGGTTCGTGTATCTCCGCTACCGGCACTCTGGTAGAGAGCCAGGGAGCAGGTCAAGCGGTAGAAATACAACTGACTGATTTAGAGGTGTATGGCACCGCCGATCCGGAGAAATACCCGCTGCAGAAGAAAGGTCTCTCGATGGAGTTCCTGCGCACCATCGCGCATCTCCGTCCGCGTACCAACACCTTTGGCGCCGTATTCCGTATCCGGCATAACATGGCCATGGCGATTCATACGTACTTCCACGAGCACGGATATTTCTATTTCCATACCCCGCTCATCACCGCATCCGACTGCGAAGGAGCCGGCCAGATGTTCCAGGTGACGACCAAGAACCTGTATAACCTGAAGAAAGACGAGAACGGACAGATCGATTACTCCGATGATTTCTTCGGCAAGCAGGCAGCACTGACCGTCAGCGGACAGTTGGAAGGCGAACTCGGTGCGATGGCGTTGGGTAAGATATACACCTTCGGTCCGACTTTCCGCGCAGAGAACAGTAACACCCCGCGTCACTTGGCGGAGTTCTGGATGATTGAGCCGGAAGTAGCATTCATTCAGAAAGAGGAGTTGATGGACCTTGAAGAGGACTTCATCAAATACTGCGTCCGCTGGGCATTGGACCACTGCATGGATGACCTGGAGTTCCTCAACCAGTTTGTGGACAAAGGGCTGATCGAGCGTCTGAAATCGGTAGTGGATACCGAGTTCGTACGCCTGCCTTATACCAAAGGTATCGAGATCCTGCAAGAGGCGATCAAAAACGGCAAGAAATTTGAGTTCCCCTGCAACTGGGGCGATGATCTCAGTTCGGAACACGAGCGTTTCCTCGTAGAGGAACACTTCCGCAAACCGGTCATCATGACCGACTATCCGAAGGATATCAAGGCATTCTATATGAAGATCAACGAGGACGGCAAGACCGTACAGGGCACCGACGTATTGTTCCCGCAGATAGGCGAGATCATCGGCGGCAGTGTACGTGAGGAGAGTCTGGACCTGCTCAACCAAGAGATTGAGCGCCGTCATATCCCGATGAAGGATATGTGGTGGTATCTCGACACCCGTCGTTTCGGTTCGGCTCCGCACGCAGGCTTCGGTCTGGGCTTCGAGCGCCTGATGCTCTTCGTTACGGGCATGCAGAACATACGCGATGTCATCCCGTTCCCGAGAACGCCGAAGACGGCAGAGTTCTAATTAGTCGAAAGATAAAAGAATAGATAACCATAAAAAACACTAACAAACAATCGTTATGAGAAACAAACTCTTATCTCTGATGTTTGCGCTATCAATTGGTTTGACGGCCATAGCACAAACATCACTTAGGGGCCAAGTGATCGACCGATCAACGCAGACACCTATTGTGGGTGCAAAGGTCACCTTGGCTAATCAAAAAATCTCCACAACGACCAATGCATCCGGTGAGTTCTCTCTACTCTATCTGGAAGCCATGGACGAGGAGGTGATCATTGAGGCAGACGGCTTTGTAGCCGGTCTCGAGTTGATTAACCTGCAGGAGAACCAAACGACCACGTTGGAATCGCTCGCCTTGGAGCCGGACATCGTGGCAGAGACGCAGGCGGAGATCCTCTTGAACCTGACGGAAGAAGAAATGATGGATGACGAGGGACGTACGCAGTCACAGGCGGCCACAGCGTCGGCCTCTACGGACGTATTCAACTCCACCACATCCTTTGGATGGTCCACCTCCCGTTACCGTAACCGTGGTTACCAGTCTAACCAGGAGAGCTACTACATCGAGGGTCTGAACTTCAACTCCCAGGAACGTGGTAACTTCAACTACTCCGCGATGGGTGGTCTGAATGACGCCAGCCGTTACAAAGAGGTACTCAACCCGCTGGAAGCAACGAACTTCAGTTTCGGAGGAATGGCTCAATCGACTAATTATCTGATGGGTGCAAGCCGTTACGCACAAGGATGGCGCGTAGGTGCCGCCGGTACCAACCGCAACTACAAAGTGCGTGTCAACGCCTCCTACTCCACGGGCATCATGTCCAATGGATGGGCAGTAACAGCACAACTCGCGTACCGCTTCTCGCCGTACATTGACAACAAGGGTATCATCGGCGAAGGTATCAAGTACTACTCGTTGGGCTATTTCCTGACGGCAGAGAAGATTTGGGAGAATAATTCCCGCCTCAAACTGATCACCTTCGGTGCTCCGACAGAGCGTGGTCAGAATGCAGCCGTTACGCAGGAGGTATATGATCTGGTCGGCACCAATAACTACAACCCGTATTGGGGCTATCAGAACGGCAAGGTACGCAACTCGCGTATTGTCAAGTCCTACGACCCGACCGTGATCGCCGCGTATGAGTACCAGATTGATGAGGATCAGAAGATCAAAGCTGCACTCGGATATCACTATTCGCTGTATTCGAACTCAGCGCTGAACTTCTACAACGCACCGGATCCGCGTCCGGACTATTACCGCAACCTGCCTTCCGCTATGTGGGATGCACAGATCGTGAACCCGAACGCTAACCTCAAGCACTCGGAAGTCCAATTGGGCGATGAGTCGGGTAACCACTACCCTTGGGGTCTGTTTATCGGTAACGTCTATAGTAACGGTATTCCGGGTGCATACCTCGGTTCCGGTTTCGTAGGCGAAGACGGTAACTTGGTAGGTCCGTCCGTGGATCAAACCCAGTACAACCAACTCGTACAATTATGGAAAAGCCGTGACAACAAGACCACTCAGATCGATTGGGATAATATCTACGCCGCCAACTACGCGTACAACATCACCAATCCGGAGGGTTCGGCTCGCTACATCTTGGAGCGCCGTCACAACGACATTCAGGAACTCAGCGCATCCTTCAATTACGAGAATACGAAATACAAACACCTGAAAATGATCGTCGGTGCAGAGGGTAAGTTCTCGCAAGGTATTCACTACAAGACCTTGGATGATCTGCTCGGAGCCAACCAGTGGATAGACATTGACGGCTTTGCTGATCGTGATATCAAGGAGTTGGCTACCAACAGCGGTTTCACCCAGGAAGATATCGCTAACGTCCGCAAGAACGAGATCGCCGCAGACTACGACGATGTCATCAAGGATACCAAGCGCCATTTCGGCTACGACTACCGCATCAATATGGGTAGCGCAAAAGCATGGTTCCAGAATGAGTGGACGTTCAACGACGTGGACTTCTTCTATGCCGCACAACTCACCTATAGTTCGATGCAGCGTATGACAAACATGCTCAACGGACGTGCATGGTATCTGACCAAAGTTGCTGAAGAGCGTACCGGTTCGGATCCGTGGAGATACTACGGTCACAATGCGTATAACACCATTAAGGAAGCCGAATCCAAAGGCGCTCTCAAAGCCGGTACACGCTATGTAGGCGAGATGCACCAATTCTTGGATCCCGCCTTCAAGCTCGGTCTGAACTACAAGATCAACGGACGTAACCAGTTGAAACTGAATGCTTTGGCAGAGACCCGTGCTCCGTACGCACGCGATGCGTACTTGTCGCAGCGCGTACACGACGCCGTAGTAAGTACGATCTATACGCACGACAACGCAGAGACCCTCAAGGATTTCTTCGCTGCCAGTGAGAGAGCCGTTTCGACGGACCTGACCTATTCATTCAACTACCCGATCGTTCGCGGTCGTATCACCGGATACTTCACCCAGACTTGGAATGGTACCGAGCTTAACGGTTACTATGATGACGAGGCTCGTACCTTCGTCAACCAAGCCATGACCGGTATTGACAAACGCTATATCGGCGGTGAGGCAGCCATCGCTGTCAAACTCGGCACCTACTTCACCTTGACCGGTGTAGCTGCTGTGGGCGACTACCGCTATACAAGCGACGCTGTAGCCGTTCAATCGGCTGAGAACGGTATGCCGATGACGCAACGCAGCACGCTTAACGGCGACGAACTCGTATTCGAGACCAAGGATAAAGTGCTGCTCAAGGGCCTTCGACTCTCCACCGGCCCGCAGGTGAACGCCAGCCTCAAACTCTCGTTCTTCCACCCGAAGATGTGGTTTGCCGATATCACAGTTAACTACCATGACTGGAATTACCTGTCGGTAGCTCCGAGTCGTCGTATGCAAGGTCTGTACACCGGCGTCCGCATGGACGGTACCACAGTGAACGGTTGGTTCGGCGACAACTATGCCAACGCCATCGAGACGACAGACGGCAACGCGCTTCGCGTGAGCGTGGATGAGAACGGTGTAGCTAACTATGAGAATGCCGTGCTCGACAAGAACGGTGTTCCCGTACTGAAATATCCGTACAACCTCATGACCATGCAGGAGGAACTGCAGGCAACGAACCCGCTCAACCGCTTCATCATCGATGTATCGGTGGGTAAACTGCTCTACCTGCCTAACCGTCAGTCGTTGTCCATGAACCTGAGCGTGACCAACGTAACCAACAATACGCACTTCAAGACCGGCGGTTTCCAACAGGCTCGTCTGCCGCGTGGCGTGCTCCAAGGAGAGAAGGACTACCACAACTCCGTCATCACGGCCAACGCATGGAAATACCCGTCTAAGTATTACTACGCTTGGGGCGTGAACTTCTTCTTATCTGTAACTTATAAATTCTAAGCACTATGAAGACTATCAAATATATATCGTACCTCGTACTTTGTACCTTCGTACTTGTATTGGCTTCATGCGAACCGAAGGCTCTCAAACCGGAAGATGTATTCACCACACCGGATGAGGCAGCCATCGCACAGATGTTAAGCGATGAGAACCCGCAGGGTTACCGCATCTACTCTATCAATGAGTTTCTGGATGCGTTCATGACCGAGAAAGGTGATTTCGGCGATGAGGAGACCCCCTACCGTACCCGTGCTACCAATGGAAATGGTATCTACCTATTCTCCATCGACACCATCAAGACTGATACAATCGGTATCTATATTCGCGGACGTGTTACCACAGATGACTACGCAGGCAACTTCTACAAAGCGCTTGTGATCCAGCAGGCGATTAGTTGGACATTGCCGGGCAGCACGGTGGATCTCCAGCAGCAAAACCTCCGTATATCCGTGGACCTCGGTTCGGCAGGCGGTATGTTCCAACTCGGACAAGAGATTCTCATCCGTTGTAACGGTTTAGCAGTAGGTCGTTATGCGAACCAGCCGCAACTCTGCGTGCCGTCATATAACAACAATATCTACGCCAGCAGCGCTAACCAGAAAGTGGGTTGGGCTCCTGGACGTATCCCGTCAGCTAAGTTCCGCAACGCTGTGAAGATGATCGGTATCCCAGACCAGTCCAAACTTGTCTATGACGAGTGTAACCTGACGGACCTGCAGACCAAGAGAGGTCTGGATTTCACAAAAGTGAGTGTAACGCTTGCCGATATGGACAAGATCCGCAAACTGGATGGCCGTCTGGTACGCCTGACGGGTGTTCAGTTCTCCGGCAAGTATTTCGAGCAGGACGGTAGTACCAGCAACTGTGTATATGCACATCCGGACTCCGTGAAGACAGCCAATACGTTCGCGCCGACTACCCAAAACGTAGGCCATCCGCAGTCACGCGTGCTGACCAACAAATCCGGCGCAAGAAGTATTTGCTGCTCCAACTCCGAGTACTGTAAGTTCTCCAACTATTTCCTGCCGGGCGCAGCGGCTGACTCTGCCAAGGCAGTAGCAGACTGCAGTAACTGGAGAGGTTCCGTAACCGGTATCTTGGGATGGTATTTCGATAACGCTGCTTATTGGAGCCAGTTGAGCACGACGAACGGAAAGGAGTGGTCCGTTACCCCGCGCGGCATACCGGGTATCGGCGTAGCAGATATTGACATGAAGCACGCGGTGACTGGAGATGCCTGGGTACCGAGAGAGTTTGACCCGATCGAGTATCAGGAATACAAAGAACAGAAACAAAAGGAGAAAGAAGAGCAATCCATTGTTCCTCCGATATACTGGCCGGATTGATGAATTGGCTTGATATCATCATTGTACTGCCGTTATTGGTAGGCCTTGTACGAGGATTCATGCGCGGCTTTGTCACCGAGATCATCGCCATTATGGTGGTGATTCTCGGGGCAGTCGGCTCGCGCTTATTGGCACCTACCTTTTCCGTATGGCTGCTCAAGCAGTTTGCATGGCCGCAAGAGATATGCGATGTAGTGGCATACATCCTGCTTTTCCTCGCTATCGGCGTGGTGCTCGCTATCCTCGGCAAACTGTTTACCAAACTGCTACACGCCATCCATCTTGGCTTTTTCAACAGACTGCTTGGCGGTGTGTTCGGACTATGTAAATTCGGTATCATTGTACTGGTAGTGGTGTTTGC
>Ga0310786_10010499_pt1 | contig 11635 bp, 10 predicted proteins | sample AusTroGonzalo_MG_FD_203881 | JGI IMG/M metagenome (GOLD analysis project Ga0310786, IMG submission 203881) | Bovine rumen microbial communities from tropical cattle in Woodstock, Queensland, Australia - Gonzalo_03 (v2) (version 2) | ecosystem: Host-associated > Mammals > Digestive system >... | reverse complement strand
ATGAGACACAATAGAAAAGTCAATCATCTGGGTCGTAAGAGCGGTCACCGCAAAGCGATGCTCTCCAACATGGCATCCTCCCTTATCCTGAACAAGCGGATCGAGACCACCGAGGCCAAGGCCAAAGCCCTCAAGCCGTACGTGGAGCCCCTCATCACCAAGTCCAAGGAAGATACCACCCACAATCGCCGCGTGGTCTTCAGCTACCTGAAGGACAAGAACGCCACCGCCGAGCTCTTCCGCACGATCGCTCCGAAGATCGCCGACCGTCCGGGCGGATACCTCCGTATCCTCCATACCGGTTTCCGTCAGGGTGACGCTTCCGAGATGGTGCTTCTCGAGCTGGTGGACTTCAACGAGGCCGCCCTCGCCGCCCCCAAGGCGGAGAAGAAGAGCACCCGCCGCAGCCGCGCCAAGAAGGCTGTGGAGGAAGCTCCCGCCGCCGAGGCCGAGGCCCCCGCTGCCGAGTAAGCCGACGCGCCTATCCGATTGAAAAGCGCTTCCCTTTGCCGGGGAGCGTTTTTTTCGTATTTTTGTCCCATGAAGCTGAATCGATGGATCCTCGGCCTCGTCGCGTTGTCGATGCTGGGGACCGGCTGCCGCAAGCAGGCGCCGGACGAATACAGTCAGTTGGATGACGAAACCAAGGCGGAGCGGAAGTATGTCAATACGTTCGCCTGGAACATCATGAATACGTATTACCTGTGGCGGGAAGAGATTTCCGAGGCAATGGACAGTTGGCGGCTCTGGGAGGAGCCGATCCAAAAGATTGCGGATATCCGCTACAAGGACGCCTCCGGCAAGGACATCGACCGCTGGACCATGGTGACGGACAACATGGCCTCGTTCGAAGGCTCCGTGTCGGGCCACACCCGGACGCTGGGGATGGACTTCCAGCTGTATTATACCGACAAGACGCATACCCAGATTTGCGCGGTGGTGACGTTCACCTATGCCGGCTCTCCGGCCGCTTCGGCCGGGCTCGGCCGGGGCGACGTAATCCTGACGGTCGATGGTCTCACGATGATGTCCGACAATTACCTGGACATCGTCCGGAACCGTTTGCTGGGCGGCGGAAGGACGACGCTGGGTTTATCCGACGGGAAGACCGTCACGCTCACGGCGACCGACATGTACGAGAATCCGGTCCAGACGGTCCGTGTGCTGGAGCGGCCGGACGGTCGGAAGGTGGGCTATCTGCACTATACCTCCTTCACCCTCGATTCCTGCGCGGAACTCGTCGACGTTTTCCGGAACTTCAAGACCGAAGGCATCGACGACCTGGTCCTGGACCTCCGGTACAACAGCGGCGGTTACGTGATTACCGAGTTGGTCCTGGCATCGATGGTGGCCCCCGTCGCGGTGGTCGAGGGGGACAATGTCTTCTATCGGGAGGTTTTCAACGCGAAATTGACCCAAGAAGTGAAGGATGACCAGGTCAAGTTCACGACCGAAATCCCGGTCGATAAAGCCGGGACGATCGTGTCCACGGCAGGGGCCAATCCGGATCTCCCGCGCTTGTACGTCCTGGTGACGGACTCTTCCGCCTCCGCCTCGGAGAGCCTGATCTGCTGCCTGCGCCCTTACATGGACGTCACTCTTATCGGCCAGCAGACTAGCGGCAAGTATTGCGCCGGCTACATGTTCGATGCGGAATCCTGGTATGATGCCGTCAAGAAAAGCCTGGAAGAAGGCGAATATGAGAAAGCCCTTCCCTATGTGGAAAACTGGGGCATGTACGTGATGTACTCCCGTTATGCCGACTGCAACGGCGTCACCCTTTCGATGCCCGACGGCATCGCTCCCGACGTAGAGGCGAAAGACGACCCGACGGACGGCTTCGCCCTCGGCGACCCGCAGGAGACGATGCTCGCGGTTGCCCTCCGCCTCATCGAGGGCCGCACCCGCAGCGCGGCGGAAGCGCCTTCCGGTCCGGGCCTCGCGCCCGTCCCCGACGGCTTCCACCCCCGCACGACGGGCATTCTGATTGGATCGTTTTGATCTCATTCAATAATCGTTAATACTATGACTAGTCTGGATTGGTCTTTCATCCTCCGTTTGCTGCTCGCGGGATTCTTGGGCGGCCTGATCGGCCTGGAGCGTGAAATGCGCGCGAAAGGGGCCGGCATCCGTACCCACTTCATCGTGGCGCTCGGCAGCGCCCTGTTTATGATTATCTCCATGTTCGCCTTCGAGGGGACGGACAAGTTCGACTCCTCCCGAGTGGCCGCGGGCGTGGTTTCCGGCATCGGTTTCATCGGCGGCGGCGTCATCATCTTCCAGCGGAACGTCGTACGCGGTATCACGACCGCGGCCGGCATGTGGGTGGCTGCCGCCATCGGCCTGGCCTGCGGCGCGGGACCCAAGATGTATCCCATCGCCATTGCCGCCACCGTGCTTACCTTGCTGGTGTTGGAAATGCTGCACTTCTTCCATCTCCGTTATGGTGAGAAGCTGGTGGAATTGACACTTGCCTCCGAGGACAAGGAATTGCTGTCGGCCTTGGACATCCTGAAAGAACGGAAGGTCAGCGTGGAGGGCTATTCCCTGAACGACGGGAAGCTCCAGGTTTCGGTCCGGCTCAAGCTGAAGGATTACCTGGAAAGGATCAAAGAGCTGACCACGGCCCTGGAAGGCTTCCAAATCGTGTCCATGAACTAGGCGGAAACCCTAGAACTGGAAATAAATGAAGCTCTGAAGGTCGGCGGTGATGAACTGGTAGATGAAGAAAACGGCCAGGAACACGGCCAGCGCCATCAGGGGCAGCGGGAGCGTCGCGAACCGGATCCGGTAGCGGCGCTTCGCTTTTTCGGGGATCCAGTGGATGAGCATGCCGACGGCGAAGACGATCAGCACCGGGGCGTGCTGGCGGAGCATCGCCGGGATGAGCGACAGGTCCCAGGCCGATCCGATCTGGTTCACCATGTTCTTCGCGGTGTTCCAGGCTTCCTCGTTCGCGAGGGCCGGGTCCAGGTTGGAGCCGCTGCGGAAGAACAGGCGGGTGAACGTGATGAAGACGAAGGTCTGGAAGACGGCCCAGGCGTTGGCGATCCATTTGGTCGCGGGAGATTCCGGGTCGGGCCCGGAATGACGCGTAAACAGCCAGTACACGAGCCGCACCAGCGTACCGACGGCGAGGGCCAGTGTCCAGACAAAGAAAAGGTTCCACACGGGGGCGGGAGTCCAGACCGACAGACCGTACATCAGGGCGCATAACCCGCAGATGAAGGCCGTCTGGAAGGGCCGGGACCACTTCGTCCAGATCTTGTAGACGATCTGGCCGATGCCGTTCAAGCCGCCCCAGATCATGAAGTTCCAGCTTGCGCCGTGCCAGAGTCCGCCCAGGAGCATCGTGTCCATGGAATTGACGTGGGTCCGGAGCATCTTGCGGCTCGCCGGCTTGAGCCAGCCGTAGAGCAGCACGGAGACGGTCACGAGCGCCACGGCGAAAGCCACCCACCACGAACCGCTCAGGAAAGAACCGATGACCGCGACGGCGACGATGATGATGTAGGAGCCCCAGGTGGCGTTCCGGTTGCCGCCGAGGGGAATGTACAGGTAGTCCCGGAGCCAGCGGGACAGGGTCATGTGCCAACGGCGCCAGAACTGCTGCGCGTTCTCCGCCTTGTAGGGGGAATTGAAGTTCTTGGGCAGGTAGAACCCCATGAGCATCGCTACGCCGGTGGCGATGTCGGTGTAGCCGGAGAAATCGGCATAGACCTGCAGGGAGTAGCAGAACAGGGCGGCGAGGTTCTCGAAGCCCGTGTACAGGAGCGGGTTCCCGAACACGCGGTCGCTGAGGTTCACGGCGAGATAATCGGCCAGGACCAGTTTCTTGACGAGGCCGTTCAGGATCCAGAACACCGCGATGCCGAACCAGCGGCGGCTCAGGTTGTAGGGCTTGTACAGTTGCGGGAAGAATTCCGGCGCCCGGACGATCGGGCCCGCCACGAGTTGCGGGAAGAACGTCAGGAAGAAGCCGAAATCCAGGAACTTGCGGAGCGGTTCGATTTTCCCGCGCTTCACGTCCATGATGTAGCTGATCGCCTGGAAGGTGAAGAAGGAGATGCCCACGGGAAGGATGATGGCGTCCACCCGGAAAGCCATCGTCCCCGTGAGGGCGTTCCCCAGCTCGCCCAGCACGTCCCGCACTTGGATGGACAGGCCGAACAGGTCGTTCAGGAAGTCGGCGATGAAATACGCGTACTTGAAATAGGCCAATACGCCCAGGTCCACCACCACCGAAAGCACCACCCAGACAGTCTGCCACGCGGGCCGGGCGCGGCGCAGCGCGCGGGCCGCGAAGAAGTTGTACGTCACGACGAAGAGCAGCAGCAACAGGAACACGCCGCTGGTCTTGTAGTAGAAGAAGAGGCTGGCGAAAAAGAGATAGGCGTTCCGGAGGACAGGCTTCGAGTGGATCAGCGAGAAACCGGCGAACACCAACGCGAAGAACGCCCAGAAGTAGAACTGGGTGAACAGCAGCGGGTGTGCACTGTCGAAGGAAAACAGCGCCTGCAGGAAATCACGTATGATCTCCCAAAGGCTCATTGGGCCTGGCTGACGTAAGCGTCCATCAGGGCGTTGAAAAGGAGGTTCCCGAGGATCGTGTAGCCTTCCGGCGTGAAATGGATGTGGTCCGCGCGGGCGTAGCCGTGGCTCACCCAGGCGTCCATGGACCCGGCTCCGCCCATGATGTCGTACAGGTCCCAAAGGGCTCCACCACTGCCGGCGGCGATCTCCTCGAAGGCGCGCTCGGCCCGGGCGCCGAAGGGATTGGACCGCCCGTTCTTCCAGCTGTCGTTGCAGGTGGTGAACAGGAACGCGCAGTGCGGGTTCGCGTGCCGCACCTGCTGGATCAGCTTGCCGTAATTGGAAATGAAGCGGCGGGCGTCGAAGTCCGAACCCTGGAGGTCGTTGATGCCGATGGAGAAGATCACCAGGTCGGGCTTCACGATTTGGAGGTCACGGGTGAAATCCTCGCATTTGAGGAACGAGGACGTCGCGGCGCCATTGACCCCGACCTCGCTCACCGTCAATCCATTGGCGGGATTGTCCAGGTAGAGGCCCTTGATCGTGAAACGGCCCGGGAAACCCTGGAATCCAACGCGGAAATAGTCGATGTAACGCGGCAGGTCGAAATGCCAGCGCTCGTCCATTTGCCGGCCGTGGAGGGTGTCCCGCCCGGTGATGATGACCGGTTCCAGGTCGCCGTATCCCAGCACGTCGATGCTGCGGAAAGTGAAGCGGAGGTCCCACATCTTCCGCTCCTCCGGGACGAGGTCCAGGGCGACCGTCGCGGCGGTGTCGGCCGTTGTCACGGTCATGCCGCTGACGCCCGTCACCGTTTCCGGATTCAGGCAGCGGCTGGCGGTCCAGGTGCCCGTGTAGGAGGACTGGTAGCCCATCGGGGTGTTCGTCCCCGCCGCGGCGTAGGGGAACACGAGCCCGCGGCCGCCGTCCATGCCGTACCGCAGGGCCATCAGGTTCTTGCGGAGGGTGTTCGTCCAGGTGCCACCCTGGACGTGGGAGCCGCCGATGTGCAGGATGCGGACGTCCCCGCGCCCGGTCACTACGAGGGTGTCCAGCTTTCGGAGGAATGCTTCGAAATCGGCCGAGGCGCCGCCCGGGAACTGGAGGGAGTTCCGCTCGATGTGCGCATACGGCATCGACGGAATCCGGCGGCGGAAGCGGGACTGGGCGCCCGCGGGCAGGAGGGTGGCGACGAGGGCCACGAGGAGGAACAATCGTTTCATCTTCCCATTCGTTGCTGGACCGCGGCGGCCGGAAGGGTCTTCCGCAGGTCGTAAAAATCATAGTAGGTGAGTAAGGACCGAGACAGCGCCTCACCTACGACCTTGGCGCCGGTCGAGGTGAAATGGACATAGTCCGGTCCGGCATAGGCCGGGTAGTGTCGGACCCATTGGGCCATGGAGTTCTGTCCGCCCATCATCCGGTACAGGTCCCAGTAGGCGGCGCCGCCCGCGAGCGACACGGCCTTCAGGGAGTCCACCAGCTCCGGCAGGCGGCGGTAGGAGACGATACGGCCATCCTCGGTGGAGGACGCCATGTCGGACGGACCGATGAACAGGATCTTCGCCTCCGGCGCCACCTCGCGGTAGTAGGCTAGCAGTTCCCGGACTTTGTCCATGTGCCCGGAAATGGCCTTGGTGGTCCCCGAAGTCGGGACGAAGTTTCCCCCGAACTGCAGGATCAACAGCCGTGTGTCATCCAACGCGTACACGGACTTCAGGAGGTCCGGGTTGATGCGGGTGAGAATATGCCCCGTACTGCCGCGCAGGGGGATATTGTCCACGGCGACGCCCGCCGTTCCGTCGGTGGCGACGCCGTAGATCTCGGCGCTGCCGTCGAACTGGAGGGTGGCTTTGTCGATGGGCCGGTCGAAAGTCCAGGTAGCCCAGGTCGCGCAGCTGTCCGCCCGGAGGACGGGTTCCGGATGCAGCGTATCGGCTTGTACGGTCGCCGTGAAATCCTCGGAGGCGCGTCCATACAGGATGGACACGGACTGGAAGGAGCGCACGTGCTCCAGGGTGGATTTCTCGTTCTTGGCGCGGAGGCTCACGGTGCCGCCGCCCCAAAGGCCGGTCACCTGCGCCAACGGGCCGTAGCGGTTGTGGCCCGCCCGCCGCGTGGTCGAATCGACAATCATCGTAAAGAACCCGAAACCGCCGGAAGCATAGTGCGAAACCGTCGCCATCGGCGTGGTGGTCATCGCAGGGAACATCCCCGTCCCGCTTCCGCCGAAACGTTCCTGCAGCGCTTCCCGCAGGTTTTGCGAAATGCGGTCCATCTCGATCTGGGAATCTCCATAATGCGCCACGCGGACCGTCCGGCCCGAGTCCCGGGCGTGCTCGAAGGCGCAGAACACGGTGTCGAAGAACGTGTAGTCGTCGTCCGGCAGATAGATCCGGTCGGGATTCTCGAAGAAGAACTGGCGGTAGAACGCCAGCGTGTCCTCGTGCATCGCGAACCGTTCGTCCAGGGCGTTCAGAACCGAATCGACATCGACCTTCCGCTCCATCGCATCCCGGACGCGTCCCGCATACGACGCGAAACGCAGGCGCTTCCCACCCACGCGCACCCCGTTCGCCGGGAACACGGCCCATGCCGCGCCCAGCAAAAGGAACACGCTGAGGATGAAAAGTAAAACCTGTCTCGCTTTCATTCCGTTCAATCGCAGAAATCTTACAAAGTTACGCAAAAAAATCCCCCGTGCCAATCGGTACGGGGGATTCTTGTATGCGAAACTGGCGATTAGAAGCCGCCACCAGGGAAGCCGCCGCCACCGGGGAAGCCACCACCGCCCGGGAAGCCACCGCCACCCGGGAAGCCGCCACCGCCAGGACCCATGCCGCCGGGACGGCCGCCCTGCATACGACGCTGCATCTCGGCCTCCTGACGACGGCGATCCTTCCGGTACGCCTTCAGCTGATCCTTGTCCAGGACGGCCTCGAGCTCTTTCTCATACTCTTTGCGGGCATCCTGCATCTGCTGCATCTTCTCCTGCATTTCGCCCATCTGGGCCTGCATTTTCTGCATGTACTCCTGGCGCTGTTCGTCGCTCATGGAGCGGAAGTCGACACGTTCGCCGTTCTGGCCGCCCATGCCCATGCGCTGCGGGGTGAAGTTCATCTGGGGAGCATACTTGGTGTTGAGTTCGCGCACCGTAGCCTCCTGTTCGGGGGTGAGGGTGTACTTCTCCACCATTTCCTGGGTGCGCTGGATGATCCAGACGCTGTCCGTAACGGGCTCGGCGAAGCCGCCCCGTTCGCCGCGGCCGCCACGGCCGGGCCTTCCTTCCTGTGCAAACAGGGAAACAGCGCACAGCACTCCCGCTGCCGCTGCAAGGATTCTCAAAGCTTTCATCGTGTTATTGTGCATAAAAAAACTGTCTCATTTAAAATGCAGACAGTTCCTTTGACACCATTGGAAAGTCAAGGTTTAATCACGGTCGCGGAAGCCCACACTTCGCAGCCTTCGCCCCGGCCCACGAACCCCAGCCGCTCGGTGGTGGTGGCTTTCACGGAGACGGCGTCGACCGGAACGCCCAGCACGGAAGCGAGGGTTTGCCGCATCGACAGGATGTGCGGGGCGAGCTTGGGACGCTGGAGGGCGATGGTGATGTCGACATTCCCGACCTGCCAGCCGCGCGCGCCGAGAAGGGCGACGACCTTTCCGAGGAGAATCTTGCTGTCGATGCCTTTCCATTCGTCCGAAGTGTCGGGAAAGAGATGGCCGATGTCCCCGAGGGCCAGGGCCCCGAGGAGGGCGTCGCAGAGGGCGTGGATGGCCACGTCGCCGTCCGAATGGGCCACGAAGCCGGTTTCCGCGGGGATGCGCACCCCGCCCAGCCACATCGGCAGCCCTTCCGCGAGGGCGTGCACGTCGTATCCGTTTCCGATTCTGAGTTCCATGTCCGCAAAGATAACGAAAAAAAATGCTACATTTGTAAATTAGGAAATACGAAACGGCTATGGCGATTTTCAATTTCGGTTTCTTCGGAAACCAGGAACACCGGGTGTTCAACTACAAGCCCCGCTACTACGATCCCGAGGAGGAGGAACGCCGCCGCATGTTCGGTGACGTGGACGGTACCAACGAGAAGGCGAAGGCGGAAGGCAAGTATGTGCCGGGCAGCAGCATCCGCGGTGCCTGGCGCGACGGCAACTACAAGCGCACGCGTTCCATGGCCTCCCGCACGCAGACGATCATCGGCCTCATCACGCTGCTGCTGATCGCTGTCGTCCTGATCTTCATCACCAAGATTTACGCCCTCCTGTAGATGCAGCTCAAGATTCTCCCCAGGAACATCGCGGACATGATCGCCGCGGGAGAGGTCGTCCAGCGGCCCGCTTCCGTGGTGAAGGAGCTTATGGAGAACGCCGTGGATGCGGGGGCCGACGAGGTCACCGTCACGGTGACGGACGCCGGCCGGACCCTCATCCAGGTCATCGACAACGGCTGCGGCATGTCCCCGGATGACGCCGTGCTTTGCTTCGAGCGTCACGCCACCTCCAAGATCGCCACTGCGGAGGACCTGCAGGAGATCACCACCTTCGGATTCCGCGGGGAAGCCCTCGCCTCCATCGCCGCCGTCTCGGACGTGGTCCTCAGGACCCGCCGCGAAGAGGACGAAGTAGGCGTGGAGGTCCATCTTTCCGGCTCCGAGCATGTGTCCACCCGCGAAGTCGCCGCCCCCAAGGGCTCCAACTTCGCCGTCCGCAACCTGTTCTACAACATCCCCGCCCGCCGCAAGTTCCTCAAGTCCGACAACGTGGAATTCCGCCACATCCTGGAAGAATTCCAGCGCGTGGCCCTCACCCGGCCGGACATCGCCTTCACGCTTACCCACAACGGCCGGGACATCCACGTCCTGAAGAAGGCCAAGTCGCTCAAGTTCCGGGTGACGGACCTCCTGGGCGCCCAGCTCGTGGGCGAGGTGATGGACATTGAGGCCGATACCTCCCTGGTCCGGATCCACGGCTTCGTGGGCCGGCCCGAATCGGCCAGGAAGACCCTCGGCAACCAGTTCCTTTTCGTCAACGGCCGCTATTTCCGCAGCCCCTACCTGCACAAGGCGGTGATGAAAGCCTATGAGGCCCTGATTCCGGAAGGGACTACGCCGTCCTATTTCATCTACCTGGAAGTGGACCCCGGTAGCATCGACGTGAACATCCATCCCACCAAGACGGAAATCAAGTTCGAGGAGGACAGCGTCATCTTCCAGACGCTCTTCGCCTGCGTCCGCGAGGCCACGGCCCGCGGCGGCGCAGGCGGCGATATCGACTTCGATAACCCCGAGGCCCGGGAACTGCCGGTCATCGGCCCGCGCTTCGGCGAATACCGCCCGGTGAGCATCCCCACGGCCGGCGTGGATCCGGATTACAACCCGTTCACGGCCGGAGACAGGTTTCTGGACGACCGGGACTTCTCCTCGCCCGTCGGAACCCCGTCCGGAGCCCCGATGCATCCTTCCTATACGGTCGACAAGCACGATGATTACGGCAAGCTCTTCGAAGAGCGGACGATGCCCACGGCCCAGGTCCTGGTGGTCCAGGGCAAGTACATCTTCTCCCAGTCCGCTTCCGGCGTGATGGTCGTGAACGTCCGCCGCGCCCGGGAGCGTATCCTCTTCGACCGCTTCCTCAAGGTGCTGGGCCAGGAAGCCCACGTGAGCCAGAGCGCCCTCTTCCCGGTACAGGTCAATGTGGGCGTGCAGGGCCGCCTCCTCTTCGACACGCACCAGGACCTCCTGAAGCGCCTGGGCTTCGACATCGAGGCCTTCGGGAGCGATACGGTCGTCGTGAACGGCGTCCCGGAAGGCTACAGCACCGAGGCCGGCAAGGTCCATACGATGGTGGGCGACCTCATCCTCATCCTCAACGACGACCAGGGCTCCCTGCCGGAGACCATGGCGCAGTCCCTGGCGCAGAAATTCGCCGTCCTGGGCGCGTCCGGCGGCGAAAAGCTCACCTCCCCGACCGAGGCGCAGCGCCTGGTGGACGCCCTCCTTTCCTCTACCAATCCCGAATTCACCTCCTCCGGCCGCCGGATCATCAGCATCCTGTCGCTGGACGAGATAGACAAGCGATTCTGATGGCAACCCAGTCCAATTTCCTGCAGAATATCCCTCCCGTCACCCGGAGTCTCCTCATCGTCAACGTGATCATGTTCGTGGCCACGCTGGTCAACGAGAACTTCATGATCGGCACCTTCGCGATGTTCTATCCGGCCTCGCCGCTCTTCCGGTGGTGGCAACCGCTCACACATATGTTCATGCACGGCGGCTGGTGGCACATTTTCTTCAACATGTACACCCTGGTGATGTTCGGCATGGTGGTGGAACGGGCCCTGGGCACGAAAAAGTTCCTCATCCTGTACTTCGTCACGGGGCTGGGCGCCGTCGCCTTGCACACGGGCGTGGAATGGCTGCAGGTCCACAAGGCCCTGGCCTCGACGGACCCGGCGGTGCAGCAGAACGTCCTCGATCTCCTTCGCACTCCGATGGTGGGCGCCTCCGGCGCCATATACGGCGTGCTCGTCGCTTTCGCGATGCTCTATCCCGAGGCTCGGATGACCCTCATCTTCCCGCCCGTCACCCTGGACGCGAAATGGATGGTGGCCATCTTCATCGGCATCGAACTCCTCACCGGCATCACCGGCACGCAGATGGGCGTGGCCCATTTCGCGCACCTGGGCGGCGCCCTGTTCGGGTTCCTGCTCATCCTGTATTGGCGTAAACGCGGCGAGTTATGGCGGAGGTAGGCAGGAATAAACATGGCTGGTTCTCCCGGTTCACCTTCGGGACGGTATGCCTTATCCTGGCCGGCCTCCTGGCACTGAGCTACGTGTCCACCATCGTGAATCCGGCGAAGGCCTGGTTCTTCACGATCTTCGGCCTCCTGTTCGTCCCGCTGGTGGTCCTGACGGTCCTGTTCTTCTTTTGGTCCATCTTCCGGCGCTCGCGGATGACCGGCTTTCTCGTGGTGATGCTGCTGCCGGCGGTGTTCCTCATCGGCAAGTACTATCAGTTCAAGGCCCCCGAACCGGAGCGCGAACCTACGCTCAAGGTCGTCTCCTACAATGTCGGGCTCTTTGCCCATGGGAATATGGG
>Ga0310786_10010498_pt1 | contig 11636 bp, 12 predicted proteins | sample AusTroGonzalo_MG_FD_203881 | JGI IMG/M metagenome (GOLD analysis project Ga0310786, IMG submission 203881) | Bovine rumen microbial communities from tropical cattle in Woodstock, Queensland, Australia - Gonzalo_03 (v2) (version 2) | ecosystem: Host-associated > Mammals > Digestive system >... | reverse complement strand
TGTTAAATCAGAACAGGTAGAAAAAAATCTTATTAAACTTACATTTGAGGTTTCAAGCGAGGAATTTGCAAAGGCGATAAATAAAGCATATGCAAAAAACGCTAAGAAATACAGCGTTCCCGGGTTCAGAAAGGGAAAAGTGCCCAAAAGCGTCATAGAAAAGTATTATACAGAGGCAGTTTTTTATGATGACGCTGTAAACAGCGTACTTCCAGACGCATATGAGGCGGCGCTTTCAGAATCAGGGATAGAGCCTGCTGCGCGCCCTGAATTTGATGTTGAAGAAATTAAAAAGGGCGAGCCTGTTGTATTCACGGCGCTTGTTACAACAAAGCCTGAGGTTGAGCTTGGCGAATACATAGGTATAAAGCTCCCGAAAATTGAACACAATGTATCGGACAGCGATGTTGAAAAGGAAATAAAGGCGACTCAGGAGAAGAATGCGCGCTTAGTTCCCGCAGACGGCAAAAAGATTAAAAAGGGAAGTATTGTAACAATAGACTTCTTAGGAAGCGTTGACGGTGTAGAATTTGAGGGCGGAAAGGGCGAAAATTACGACCTTGAAATCGGCTCAAATACATTTATTCCCGGCTTTGAAGACCAGCTTGTCGGAAAAAAGGCGGGCGATGAGGTTGATGTAAACGTAACCTTCCCAGAAGAGTATCACGCTCAAGACTTGGCAGGCAAGGACGCGCTCTTTAAGGTTAAAATCCACGAAAACAAGGTTAAAGAGCTTCCTGAAATCAATGACGATTTTGCGTCAGAGGTAAGCGAATTTGATACCTTGGAGGAGTATAAAAACAGCATAAAGGAAAGACTTGAAAAAGCGGCGGCAGATAAGGTAAAGACCGAAACTGAAAATGCGGTTGTTGATAAGGCAACAGAAAACGCAAAGGTAGAAATTCCCGAGGCTATGATAGCTGACCAGTGCGAGAGAATGGCAGAGGATTTTGCACAGAGACTTCAGTATCAGGGACTTGATATTAACCAGTATATGAAATATACAGGCTCAACTTTAGAGCAGATGAAGGAGAGCTTTAAGCCTCAGGCAGAAAAGCAGATTAAGACAACGCTTGTTTTGGAGGCTATTTCAAAAAAAGAGAATATTGATGTAACAGATGAGGAAGTAAACGATAAAATCTGCGAAATGGCAAAGCAGTACAATATGGAGCCTGATAAGTTAAAAGAGCTTATGCAGGAAAAGGATATCGAAAATCTTAAAGAAGAAATTTCTATGAATAAGGTTATAGATATGCTTGTAAATAAGGCTAAAATTTCAAAGCCGAGAGCAAAAAAGACGGAAACAGCGAAAAAAGAGGGCTGATTTCAACCCTTTGACAGACGGAAAGGAATGATGTTATGAGCTTAGTACCAATGGTAATTGAACAGACAGGCAGAGGAGAAAGAAGCTACGATATATTTTCAAGGCTTTTAGAGGACAGAATAATTTTCTTGGGAGAAGAAGTAACAGACGCGTCGGCTAGTCTTATTGTTGCGCAAATGCTCTTTTTAGAGGCTAAAGACCCCGATAAGGATATTCAGCTTTATATCAACAGTCCCGGCGGTTCTATTTCGGCGGGTATGGCGATTTACGATACAATGCAGTATATAAAGTGCGATGTATCTACAATTTGTGTAGGTATGGCGGCAAGTATGGGCGCATTCCTGCTTTGTGCAGGCACAAAGGGCAAGCGTTTTGCACTTCCCAACAGCGAAATTATGATTCATCAGCCGCTTCTCGGCGGACTTCAGGGACAGGCAACGGATATACAAATCCACGCAGAGCATATCATAGGCATAAAGAAACATTTGAATGAAATACTTGCAGAGCGTACAGGTCAGCCTCTTGACGTTATTATGGCTGATACCGAACGTGATAATTTTATGTCGGCAGACGCGGCAAAAGCATACGGGCTTATAGACGAAGTAATCGTAAACCGTAATCAGAAGTAAGGGGATAAAAGATGGCAAAATCCGATGAAAAAAAAGAAATTCGCTGTTCCTTTTGCGGGAAGAGGGAATCGGAGGTAGAAACGCTTGTTTCGGGACCTGGTGTATATATTTGCGATGAATGTGTTAAGCAATGCGAGTATGTCCTAGCAGGCAAATATGATGAAAAGCGCCTTGACCCTGATGCGGAGCTGCCAAAACCGAAGGAAATTAAAGAGATACTTGACCAATATGTTATAGGTCAGGAGGACGCGAAAAAAATTCTGTCGGTTGCCGTGTATAACCACTATAAGCGTATTGCCCATAACGATACCGAAGATGTTGAACTCCAAAAGAGCAATATTTTAATGGTAGGGCCTACAGGCTCAGGAAAGACCTTTTTAGTTCAAAATCTTGCGCGGATTTTGAACGTGCCTTTCGCAATCTCTGACGCAACCACTTTAACAGAGGCAGGTTATGTCGGAGAAGATGTAGAAAATATTCTTCTAAAGCTAATTCAGGCTGCAGATTATGATATTGACGCGGCGGAAAAGGGAATAATTTACATTGATGAAATAGATAAAATCGCAAGAAAAGGCGAAAATGTTTCAATAACCCGCGACGTAAGCGGAGAGGGTGTTCAGCAGACGCTTTTGAAGGTTTTGGAGGGTACGGTTGCGTCAGTTCCGCCTACAGGCGGAAGAAAGCACCCGCATCAGGAATTCATACAGATTGACACGACAAATATACTTTTTATCTGCGGGGGAGCTTTTGACGGACTTGAAAAGATTATTGCGGACCGCGTAGGTAAAAAGACGCTTGGCTTTGGCGCTGAGATTGAAAGCAAGCACGAGATGGACGTTTCGGAGCTGTTAAAGCAGGTTACGCCTCAGGATTTCTTGAAGTTCGGGCTTATTCCTGAATTTATCGGCAGGCTTCCGATAGTTGCAAAGCTCGAAAAGCTGGATAAAAAGGCGCTTATAAAAATTCTTACAGAGCCGAAAAATGCGCTCATTAAGCAGTACCAGTCGCTTCTTAAAATGGACAATGTCAGGCTGACCTTTGATAAAGCGGCGGTTGAGGCTGTTGCGGATATGGCGCTTAAAAGAAATACAGGCGCAAGGGGTCTGCGTTCTATCATAGAGGAAACTATGACCGATATGATGTTTAATATACCCTCAGAGCCTGATGTAAAGCAGTGCGTTATTCATAAGAACTGCATAACAGACGGCGCAGAGCCTGAAATAATAAAAGAAAAAGTAAGTTAAAAACAGCAGGATTTTCCTGCTGTTTCGCTTTTTTTACATATTTTTCGGAGTTACATAAAGGGTGTTGTAGTTATCATAAATCACCATACCCGGTTTTGCGCCGTTAGGCTTTTTTACATTTTTTATCCGCGTATAATCGACAGGCACCTGTGAAGACTGCCGTGCTTTTGAATAGTATGCTGCAAGCTGTGCCGCCTCCAAAATGGTACTGTCAGGCACTTCTTTGTCTATTCCGAGCTTTATTACGGTATGCGAGCCGTGAATTTGCTTTGTATGAAACCACAAATCGGAGGAATTGGCAAACCGAAGTGTTAAATAGTCATTTTGCGTGTTATTCTTGCCGACGTATATATCAAAGCCGTCGCCTGAAACAAAATGCAAGGGCTTTGCCTGTAATGATTTCTGCCTTTTTCCGCCTTTTTGCCTCTTGATATATCCCAAATCGGCAAGCTCTGTTTTTACGGCGTTTATATCCGCCTCCTGCTCAAGATTTTCTGTGAGGGACAGGGTGCTTTCAAAATATTCAAGCTCCGAAACTGTTGATTTGATTTGCTTTTCTACCTCAATTTCCGCATTTTTGAGCTTAGAATAGAGCTTGTAATACCGCTGTGCATTTTCGGAGGGAGAAAGATTTTCTTTTAACGCTATTTCAACATCAGGATTTTCGGGGGAATAGTAGTGTTGAGCAGTTATCCTTGGCGTCATTCAGCGTCTTTTGCAGAATGGACAGCTTTTTCGCGCACCGCTCAATATTGTTTTTCAAAAGTTTTGTTAATGACGCGCTTTTCTGCGTTATGCGCTCGCGTCGGTCGCGTTCATAATAAAACTTTTCCAGCGCCTCGCTCATTGAATTATAAAACACGGTTTTATAATTCTCTCCGTACTGCGATATTGCCGTCGCGGAAAAATCAATCGGTTTTTCTGCGCCGTCAAATATGATACAGGGGGCAAAATGCAGATTTTTATTAAAGCTGCGAACCGCGCTTGTTATGGCGTTTCTTTTATCCTCGGATATTTCGCCTGCAGTATATGCGTTGGACTTTAAGACTTCATAAACAATCTCGCGTGCAGTAAGCGGACTAATTCCCGAAACTGCGTCCATTATGACGTTTTCGCATTTTTTGGACTCGTTTGAGAAGTCTAAAACTGCATTTTGTATATCGTCTGACAGGACAGGTATTTTGTCCTGTTTAGGCGGGAACGCGTACTGCCCGCCGGGCAAAATCTGTCTTACCGAGCTTTGCAGAAAATCAATGTGCTTTACAGAGTCTATTATACGGTAATTCTCATCGCAAAGTATAATATTTGAGTTTCTGCCCGTTATCTCGGTAACAAGATGCTTTTTTACAAGGTCGCCAAGCTCGTTCCGTGACTCAATATCAATTACTATAATCCGCTCATATTCAGGCTGTGAAATGCTTACAATTCTTCCGCCCTGTATGTGTTTTCTAAGAAGCATACAAAACATAGGCGCAACAAGCGGATTTTCCTTGATTTTTTCCGTGAAGTGTACCCTTGAATTATTAGAGCTTGCACTTAAAACAAGCCTAAAGTTTTCGGTTTTTGTGCGTATGCCGAAAAGAAGCTCGTCCTTTTCGGGCTGATATATTTTATCTATTCTTCCGAGTGTGAGCTTTTGCGACATCTCAGAGACGATTTTTTTTACAACCAGCGTATCAAATGCCATAAGAATTACCTCATAAAAAGCCGTTATTGAAACAGTATAACACAAAACAAATTAAAAATCAAAAAAAATAATATTTTTTTGAAAAACTATGTTAATTTTTACAAATTTATGATATAATAGCTTGAATAGTGATAAAGTAGGTGAATTTTGTGCTGAAAAGTATGACGGGCTACGGCAGAAATGAAGAAATTGCAGACGGGAAAAAGGTTTTATGCGAGATAAAATCGGTAAATCACCGCTACTGCGACTATAATATAAAGGTGCCGAGGCATTACGGTTTTTTGGAAGAGCGTGTAAGAAATCTTGCAGGCGAATACATTAAAAGAGGCAAGGTTGATATTTATATAGCCGTTGAAAATCTGTCCGAGTCGGACAAGGAAATAACGGTGGATTATGAGCTTGCCAAGGGTTATTATGACGCACTTTGCGAGCTCCGCGAAAAATTCGGTCTGAAAGATGATATTACGGCTATGGGACTTTCGCGCTATCCCGATATTTTTGTTTTATCTCAAAAAGACGAGGACGAGGAAAGCGTCTGGGAAACGGTTAAAAAGGTACTTATTCCGACGATTGAGTCATTTGTGGCTATGCGTGAGCGTGAAGGCGCAAGGATAGAAAAAGACCTTAAAGAACGCGTACAGTATATGAAATCGCTTGCCGAAAAGATTGAAAAGCGTTCTCCTGAAACGGTCAGGGAATATAGCGATAAACTTTATGCAAAGATTAAAGAGGTGCTTGACGGCAGAGATGTCGATGAGGCGCGTATTCTGACCGAGGTTGCCATTTTTGCGGACAAGGTTGCGGTAAATGAGGAACTTGTCAGGCTTTCAAGCCATTTTGAAGAATTTTACGGAATAGTATCTAATCCCGAGCCTGCGGGAAGAAAGCTGGATTTTCTGATACAGGAGATAAACCGCGAGATAAATACAACAGGCTCAAAAGCGGTAGATATAGAAATCGCAAAAATAGTGGTAGAGCTTAAGGCGGAAACGGAAAAGCTGAGAGAGCAGATACAGAATATTGAATAAAAGGTCGTGAGGTAAATGAAGTTTGTTAATATCGGATTTGGAAACATAGTTATATCCTCAAGAATAGTAAGTGTAATAAGTCCTGAATCCGCGCCTGTAAAAAGAATAATAAAGGACGCAGAAAACCGCGGAAAACTTGTAAACGCAACTTTCGGACGCAGGACAAGGGCTGTAATTGTCACCGATTCCGACCATATTATACTGTCAGCGCTTCAGCCTGAAACGATATCTGCAAGAATTATTCAGGAGGACGGGCAAGATGGCTAAAGGTTCGTTATTTATCATATCGGGACCGTCAGGGACAGGTAAAGGGACGGTCTGCAATGAGCTTATAAAGCAGGATAACATTTTTCTTTCGGTTTCTGCGACGACAAGAGACAGACGCGCAGGCGAGCAGGAGGGTGTGACCTACTTTTACACCTCAAAAGAGCAGTTTGAGGATATGATTAAAAAGGATATGATGCTCGAATATGCCGTATACGGCGGAAATTATTACGGAACGCCCAAAGATGCGGTTGAAAAGATGTTAAAAGAGGGCAAAAACGTAATTCTTGAAATAGAGGCGCAGGGCGCGCTTAAGGTAAAGGAGAAAATGCCCGAGGCGATAATGATTTTTATTGTGCCTCCGTCGATAAAGGAACTAAGGGGACGCCTGAAAAAACGCGGGCGAGAGGACGATACGGAAATAGAAAAGCGCATAGAAACTGCAAAATGGGAGTTTTCGCAATGCCCAAAATATAATTATGTTTTGGTAAACGATAATCTTGAAAATTGTGTAAAAAGCACACTTGATATTATAAAAGCAGCGAATGAAAGACAGAGAATAATAGAAAAATTACTAAGCGAGATGTAGGAGGAAAGTATTATGATGATTAAACCAGGAATAAGCACACTTGAAAAATGCGTAGAGGACGGCTGCAGATATGTTTTGGTGACTGTTGCGGCAAAGAGAGCAAGAATGCTCGGAGAAGGCGGGAAAAAGGAAAACAGTATGCTTAACGAATGCTTGGTGCAGTGCGATTCTGATAATCCTGTAACTCAGGCAATCAGTGAAATTTCGGCAGGCAAGGTTGGTTACAGACCGAAAAAATAATGAAGGCGGTAGCTTTTTTATGATTGCAGAGGTTGTCGTAAATTACAAATCGAAAAAAGTTGATAAGCTCTTCGATTATGCAATACCCGATGAGCTGGAGGACACAATATCCGTAGGCTCCTGCGTTACTGTACCCTTTGGCAAAGCAAACAAGCCTAAAGAGGGATATGTGTTTTCGCTTAAAGAAAATTCATCAGCGAAAAACCTCAAATCAATACTTAATTTGTCAAGGGAAGACATAATTTTTGACGAAAAACAGCTTGAGCTGATAAAGTGGATACGCGAAAAGTATTTAGTCACTTATCTTGACGCCGTCCGTACGGTAGCGCCGAGCGGAACTTCGGTAAACCGCGAGGAATGGCTTGTGCTTGTAAATCCTGATGTAAAGGGCAGCACTGCAAAGGAAATAGTGAAAATTCTTGCAGAAAACGGCGGTGCTATGGAAATAAACCGTCTTATGGGATATTTTGAAAACAATATCTCATCAAGCATATCACTCCTTTTAAAAAACGGCGGAATAAAAACGGTGTTTAAGGAGCATCAGGCAGTTACAGATAAGGTTATACGCGTTGCAGAGCTTGCAATAGAGCCAGAGGCAGTTTGTGGTGCTTTGGAAATCTTAGAGAGAAGCAACGCGCTTGTTCAGGCGAAAATGCTTGATATTCTTTCGGAATGTGAAAGGCTTTCTCTTGCGGATTTGGTTCATTTTTCTAACGGCTCATATACGGCGCTCCGCACTCTTGAAAAAAAGGGATATATAAAAACCTATGAAATGACGGTACTGCGTGAGTCTGCGGAAAATTTTGCAGAGCCTGAAAAACCCAAAACCCTTACCGACGGGCAAAAAAAGGTTTTAGCGCCTCTTTTGGATACGGCGGATAAAGGCGAGTATAAAAGCTATCTTTTGCACGGTGTTACAGGGAGCGGAAAAACCGAGGTTTATATGCAGCTTATTTCGGCTGTTACAAAAAAGGGCAGGCAGGCTATTGTGCTTGTGCCCGAAATATCGCTTACACCCCAGACTGTAGCACGCTTTAAGGCGCGTTTTAAAGAAGATGTTGCCGTAATCCACAGCGGTTTATCGCTCGGCGAGAGGTATGACCAGTGGAAAAAGATACGCTCGGGAAAAGCGAATATTGTGGTAGGTGCGCGTTCGGCGATTTTTGCGCCTTTTCGCGATATTGGCGTAATAATAATTGACGAGGAACACGAGCGAAGCTACAAATCTGAAATGTCTCCGAGGTATGAAACGCACGAGGTGGCACAGTTCCGCGCAAAGCAGTACGGAGCAGTACTTGTTTTAGCGTCTGCAACCCCTCTTGTTACGAGCTACTATAAAGCCCAAAACGGCGGTATGGAGCTTCTTACGATGGATAAGCGCGTTAATAATAAAATGCCAAGGGTGGAAATTGTCGACCTGAGAAAAGAACTTGAAAAGGGCAACAGGTCAATACTGAGTGAAAGTCTTAAAACGGCAATTTCGCAAAACCTCAAAAATAAAAAACAAACTATCCTGTTTTTAAACAGACGCGGATATTCAACTTTTGTATCCTGCAGGAGCTGCGGATATGTAGCGGAGTGTCCTAATTGCAGTATTTCCCTTACATACCACAAATTCAGCGATACTCTGAAATGCCATTACTGCGGATACACGGTATCCAACTACAAAATATGCCCCCAGTGCGGGAGCAAGTACATAAGATACTTCGGCGGAGGCACTCAGAAGGTTGAAGAAGAGATACACCGCATCTTTCCTGAGGCGACAACGATACGTATGGATATCGACACAACATCAAGAAAGAATTCCCACGGGGAAATTTTAAAAAAGTTCGGGGAAGAAAAAATAGATATTCTTATCGGTACGCAGATGGTAACAAAAGGTCTTGATTTTCCCGACGTTACGCTGGTTGGAGTCATCTCTGCCGACACAATGCTTAATATTGACGATTACCGCGCAAAGGAAAGAACATTTTCAATGCTTGAGCAGGTCACGGGAAGAGCAGGAAGGGCGGACTGTGAGGGAAAAAGCATTATCCAGACCTACAGCCCTGACAATTCTGCTGTAAGGCTTATGCAAAAGCATAACTATATACAGTTTTACAAAGATGAAATAAGCGTAAGAAAGGCTATGTGGTATCCGCCTTTTTGCGAAATGACCGCGGTAATTTTCAGCGGCAGGAATGAGAGCGTTGTACAAAGATGCGCAAGGTTTTTTGTTAAAAATATTGCCGAAATAGGTGAGCAAAACCAGAAAACGCAAGTATTGGGGCCGATACCTGCGTATATTTCCAAGATAAAGAATAAATATATATTCAGAATACTAATAAAATGCGAAAACTGTGATATGATTACAGGAATTTTGGCAAAAGCACAAAAAGAGTGCGAAAAAAATCCGATATATGAAAATGTATCGGTAGTTATAGATAAAAATCCTGATATGGGGTGATAGAGTTGGCGCTTAGAACAATAAGGAAAAAAGGCGATGAAATCCTTTATAAAAAAAGCAAAGAAGTGGTAAACTTTGATAAAAGGCTTTCAGAGCTTTTAGACGATATGTATGAAACGATGAAAGCTGCCGAAGGTGTGGGACTTGCCGCACCGCAGGTGGGAATACTGAAACGCTGTGTCGTAATAGATATAGGCGACGGAAAAATTGAGCTTATAAATCCTGTTATAACAAAATCGGAGGGCGAGCAGGTAGGTCAGGAGGGCTGTCTTAGCGTTCCCGATGTGTGGGGCGATGTAAAAAGACCGAAAAAGGTGACAGTTTCAGCATTTGACAGGAACGGTAAAAAGATAGAGCAAACGGGCGAAGACCTTTTAGCTGTTGCACTTTGCCACGAGATTGACCATTTAAACGGAGAACTTTTTGACGACAAGATAATAAAAGAGGACAACGGAGGTACAGTGTGAAAATTCTTTTTATGGGTACTCCCGATATAGCCGCAAAATGCTTAAAAACTCTGACAGATAAGAAAATGAATGTTGCAGGAGCGGTAAGCCAGCCCGACAGACCGAAGGGCAGAGGGCATAAACTTCTTCCGACAGACGTAAAAATAGCGGCGGAGGAGGCAGGTATTCCTGTTTTCCAGCCTGAAAAGATTAAATCGGGCGAGCTTTTGCCGATTTTAGAGGAGTTAAAGCCTGACATAATAGCGGTTGTCGCATACGGGAAGATACTTCCCAAATATGTGCTTGATTACCCGAAATACGGCTGTGTAAACCTGCACGCATCGCTTCTGCCAAAGCTCAGGGGCGCAGCGCCGGTACAATGGGCGGTGATAAACGGCGATAGAGAAACGGGTGTTACAACAATGCTTATGGACGAGGGACTGGATACGGGAGATATACTGCTATCACAAAAACTTGAAATAGGCGAATATGAAACTGCAGAGGAGCTTTTTTCGCGTATTGCAGAGGCAGGCGGAGAATTGCTCGCAGAAACCATTTTGAGTATAGAACACATAAAACCCCGAAAACAGACTGAGGAGGGTGCGACGTACGCGCCTATGCTCACAAAGGAAATGGGGCATATCAACTGGTCGGAGCCTACCGACAAAATTTCAAAGCTAATCTGCGGAATGAACAGCTGGCCCTTGGCATATTCCTTTTACAAAGGCGAGGCTGTAAAAATTATCAGAGCCAAAAAGGGTGAAGCGGAAAAGGGCGAAAACGGAGAAATTTTGGGCTTTGAAAAGGGAAAAGGCATTAAGGTTAAGACAGCGGACGGCTCAATATATATTGAGGAACTGCAGTTTTCGGGAGGTAAAAGAATGTCGGCTGACGATTATTTAAGAGGACATAGTATAGAGATAGGAACTATCTTAGAATAATGAGGTGTAAGTATGTTATTTTATGATTCAACCTACTTTTTGGTTTTAATAGGCTTTCTGCTTGCGTCCTTTGCATCAATGGGCGTGCAGAGTGCCTTTAATAAGTATTCAAAAGTGAAATCGTCAAGGCACTATACAGGAAAGGACGCCGCGAGAAAAATCCTTGATGAAAACGGACTTTACAGTATCCGAGTTGAAAATATTTCGGGAAATCTTACCGACCATTTTGACCCGTCGGCAAACGTCATACGCCTTTCCGACTCCACCTATAATTCCGATTCGGTGGCGGCAATAGGCGTTGCAGCGCACGAGGCGGGACACGCCGTTCAGCACGCACAGGGGTACGTGCCTATAAGAATAAGAAATTCTATAGTGCCTGCTGTAAATCTTTGCTCAACTTTAGCAATGCCCCTTTTCATAATAGGACTTTTGCTCGGAATGGTAAATCTTGCAAATGTGGGAATTATCCTCTTTTCAGCGGCGCTGATATTCCAAATAGTAACTCTGCCTGTAGAATTTGACGCAAGCCGCAGGGCGATTAAGATACTTGATAACTCTGCAATGCTTGATGAGGACGAGCTTTCGGGCGCGAAAAAGGTGCTTTTTGCCGCGGCGATGACCTATGTTGCGGCGGTTTTGGCATCAGCACTCCAGATTTTGAGGCTGGTTTTATTAAATAACTCAAGGCGCAGGGACTAAAATATGGCTTCAGCGAGAGAAACGGCACTTTTGGCGCTTTACGACGTATTTTATAAAGGCACATACTCGAATATGGCTGTAAAAGAGCATTTGCCGGGC
>Ga0310786_10010495_pt1 | contig 11636 bp, 8 predicted proteins | sample AusTroGonzalo_MG_FD_203881 | JGI IMG/M metagenome (GOLD analysis project Ga0310786, IMG submission 203881) | Bovine rumen microbial communities from tropical cattle in Woodstock, Queensland, Australia - Gonzalo_03 (v2) (version 2) | ecosystem: Host-associated > Mammals > Digestive system >... | reverse complement strand
AATCGGCTACGCCTGCCGCTGCTTCCCAAAGCGCGAAATTGTGGTAAACCCGCGAGCCTTTTGTTCCGGAAACAATATTTTTGAATTTATTTCCGACAAGGTTGCGGTCTGTAGTAACCGCCTGTTCAAGAACAAAAACATCCTGCTCAAAAGTTCCGAATTCGACAAGTCCGAAAGCCGAATCGGGAATTTTTGAGGTAATTTCATCAACGATCGCTGTTTTAACATTGTCTTTAAGATTCTGGTGAGCCGCAGATATCGATGAATAAAGATCCACCAGAAAGAGAATATCAATTTTGTTGATTGCCGTATTGAGTTTTATCGTTTTGTAAACTTTGCCGCCGTTGTAAGGCAGAACGACCTCTAGTTCCTCTTCTTCGCCGGTATCGCTGCCGGAATCGGTGTCGTCATCACCTGATTCGGTGTCTGCGTCATTGTCTCCGGTATCGCTGTCGTCATCGTCATCAAATTCCGAGTCTGCATCATCCTGTTCCGGAGCCATATCCTGATCATCGCCGGAATCTGCCGGATCTGCATCAGCATCAGCTGCCGTATCACTATCATCCGCAGTGTTGTCAGTCTCTTCAGGCTCGAAAACATCTTCATCGTCTTCGTCGCAATCGTCGCAGGTTTCCGATCCATGCTCCGAATCACTTTTGCCGCCGTTCCCGTTTTCATCGTCTGAATTTTCGTCGTCGGGAACGACCTTGCTGCCCTCTTCCTGTCCGTGGGACTGATTGTCATTTTCCGCTTCAGGCGAAACAGGGTCGTCTCCGCAGCTTAAAAGAAAAAACAGCGCAAAAAAGGGAATCAAAAATCTTAATTTCATCAATATTCTCCCAAAAAACTTTTACATTATTTCAAGTGTCAGATTTATATCTTTCGCAACGGCAGAGTGAGTGAGCGCCCCGACTGAAATGAAATCGGCTCCGAGTTTTGAAAGTTCGTTGATTCTTTCGAGCGTTACTCCGCCGGAAATTTCAATCTTTGCATTTTCACCAATAATCTCAATAGCTTCAGCCATCATATCCTGATCCATATTGTCAAGCATGATCACATCGGCTTTTGCCGCGAGAGCCTCTCTGACTTCGTCGAGATTCGTCGTTTCGACTTCGATCTTAAGAAGGTGGTGGATCTTGCTTCTGACGTTTTCGACAGCCTGAGTTATCGAGCCTGCAAGAACGATGTGGTTGTCCTTGATCATCACACCGTCGTCAAGCCCGAAACGGTGGTTGCTGCCTCCTCCGGTGCGGACTGCGTATTTTTCAAGCGTTCTGAGCCCTGGAGTCGTCTTTCTCGTGTCGGCGATCTTTGTTTCGGAATACCTGTCGATCTCATTCACATATTCAGCCGTGAGCGATGCGATTCCGCTAAGCCTCTGCAAAAAGTTGAGAGCGGTCCTTTCAGCCTTCAGGATCGATGCAGAATTCCCGGAAATGTTCATTATTCTTTCGCCTGCACAGAGTTTTTCGCCGTCTTCGGCAAGGAGTTCGATATCAAGATCTTCATCAATGAATTTGAACACATAAGCCGCGAGGTCTACCCCGCACAGCACCAGGTCGCTTTTTGCCTTGATGAAAGCCCTTCCGTTGCGCGGTTCATCGCAGACAAAGTTTGTCGTCACATCGCCGCGTCCCAGATCCTCTCTGATGACATGCGCTATAAATTCCTTGGTTACATAATCAGGACATCTCATTTTTCTTCTCCTATTTCGAAATATTTTTTGCATTTCTGACGAGTTCGGCACGTTCTTCAAGCGGTTTGCCGAAAAAATACGAGCCCATGACGGCGATATCGGCTCCCGCTTCGATTACTTCAGGCAGAGTCTTTGCGTTCACACCGCCGTCCACTGAAATTTCGTAGCTGAAACCGCATTTTTCGCGGATCTCGGCCGCTTTTCTTATTTTTTCTGAAGCACTTTTAATGTATTCCTGACCGCCGAAACCGGGGTTTACGCTCATCACTAAAAAGAGATCGCACAGATCCCCGACATAGGGCAGAAAATCGATCGGCGTGTGCGGATTTACCGAAACTCCCGCCTTGATACCGAGCTTTTTTATGAACTGCAGAGTGCGGTGGAGATGCTGCTCAGTCTCGGCGTGAACAGTTATCATTTCGCAGCCCGCATCGGCGAATTTCTGGATGAACTGCGTCGGGTTCTCGATCATAAGATGTGCGTCAAAAGGAAGTTTTACGAGAGGTCTGATCTGTTTGACTATCATCGGACCAAAAGTGATGTTCGGGACGAAATGACCGTCCATGATGTCAAGATGGACCAGATCTGCACCGCTTGTTTCAATTGATCTGATTTCTTCCTCAAGTTTTAAAAAGTCGGCCGAAAGGATCGAAGGAGCGATTTTTATCATTTTATTTTCCTCATTCTGCAGATGAAAAATATGTCTCTGTTGTCGTCGGGTTCCTTGACGGTGAAATAGGATTTCTCCACGGTAAATTCAGGGTGATGCGCTGAGAAACGCTTGATCTGTTCCAATGTTTCCTCCTGCGTGAAGGTGCAGACGGAAAAGACCAGAATGCCCTCTTTTTTCAGATATTTTGCTGCCTGTTCAAGGATTTTTCCCGAAATAGAAGCCATTTTTGCCGGGTCGTTGTCGTTCTTTATCCACTTTGTCTCGGGGTGTCTTCTCACTGTACCAAGCGCGCTGCACGGTGCGTCAAGTAGGACTCTGTCGAAAGCGTTGTGCCATTCTGGGTTGTCCTTTGTAGCATCGTGGAGTTTCATTCCAATATTTTTCTTTCCGTGCTGGATGACGACGTCAGCGAGCATATTGAGGCGGTTTCCGTTGACATCGACCGCCGTGACAAAGCCTTCGTCGCCTGTCAGATACGATGCAAAAAGGGTCTTCCCGCCGGGAGCCGCGCACATATCGAGGATCTTATCGCCTGGTTTTATATCCATTTCGAGGACTGAAAGCTGCGAAGATTCATCCTGAATGTAGATGTTGTCGAAGCCTTTCAGCATCGAGAAGTTGACAGCCTTGTTCGTGCAGATCCCGTACGGACTGAGTTTTGCAGCTTCGGCCGTTGCTCCTTTCGAAACGAGCTTTTCGATGATCTGCTGCCGCAAATTTTCATCGCCTTCGATCCTGAGAGTAATGCCGAGCGGCTTGTTCACGATCTGGAGATATTCTTCGACATCTTTGCCCAAAGTTTCAGCCTGAGCCTTTATCCTCGCGTAAAACCAGTCGGGAACGGAATAGTATGTCTGCAAAAATTCGTCATGCTTGCCGGCAAAATCAGCTTCCATGTTTTCGCGTGTCGGGCCGGTGCGAAGGATCTCGCGCAGAATGAAGTTGACAAATCCCGCCGTTTTTTCGTTTCCGCAACGTTTCGCAAGTTCCGCCGCTTCGAAAACGATCGTCGCCGCCTCTCTGTTCGACATGAAAAGTATCTGATAAAGCGAGACCCTGATAAGGGCGAGCAGCTCTTTGTCCATCCGTTTCAGCGGTTTTTTGAAAACTTTGAGGATCCAGTAGTCTAAATGGGTGAGGTTGCGCACCGTGCCGTAGACGAGCTCAGTGATGAAGCGTCTTTTCGGAAAATCAAAAGCCGAAAGCGAATCGTTAAGAAGTTCGTTCACGAAAAACGACTGGTCAAGAACATCCTGAATCAGCGAACTTGCCACAAGTCTGGGATCTTTTGTCTTTTTGCTGCTCACGTCTCCTCCGAAATCAAAATCCGGCGCTTTATAGCAAAAACAGCGCAAATAATAAATAAATTTCGACCTATTTTATTCTATCGTCGGTTTATAGAAATCAAAATGGATATATTTTTTGTCAACACTCTTGCGGACAGCCATTCCGGCATCGGTTTTGATGTAGATTTTCAGCACACCGTCAACTTTTTTCGGCAGAATGTAGGCAACTTCCGCTTTGAAAGCGCGCGTATCGATAATATTCAGCAAATATTGAGGAATTTTGGCAAAATTGTGAACATCGATAACAAATCCGCCGCCGATTTCCCTGAACTGATAGTCAACTTCACCGTCGATTTCCATTGTCACGCGGCTGAATTCGGGGAATTTCCTGAAGAAAAGATTTTTGAGCTTTCCTTTTTTCTCTAGTTTTGTAACTGGAAGATCAGGCAGTTTTTCAGCGAGCGTCGGCTCTTTTTCGGCTTTTGTCACTTTAAGATGGCGGATCTCGCCGTCTTCTGATTTCACCGCTTTAACTTGCTGCATCGCCAGCCGTTTTTCCTCTTCCAGCCGGGCTTCTTCGGCTATGCGCTTTTCCTCTTCGGCCTTTCTGAGCTCGGCGATACGCTTCTCTTCCTCGGCTTTCTGAAGTTCCGCGAGCCGTTTTTCCTCAGCGAGACGCTTTTCTTCAGCTATGCGCTTCTCTTCTTCGGCTTTTTTGAGTTCGGCAAGGCGCTTCTCTTCGGCAATGCGTTTCTCCTCTGCGAGACGCTTTTCCTCAGCGACACGTTTTTCTTCCTCAGCCTTTTTGAGTTCGGCGATACGCTGTTCTTCGGCGGCTCGCTTTTCCTCTTCTTCGAGTTCATTTAAAAGGGATTGGACAAGCTTTTTCTCATCTTCAGCTTTTTTCAGCTCTGCAACACGCTTTTCTTCGGCAAGGCGCTTTTCTTCCTCTGCTTTTTTAAGTTCTGCGGTGCGCTTTTCCTCAGCGACGCGTTTTTCTTCCTCAGCTTTCTGAAGTTCGGCGAGACGCTGTTCTTCCGCCTGGCGTTTCTCTTCGATTTGCCGCCCTTTTTCGGCCTCGGCAAGAAGTTCCTTCTCTCTCTTCGCATGGAATTTGGCGATTACTGTATCAAAATTTTCGTCGTCAAGAAAAACCGAGCGGCTGAAAGCAACAATCACCGTCCCTTTGCGGTTGAAAAAAGTATACTGGCTTCCGGGCTCGACAAAAAACACAAACCGGGTCATACCGTTTGAAACACTCTTTTCGACCGATTTCACAATTCCGGAAGCGATGGAAAAATCGGATTCGCCGAATATTCCGCCTGCTTCGAAAACTATTCTTTCGGGATTGTTCAGACGGTATGAAGAAAAAGTGGGATTTTCATCCCCGCATTCCATCATAACATAAACATTGTCGTTGTCCTCAAGTGTCTGCAACGAGAAGAGAAAAAGAAAAGCAAGAAGAAAGTTCATGTTTTTTTACAGGAATTACATTTAATCGTTGCCGGGAGTCGATGGATCGTCAGTTATTGTTTCCCACTCGACAAATTTAGCGGCAACACATTCACCGTTCGGAACAAAAACATAATTTACATTGTCTTCAGCCCGCTTCAGAATCAGGTTTTTGATATTGCCGTTAGTTCTTTTGGCATCTCCTTCACCGGCGATTTTCGTGATTTTCAGTGTTCCGGCTGTCTGAAAGTAGTATTCTTTCGCTGATCCATATTCGGCATCGACCCAGACCATAACGCACTGCTGACACTGCGCATAATTTTCATTTATGCCGGTTCCGAGTGCGTAAGTTCCTTCCTTGAGACCGCCGCCACTAAAGAGGATTTTTATGATATCGATTGCGTTTCCGCCCATTGCCGGCGAGAAGTAGCCGTTGATTTCATCGGGATAACCTGACATTGTTATTGTCGGCACTTCGATCATCGTGCAGCCTTCCGCCGCTTTTTCGAAATCGGTGTCGCTTTCATCAGGCGTACCGGTGTCGCCTGTTGTATCGGTATCGTCAGTTGACCCAGAGTCAGTGTCGTCAGCTGTATCGGTGTCACCAGTTGTATCTGTGTTGTCGGCCGGTTTGTCCGAATCATCAGTTGAATCGCCGTTATCGGGCGTTGTGTTACCTGAATCATCAGCTGAATCGCCGTTGTCGGGCGTTGTGTCGGCATCTTCAGTAGGTTTGTGATCAGCATCACCCTGTTCTGCATCGCCAGAAAAATCTTCGTCTGAAACTGTATCGGTATCGGTCAAATCATCCTTTTCATCAGAACTGCTGCATGCTGCAAAAAAAGCAAGTGCAGAAAACAAAAAAACAAAGAGAATTTTTTCCAAAATTTTACTTTTCATCTGTTAAAGCCCCTTTTATCTCATTTGCTGTTTTTTTAATATTTTCAAGAACATTTTCAGCCAAAGGATCAAGAGTAATAACGCGGACTTTCGTTTCTTCAGCTATCGATTTAATGACGGAATCGGGGATCTGAGCCTGCATGAATACGGCTTTTGCATTGTTTTTCTTTATAAAATCGATAACTTTTGCCATATCAACTGCGCTCGGTTCCTTTCCTTCGACTTCAAGAGGAAGCTGTTTGAGACCGAATCTTTCTGCAAAGTATCCGAAAGCCGGGTGGTGAACTACGAAACTTTTTCCTTCAACTTCTTTGAGCTGAGCCGCAACTTCGTCATTCACTTTTTTAATTTCAGCTTTAAGAGCTTCACCGTTTTCACGGTAGAACGCTGCATTGTCGGGATCTGCTGCGGAAAGTTCCGCAACGGTGTTGTCGGTCATAACGATAAGGTTCATCGGATCAAGCCATACGTGAGGATCATGCATTCCGGGGAAATGTCCCGGCATCGGCGGGAACGGGTGTTTTCCGTGGTGGCAGCCGCCTTTTTCATTGAGGCAGGCACAGCCGCCGTGTTTCTTGCAGCATTCTTTGTCGCCGTGGCACGGACATTCTTTACCTTCTTTGCATCCGCATTTGCAGTCTGCGCAGCCTTTACCGTCTTTGCAGTCACAACCCTTTCCGTCCTTGCATCCGCATTTACAGTCTGCACATCCCTCACAGCCTTTATCGCCACCGCAGCAGCCTTTCTCTCCGTGATGACAGCCGCATTCTTTACCTTCTTTGCAACCGCATTTGCAGTCAGCACAGCCTTCGGCGCATGCTTTGCCGCAGTGTTTGTGCTCTTCAGCTTTCGGAGCGTCCATTTCCGGAATAGAACAAGCCTCTTCACCGCATTCTTCTTTTTCAAGCTTTTCGCCGTGTTTGCATCCGCACTCCTTGCCTTCCCTGCAGCCGCATTTGCAGTCTGCGCAGCCTTCAGCACAGGCTTTGTCGCAGTGATGGTGCGGGAAATGTCCTTCCATTTTGCGGAAATTTATTCCCTTCATCATGTCGGCGAACTGCACGTTTTTGTAGTCTTTCGCAAGACGCTCAAGAAAGAAACCTTCGAAAGGAAGATCGCCTTTGAAGTAGATCGTCGAATCTTTGAGATCAGCCATCTTTTTCGGGCCCGGTTCGTAGGTTTCGGGCGTACTTGAGGGATCCATCATCGTGTTTACTTTGACTTTATCCTTGCCGACCGTTTTGACGATGAAAGCCTGTGGCGGAATGCTGACGGTTACATTGAGAATGTCCCGTTTTTTTGCCGCGGTACTGGCCTGGCTACTGGCTGCGTTATCTTTGGAAGCGGTTTTTTCACCGCAGGAAACAAGCACAAAAAGGGCCAGAAACAGAACCAAAATTTTCATGATTTTTTTCATGAGACATTCTCCTTTAAAAAATTACTCGCAAATATCCATGATCTGCCTTGTGACAGATTCAAACTCTTTTGCTGCCGGATTGCTGTCTGCCGCGTAAACATAAGGAAGTCCGCAGTCGCCCGATTCACCGATAGCCGGATCGAACGGGATCTTCCCGAGCAGTTTGATGTTGTATTTTTCGGCGATCTGCGTTCCGGCACCGGTTTTGAAAATCTGCGTGACCTTGCCGCAGTGCGGGCAGATGAAACCGCTCATGTTCTCGACTATTCCGAGGATTTTTATATGCGCTTTTTCGCAGAAGTTGACCGATTTTCTGACATCGGCGGCGGCGACTTCCTGAGGAGTCGTGACTAAAACCGCGCCGGTGAGATCATCGACCGTGTTTATGAGCGAAAGAAGCTCGTCGCCTGTTCCGGGAGGCGAATCGATCACGAGATAATCAAGGGTACCCCAGTCAACATCTTTGAAAAACTGCTGTATCATTCCGTGTTTTATCGGGCCTCTCCAGATTATCGCATCGTCGGAATCCTGAAGAAAAAAGCCGACCGACATTATTTTGAGTGCGCCGAAAGTGACCGGCACCAGCTTATTGTTTTCATTGACATTGATTTTGCCGTCCTTCATGCCGAACATAGTCGGGATGCTTGGTCCGTGCAGGTCGATATCGAGAAGGCCTGTAGTTTTGCCTTCCAGTGCGAGCTTCATCGCCAGGTTTACCGCGACAGAACTTTTGCCGACACCGCCCTTACCTGACATAACAAGGATCTTGTTTTTGATTTTGCAGAGATTTTTCTTTATCTCCTGTCTTGCAAGAAACTGCTCGTCGTTTTCATTTGCCATTTTCTTTTTCGCGCTGCAGGTAGTGCTTGTGCAGTTTTCACACGAGTGTTTTTCAGTCATTTTCACCTCCAACAACTAAAAACGGAAGATTATAATGATTTTTCGCGCCGCGGCAACTTTCTCGCGGCGCTTTTTGCGTCTTCGAAATATCGGTTCGCGCCGTCGACATATCGAAATTTCGAAATATCGATATAACGACAAGATTTTCGGCGCGTCGAATTATTTCGACAAGAACCTTTTTCCCAGTTCTTCCCTGTATTTTCCGAGATCGAGTTCAACCCTGTTGACACCTTCTTCGACAGCGGTTTTCGCAACTGCGAACGCCACTTCGACAAGAACTCTCGGGTCGAAAGGTTTCGGAATGATGTAGTTTCTGCCGTATTCGAGCGAATCGAGCCCATAAACTTTGAGAACTTCGGGCAGGACCGGCATTTTTGTGACTTTAATGAGCGCCTGGGTCGCCGCCATTTTCATTTTTTCGGTTATCTGGCTCGCCCTTGCGTCAAGTGCGCCGCGGAAAATAGCGGGGAAACCGAGAAGATTGTTCACCTGATTCGGGAAATCAGTCCTTCCTGTGCCGACAATCGCGTCTGGACGTGCGATTTTCACTTCTTCATAGGTGATTTCCGGGTCGGGGTTCGCCATCGGGAAAATGACGGGATCAGGTGCCATTTTTTTGAGCATTTCAGCTTTGACAAGCCCTTTAATGCTGACTCCGATGTAGATGTCTGCCCCTTCAAAAAGCTCGGAAAGTGATCTTGCAGTCGTGTTTCTGTACAAAAATCTGTGATATTCCGAAAGTCCGTCTTTTCTGCCTTCAAAAAGAACGCCGTCCTTGTCGTAAGCATAGACGTTTTCCTTTTTTACACCGCAGTTTATGAGGTGTTTTGCGATCGCGACTCCCGCTGCGCCCGCACCGGTGAGGACGACTTTGCAGTTTTCGGGTTTTTTGCCCGAAATTTCAAGACCGTTGAGAACTCCAGCCGCGCAGATCACTGCTGTTCCGTGCTGGTCATCGTGGAAAACGGGGATATTCATTGCTTTTTTGAGTTTTTCTTCGATCTCGAAGCAGCGCGGAGACGAGATGTCTTCAAGGTTTATGCCGCCGAAAGTGGGTTCGAGCGACTTCACTATCTCGACGAATTTGTCCGGATCGTGTTCGTCTATCTCGATATCGAATGCGTCGATCCCTGCGAAACGCTTGAAAAGAAGCGCTTTTCCTTCCATGACCGGTTTTCCTGCGAGCGCCCCGATGTTTCCAAGCCCCAGAACTGCACTTCCGTCGCTGATGACACCGACGAGATTTCCTTTTCCCGTGTAATCATAGACAGTTTCGGGATTTTCCTTGATCTCAAGGCAGGGAAGGGCGACTCCCGGCGTATATGCTTTCGCTAAATCGGCCTGTGTCGCACAGACTTTGGATGGAACCACTTCAAGTTTTCCGGGTCTGGGATTCTTGTGATAACTGAGGACTTCTTCTTTGTTCATTCTGTTCTCCGCTCAAAAATCAAGAAACATTAGTGAAAATCGTCAAAAGAAGGCAAAAAAAATGGTCGCGGGGATTGGATTTGAACCAATGACCTTCGGGTTATGAGCCCGACGAGCTACCAGCTGCTCTACCCCGCAACCTCGTTGCCGCGCAATAGTTTAGTCAAAGCCGCCGCAATGTCAATAAAAAATCGAACTATTTTGATTATACAACAAAATCTGGTGGAGATGGCGGGAATCGAACCCGCGTCCAAAAAGGGGGAAAGTCGGGCGTCTACGTGCGTAGCTGTCTGTTTTAATTAGTGTTCAAGCTCCCAGCAGCAGGATCTCTCGCACTTTTTCGCAATTGATTTCGCTTCCCTCGCCCTGCGAAAAAAGGCTCAGGTCGCTATTCCGCTGTTTGGCGCCCTAGCTGAAGCCGCGGACAAGCCGCAGTAGGACGGGCAGGCTTAAGCTGCCAATGCAAAATTATTATTTGCGTTTCTTGTTTTGCCGCTTTTTACGAGGCCAGCGGCGCCTCGGCATGCAGCCGGAAAATCCAGCCTCCCTGTCGAAACCAAGTCATCCCCACTTGTCAAAGAAGCGTTCCTGAAAGAACGGCGGATATTATAGTCATGATTGACCGAAAATCAAGACCTCTCAGTCTGCTTTGCAGCCAGCTCCCCTACTCAGGGGAGCCTTGACGGGGAGGCAAGAAGCAGTTTTTCACAAAAACCACGACCTCATCCCTAACCCTTCTCCATTGTGGCGAAGGGAATCAAAAGCGGTTTTTCACAATTTTTTGCAACTTTCTTTTTAAGTAGTATATTTCGCCGTTAAAAACCTGTTTTGGAGGAAAAAATGCTCAATAATTTCGACATTTCGAATGCAATGACGATCAAACTTGACCCGGTTCTTCCCGAATATCCGAAATTTGTGGAAGGGATCAGACGCGCTCCGAAAAGAGAACTCACTCTCACGAAAAACGAGATCGAACTTTCGCTTAGAAACGCTCTCCGCTATGTTCCGGAAGAACTTCACGAGGCGCTTGCTCCCGAATTTCTTGAAGAACTTCTCACCCGCGGCAGAATTTACGGCTACCGCTTCCGTCCCGAAGGCAAGATCTGGGGCAAACCGATCGATTCATACAAAGGAAACTGCATCGAAGGCAAGGCTTTCCAGGTAATGATCGACAACAACCTCGACTTCGCGACTGCGCTTTATCCTTATGAACTCGTAACTTACGGCGAAACAGGCCAGGTCTGCCAGAACTGGATGCAGTACCGCCTCATCAAAAAATATTTGGAAGTTCTGACCGACGAACAGACGCTCGTTCTTCACAGCGGGCATCCGCTCGGCCTTTTCAAATCGCACAAAAGAGCTCCGCGCGTCATCACGACGAACGGACTTATGGTCGGCCTTTTCGACGATATGCAGAACTTCAACCGCGCAGCAGCACTCGGTGTAGCTAACTACGGACAGATGACTGCCGGCGGCTGGATGTACATCGGCCCGCAGGGGATCGTTCACGGCACATACAACACGATCCTCATCGCAGGAAGAATGAAACTCGGCGTTCCGTGGGACGGTGACCTTCGCGGCAAACTTTTCGTTTCCAGCGGTCTCGGCGGCATGAGCGGCGCACAGCCGAAAGCAGTGGAGATCGCGAAAGGTGTAGGTATTTTTGCCGAAGTTGACGCTTCGAGAATCGAGACAAGACACTCGCAGGGCTGGGTTTCGCTTGTTACCGACAGCGCGGAAGAAGCTTTCAAGAAAGCGTTCGAATACATCGAAAAGAAAGAGCCCATCAGTATCGCTTACCACGGCAACATCGTCGATCTGCTTGAATACGCCGATTCCAAAAACATCCACATCGACCTTCTCAGCGACCAGACAAGCTGCCAC
>Ga0310786_10010494_pt1 | contig 11637 bp, 14 predicted proteins | sample AusTroGonzalo_MG_FD_203881 | JGI IMG/M metagenome (GOLD analysis project Ga0310786, IMG submission 203881) | Bovine rumen microbial communities from tropical cattle in Woodstock, Queensland, Australia - Gonzalo_03 (v2) (version 2) | ecosystem: Host-associated > Mammals > Digestive system >... | reverse complement strand
CGTCGACGAGGCGTACACTTCCAAGTGCTCGTTCCTCGATGATGAGACTGTCGGAAAACATGAACACTACCTCGGCAAGCGGGTGAAGCGCGGACTGTTCAGAAGTTCCGGTGGCCACGTGCTGAACGCAGACGTCAACGGAAGCCTGAACATAATGAAGGTTGGCTCCAAGTCCGACACAACCGTCGGAAATCCATTCAATCCAATCAAAATGGACGACATAAACGAAATCCGCGATGCGTTCCACTTCGCGTGGACGCCAGCGGATAGAGGCCGCGTGTCTCGGCCATGACGTGGGTTGTATAATATTCACGTCTGAAAATCGAAGTTAATTATTTTAACGGAAATTGAGACATGCACATGGAAAAGTGGGGATTCTTGAGAGAAACAACTGAAAAGGCACAGAAATGCGGCCTGGAGAAAAACACCGGTCTTCACAGAACCGGACTTGACGAATACTTGAAGGCCATTTTCCCCAATACAACGGATTGGGTGCACGACAAATGCATTAAAAACTCACCACTCAAGACTAGACCGGACTACCGAAGCGATGAACTCGGACTGATAGTTGAATTCGACGGAATTCCACACTACCAAAAGCCAGACGTGATTCTCCGTGACCTGAAAACTACAGCAGAATACGAAAACCTCTGGTACAAAGTCGTCAGAATTCCATATTTCATCCAACTGACGAATGATTCCATCAAGGAGCTATTCGGAGTCGACGTCCAAGAGCCGATGTTCAACCCAAAATACCCGTCACTCGATGATTCCTCCGGTTCCCCGGCATATCTGTGTCCCGCTGGACTCGAACGAATGGCAAAAGACTTCCATCGGTTCCCCGAACAGTACCGAGTCAACTTAAATGCCCTCAAATCGTTCAACAACGACTTTCTAACCGGCGTCAGTTTGCTGGAAGCTGCATACAACAAGCTAAATTGACAAAAACGAAAGAACCGGGATTTCTCCCGGTTCTTTTCGCATCAAGCCGATTGCTCGGCTTTTTGTCAGACGAACAGCGTGCCGTTCGTGACCTTGCTGTAAGGCTGGATGAACTGACGCTTGCCACTCGACCACTCGTAGGCCTGCGTGAGACCGTCGATGACGATGTAGTGGTAGTAGTTCTTGGCATCCCAGACGCTGTTCATCAGGCCGTAACGGGTACGGGCGCCGATGCGAGGCGTGAGGGTGTCGGGGTCGATGACCTTCTGCAGCTGCACCGGCACGTAAGGACAATATACGATACCGTTGTCGGCGGGGTGGGCACCCTTGTAGCCCATCACGATGTAGTCGCCAGCCGCATAGACGTCGCGGACGAGGAGCTGCTGACCATCGTTGATGAGGCCAATCTTGGTGAGGGCGCCGACGCCGGAGTCGGGAACCGACGGGGCGTTCTTGCTGTTCTGGAACGAGACGAACTTTTCACGGCTCATCTGCTCGAGAAGGGCGCAGACGCGAGGCGAGGTAATCACGAAGTTGGCGTGACCACGGCGCGTGCGGAGCGCTATCTGGTTGGCCTCGATGGTGACCTGCGTGAGGAGCGTCTGGAGACGGCCCATCTGGTCGAGACCATCGGCGTAGGCGGGATTCCATCCGGAGATGGAGCCACCGACGATGGCGGTCTTCACCATTTCGGTCACTATCTGGCGGTCGATTTCAGCACCCAGCTCGTAGGTGATGAGGTTCACGAACTCGGACTCGACGTCGAAGTTGTGGATTGCCTCCATGTCCTCGGCGAGTTCGGGCGACCAGCCAGCACCGAGCTTGCGGGTCTTGGCCTCGACCATCGTCTTGAGGAAGTCGAACGACACCATCGGGTAGGAGCCGTCGCTGAAGCGGGCGTACTCGGACGCTTCGCCGATAGGAGCACCCTCGCCGGACCACGGCATGTTGCCGTCGCTGCCGACGTACTGCTTCCACGCGGCGGCCTTCGCGTCGTCAGGCTGGAACCAGGGCTTGCCCTCGCCATCCTGAGGATACGTGCCGTTCCACACAGGCGTCTCACCGGTGAGGGAGGTGATGCCACCCGTCAGCTCAGTGCCCGTGTAACGGGTGTCGACCGGGTTGAACCCGATTTCCTTGTCGCTGAGGTTGAGCCTGCCGTCACCAGGAGTGCAGCAGTTGCCGTAGGTCGGGTTGCCGAGGAGGCCGTTGTTGCCGTACTTCGCACGATAGGCGAGCGCATAGCCGAGCGGGCCGTTGAGGGCCTGCACGCCGACGAGCTCGTGGGCGATGAGGGACGGGAACAGACGACGCACCATAGGCATGATGACGTTCGGGAGGTAGTAGTCGCCGTAGTCAGAAGCGGTCTTGACCGCCTCACGGCCGAACTTGCCCTTCAGGTAGCCCTTCGAGGTCTTGCCGTCGATAGGATACTGAGCCTTGTCGCCAGCGAACGCCGAGGGGGCGCCAGCCGTCATGCCGGTCGCCTCGGTCAGGAGACCAGCCTTCGCGAATTCCTTCGCGGTGTTCTCGAGAAGCTGAGAAACGCTCTTCCTCACCTCGAAGCTGGTAATCTTCTCAGACCCGGCCTCGACGATGGGAGCCCAGCGCTTCATAATCGTCTCGATGTCTTCTTGAATAATCTTAGCCATTTTGGTTTTCCTTTGTTTGGCTTAGTGTTTTGGGGTGAAACGCGCAAGGTTGTCAATCCAGCACTGCATCATCGACTCGGTCACCTGGACCCCGCCTTCCTCTTCCTCGTCGGAAGCCTCCGGCTTGTCCTGGACGTCGTCTCCGCCGTCTGCATTGTTTTCCGTTTCCTTGTCTTCGCTGTCACCAGTCTTTTCGGAAGCGTCATCGCCCTCCATTATGGCGGCGATTGCCTCCTCCAAGTTCTTTTCCTCCTGAATCTCGTCCTTCTCGCCCTGGATTTCCTCCTGGACGCTCTCGAGGACAGTCTTGAAGTTCTTCTTTATGTCGTCGTACGACATCTTGGAGAGCTTCTCTTCGACCCTCTTGGACTCGACTATGGGTAAATTCTTCGTTTTTTCCTTTATAAGGACCTTTTTCGCAAGGTTTTCGTACTTGCTCTCGAGGAGCTTGCTGGCCTTCTCGTTGTCGGCGAGCTTTGCCTTCGCGGCGTCGAGCTCCTTCTTGAGCTCCTTGCTCTCGCCGACCATCTTGGACTCGAGACCGGCCTTGACCTCCTCGACCTTCTTCTCGACGGCTTCGTCGTTCACGAGGAGCAGGCCCTTGAGCGACTCCTGAATCTGCTCGAGCTTCCGCATGCGGCCGTAGTCGACGATTTCCTTCTTCGGAAGGACTTCGGCGACGTGGCTGTCGAGGTACGAGTCGACGGCCTCGAGGAGAACCGCGTTCGACTTCTCGACCTCGAGCTCGGTGCACTTCTCGTAAATCTTCTTGTGCTTCTCGTTGATGCTCTCGAAGACGGCCTTGAACTCCTTCTCCATCTTCTCCTCGACGAGCTTCTTCGTCGTCTTGATGGCGGCGTCGCGGGTCTCGACGAGCTTGTTCTGGAAGTCGAGCATGAACGTGTCGAGCGTTTCCTTCTGGGACTCGTTGAGAGTCACCCCGACCTCCTCGAATACCTTGAGGAGCTGGTCGTATTTCTTCTTTAGAGATTTGAGTGCCATGTCTTAAATCCTGTTCTGAGTCTATTTACAAAGTTTTTTGTGCGTTACGCTCAAAAATACCTTTTAGAGGGTGATTTTTTGATATTTACTGTGCCGGAGGCTCATTTCCCAGTCCAAACGACGGTTCTGCGTTCTCTTCCTCTGCTCCTGGAGGGGTGTTTTCGGCTCTTGGGGGCTCCGGAGCCTCTCCTGGACCACCAGGTCCTTCCGGCGGACCACCCTCTTCACCGCCTTCTTCTCCACCGCCTTCTTCGTTCTCATTTTCCTCACCAGAGAGGCGGAGCGGTGACTTGAAGTCGAGTGGCTTGTTGTCGTCGCCTATCTTGTCTGCGTAGTAGTCGGCGAGGGCGACGAGCTGCTTCTCCTTTATGAGCTGCATGAAGTTGTCGTTTATCTCCTCGTCCGTCCACTTGAAAATCTTCTTCATGGCGTTTATCTTGGAGAGCTCCTCCTGGTCGACGATGGCCTTGTACGTGTCCATCCTGACGGTGACGAGCTTCTGCGTCTGGTAGAGGTCGTAGAGAATCGGCGGCACGAAATCCACGCTGAAGTCGGACTCCTTCATCTGATACATCTTCCAGAGGCCGAGGAGCTTCAGATGCGTTATGAAGCTGCGCTTGAGGCCCATCGCCATGCGGCGCTGGATGCGGATGACGCTCCTCGCCATTGAGTACTCTTCATAGGAGATGGTATCGTCCCTTTCGACGGTGCTTTCCGGCGCCTTGTATCGGGAGAACGGGACCTTGAACGCCTTGAAGAGCTTCCTGAGGAAGAACTCTATGTCGGCAATCTGCTCGTAGTCCGCCGTGGAGCCGACGGATTCGACCGTAGTGCCGTCGTTCGCGTTCGTCTTGCCGAAGAAATACGTCTCGAGCATCGTCACGGGGTTGTAGACCTGCGTTATCTCGCGCTCGCCGCTCTGGTTCATGTCCCTCGAGGAGACTATCTTCTTCGACTTGAGGTCGTTTATGAACTGCTGAATCTTCTGGCGGGCGACCTTGTCGGCCATTCCGCCCGTGTTGATGTTGAAGAGGAGCCTTTCCGGGGCGCGGGTCACGCGGAGTATCACCGCCGCGTCCTGCATCAGGGCGAGCTGGTGGTACGCCTGCTTGCACTTCTCCATGAGCGGGAAGACCATGAGCCCGTCCGGGGAGGTCTCTCCAGATGAGATGTACGTGAGCTGCGGCCAGAGGAGCGGAATCGTGTCGTCCTTGTCGAAGTCCACGCTGGACTGGACGGTAATCATGTTGTTGAAGATGGACCTCGCGCCGATACAGCTGTTGGAGATGATGTTCTTGAGGTCCTTGTTCATCTTCTCCTTGTTGAAGACGATGCCCATCGAGCGGCCTGTCTCGCCGTTGAGGAGGGTCTCGTAGTACTCCGTCGGGAGGTACTTGACGCCGATTATGCCGAGCTCAGGCTTCTCCGGGTTGATTATGTTCTCGAACGCGAGCTCGCCTTCGACGAGCAGCTTCTTCACCATCCAGAAGGCGTCGTCCTTGAAGTGGAAGAGGTCGATGAACTTCTCGAACTGGAGCTGGAGGATGGTCCTCTTCTCCTCGTCGAGGTGCTTCTTGTTGACGGGGATGCTGAGCGTGACGTTCTGGCCGTTTTCGTCCTCGTGAAGGACGTCGTCGGCTATCTCCGTGAGGCAGAAGTCGCACTCGGAGTACATCGACATCGCCCTATACTGGCGGATTCGCTCCGCCTTGTTGGTTATGAGCGGCAGGGCGAGTATCCCGGAGAAGAGCGAGCTGAAGTAGTTCTCCGGGGAGGCAATCGGGGTCTCGGGCTGGAACCTGGAGACGACCGAACGGCGGTCTATTATCTCCTGGATGTTGTTCTGGGCGTTGTTGAAGACCTCGATGTTCGGGTTCTTCTGGATTGCCTCGGGGCCGAACTCGGACTACGGCTTGGCAGGCGGCGGAGTGACTCCGCCGCCCTGCTGGACAGCCTTGTTCCTGTTGCTGTTCCTGTATCTCTGGAATATCCCGTCGAATACCGCCATGTCAGCTATAACTTACGTTGAATCAGAAGTGCTTGTAGACGTCCGGCTCTTCGCGCATCTCGCCCTCGTCGTCTACCTTGACACCCGCCGCTGCGAGGCGGTTCCAGCCCTTCTTCCTGTTGAGGCCGAGGATTGCGTCGTTCATTTCGTCGTCGTGAGCGAAAATCCACTCGTCTAGGTCCTTGTCCGGTCCCTTCGGAACCTTTATCGACCACTCGAGCTTGTAGCCGGGGTCTTCTGTCGTCTGGACAAGGGCGATTGCCGCGTCGTCGTCATCGAAGAGCGTCCTGTCGGCTGGCAAACCACGCTTCTTCGCAATACTGAAGAGGGCGTCCTTGGTCGCGGAAATCTGCTCGTCCGTGAACTCGTACTCCTTCTCCTCCTTGGTGCCGTCCTTGTACGTTATCTCGCACTTGCAGTAGCCGTCGTACGGTCCGTCGACAATCTTGACCTTGACCTTCGCCTTGGACTCGTCGTCCCCGGCGTCGAACTTCTCGGCGTCCTTCTCCGCGGCGGCCTTGGCCATCTTCGCGTTGCGGCGGATACGCTCCTTCTCGGCGTCGGAGATGTCCTCGCTCAGCTTCTCGACGTTGCCCTCGGGGTCTGCGCCCTTCTCGAGGTCGTCGAGGTACTCGTCGTACGCGGTCTGGGCGTCGTTTGAATCCTATCCCTCGTTCACTTCGAGGTTGTCGTCCTCCGTGCAGGAATACTTGCTCTCGTTGAGCATCCTGACCCAGGTCTTCATGTACGATTTGAAAGTTTTTGCCATTTTGGAGTTCCTTTGGATGGTTGTTTCCATTATTTACGGCAAAATTTTGGTTTTGCCGATTATTTGGGCAAATACTCGCCGTCAAGGATGTCCTGGACGTTCTGCCTGGCGGATTTTTCCTCGAGACGGTTCATCTTCGGCCGCCAGTTGGGGTCTTTCCCTTCCACAACGGCCTTCTTTTCGGTCAAAAACTGCCTATTGACGGATTTCTTCTGCCTGGACTCACGGAGCTGCCGCCTGTGGTCGAACGTCACCGCGTTCTTTATCTCGTCCAACGCCGACGCAATGCGCGACATCGACTTCGACATGCCTATGAGCGTGTCTATTATGAGTTTTTCTTCAGTTGACATTATTCACCTATCACTTTCTTTTCGTCTGGGAGTGGAAGCGGGCGGAACTTTCCGAGTTTTTCTGATGCCCAGCCCATTTTGTCCTCGTCGAAATAGTAGAAGTTTACACTGCGCTCCATCGGGTCCCAGTCGAGGAACCCCTGGAGCTTTTTCCCGTCTTCGATTCTAACCAAAGTTTCAATGTGCATAAAATATTATACGGAAACAACGTTTAAACATCGATATAAACTATTAACGAAGCGATTATGGAAATGCCACCTGCCGCAATACCCGTCTATTGTCAGGCCACGCAGGTTCAAATACATGTCTACCTGGGATTTTCTTTCCATAACCCTCAATATCTCACACTTTTCATTTGCTAGAATGTATGTGGGCGAGAAAACCCGGACTTCGGAAGGTATATGGAGTGAATGTTTATTATCACATATAAGATGAAAATCATCGTCGTTGTAACGAATCAAAAGTATCAACTCACACCTCCATTGCGGCTTCCCTTGTTGGATGTCATATTGAAAGTATGTCAAAACAGCGATATGTCCTATGTATGTATTCATTGAAGAAATATGCTCGGCCGTTAAACCCACCCAACAACAGCCCACGCAGATTCAAGTACATGTCTACCTGGCTTTTCCGCTCAAACAGACCAATCGGGTCATAGTGGTCGTCCACAATGAGGTATTTTGCTACATATTTGAACTGAACTGTGTCGAAACGAGCTGGAATGTGGATAGTGGGCATATTCAGACACCGAATGTCACAAAATAGGTAGAAGTCCTCGTTTCTGTAACGAATCAAGAGCTTCAACTTACACCTCCTTCAACATATATCCAACCCAATACGTGTCCCGGATAAACCTAAAGAGCTCGTCAGACTTGCCGTCTATGTGGAAATAGTTTATTCGGACAAGCCTGTATCCAAAACGCGACCCGATTTGGAATCCGCTGACATCCATCTTCATCTTAAGCTTTCCCCGAGACTCCAATACAACGATATCGTGAGGATAGGCCAGGTTATGTAGGCCATAAGCATAGGGTAGCATCGAATCAACTCCATGTTCGATGAAGTATTGTGGACATATTTCGTCGACCGTCGCGTCGGTGATGTCCTTCGGGACATAGAAGCTCCACGCACGGGTCCCCCCGTACCTGTCCAGTTTGTCCTTGAGCTTCCTGTTGGTCCTCCGTATCCACAGCACGTCCATGTCACGCCTCCTTGAGCTCGTATGCAATCCAGTATACGTCCAGAAGAAAATTCGTGGAGTACGCGTTCAGCTCCAGCCCACTGAAAAACGACCTCGGGTACCTCACGCATTCGCGCCTTCCGGCTATCCTCAGCCCGGCCAGGTCCAGCGCAATCCTCGCCTTGGACCGCCGGTCGAAGCATCTGCATATCCGAAAACACCGCTCGGGGCCGCACATGCCCGGCGTCGCGAGCATGTATGCGGGATTCAGGGCATCCAGCAGCTCCGGGTCGTCGCGCTCGGTCCTCCATTTGTCCAGCGCGGCGTCGACTATGCCCCGGTCGATGTCCCGGAACAAAACCTGCTCCGTCACCGGGAGGCTGGGGCGCACCGAGACACCGCCGCGAGCCCCGAAACGCCTGACGAGGAGCATCTTCCCGGACGCCCTCACAGGTCGTCTACCTCCATCATGTTCATGTTCCTCGGGTCGCTCTTCGGGAAGCCCGTCGCCTCGAGGAACTTCCTCAGCGTCCCCATGATGAGCTTGTCCCACATCGTGTCGTAGTCCACCTCGAACAGCTCCCGGAACTCCTTCGGGTACTGGTCCGGCTTGTACGCGATGACGTTTATCCCGTACTTGTTCGTCGGCTTCACGTACATGAAGCGCACCTTGTCCCCGACGAGTATCTGGTCGTAGTACTTCGTGAGCTTGAGGTTGTCGAGGATGTGGTTGTAGAACGTGCACGCCTTGGCTATCCCCGACGTCCCCTTCGCCATCTCGAGGAAGCCCGTCGACTCCTTCTCCGTGCCGTACCCCTTCCAGAAGGCTATCTCGTCGACGTCGAGCTTGACGAACCTCTCGTACGCGGTCGAGAGGTACTTCCTGAAGTCGTCCGCGGTCCATTCGTCGCGGAGGACGCCGCTGTATATGTCGGCGAGGAACTCCTTGACCGTCGGGGGGATGTTCCCCTTCTTGAGCTCGATTCCGGAATACTTTATCTTGTCTACGATTTCCGGGCCCTCGGCGAGGATTTTCCGGACTCCGTAGTGCTTCTTCGACTCGTATATCCCGGTGTCGGCGATGTACTCGAGGGAGTAGCGGAGGACTTGGGAATTTTCGGTGAAACAATTGTCCCGGACAAGATTCTGTACGTAGATGTTCAGGTCATGCTCCACGAAATCCTCTACATACTCCCAGTACTTCAGCTTCTGCTTATCCGTCCAGTCGGACATCTTCACCGGGTATCCCATGTCGTCGATGAAGTGCTTCGTGACGCATCCGAGGTTCACGAACTGGCTGTTGTGGACCAGGACGCCGTTTCCGTAGAAGGAATGCGACTTGTCGTCGACCTCGCAGTCGTAGACGTAGTCTTCCGTCGGGCCGACGTCTGTGATGCTGGTTATCTCCCCTGCAACTTCGGACGAACTTTTGTCGTCGTATATGCTTACGACATCTCCGACGCGGAGGTTCTTCGCGTTGACGTTGTCGAAGAAATGGTCCGGGGTGTACACCATGCACACATGGTCCGTCGTGACGACGATTTTCCGCTTGCCGGTCTCGGCCGACGAAACCGTCACCTCGACGAGGTTCTTCTCCGTTTTGTGCCTGGATACACACTTCAACTTGGCGAAACCGCCTCCAAGCGTGCGTATTTCCATTCCGTCGCACCTCAGCAGCTCGTATCCCCGGTCCGTCGTCTCGACCGGATGCCCCGACTCAACCAGGTCGTTGAAGAGCTTTCCTATTTCAATGTTTTTTTCCATGTCGTTGTATATTATACACCCCATTATTCGATTGTCTTCGTGAACACGAGGTTCCCGCAGTCGAATATCCTGTAGTACCCGTTGTTCATCATGTTTTCTACCTCGGTCTGCGCCGGGTCGAACACCTTCAGCACATCCTTCAGCTTGTGCTTCTGGAACACAACCCTCGAATACCGCATCTGCCCCTTTTGATAGAAGTAGTTCGGCCTCGACTTGTGGTCAAGCGAGAATCCAAGCCTGCGGTAGAGGTTCCCGGTGGACCACCTTCTGTCGGCGTAGCTGACGAGGCTCTCCCCGTGGTGCTGGCGTTCAAAGTGCTTCAGAAGCCTGGACGCGGCGCCAGGGACGTGGTACCCGAGCTTGTTGCAGAAACGCAGGAGCTCCCAGTCGTACTTCTTCGAGAACCGGCTCTTTCCGAACGTCATGAGGGAGATGAGCTCCCCGTCGCATTCCAACCCGAGGCTCACCTTTGCGGACACGCTTCCCTGGAGGTGGTTCTCCTCCTGGAACGCACGGCTTGTCTTGGAGTCGACTTCGACAACACTGCACTTTCGGGCGTATACCGTCTTGTCGTACACTCCGAAGAGGTTTTTCACCCGGCTCTCGACAATGGGCCTCTTGTTCAACCACTCGTCTTCAAACACATGTATGAGCTGAACTCCCCTTTCTTCGCAGCGCTCGGTCTTCTCCAGATGGTAGTTGTCAGGCCTGTTTATCGAGTTGTGCCAGAACAGCCCGTCGTATTCAAATGCAAGCTTTTTCTCGGGAATGTATATATCGACTTCATATGGGTGGAGAAGGGTTCTGTCCGACGTCAAAATCCCCCCAGAATAGCAGCTCGACACGAAATCGTCGAACGTACGCTCGTTATTTGATGTTCCGTCGGAAATGAGCGGATAGCACTTAAGGCACCTCGCCGGGTTTTTAAACCGCTTCATGTTGTTGTAGTTTATCTGGGATTCGAATTCATCGCCGCACTTCGTGCATCGCCACCTGAAGCTGCGGAGTCGTCTTTCATGTCCATCAATATCCAAAAATTCTTCACGAGAAAACACTGGAACGGTCTCGCAACCGCACATTCGGTCATAGAACTTGCCCCTAATTGTTTTTGACCTCTGCAGTATAGACTTCTCGTTCTCCTCGTCGGTCTTGGAATCCAGCACGCGCTTTATCTTCGCCCGTATCTCGGGGTTTTTGTACTGGTGTGTATACCCGGTCTTCTTGAGGTAGTTGTCGCTCGCGAGTTTCCGCTTCTCCGGAGACTGCATTGTGTATTCGTAGCCGTAGCGTTCCTTCCGGGTCTTGTTCGACTTCTCCTTCACCGATTCGAGCTGGAACGGGTTCACGACGCCTCTTTCATCAAGCCATTCCTTGAACCGCTTTTTGTATTCGTCGGTCTTGAAGACATTGTCCACTCCATACTTTTCGAGACATGTCTTCTTACGCTTTTCCAGGTTTTCAGTTTTCATTTTGACGCACTTGCGACTACACGCCCCGACATATCCATCTCTACAGTTTCGGACATCTCCGCTATAAACCATTCCAAGTCCAAGTTCGCAGGTTTCACCCGGCTTGGCGTATTTGCATTGAGGAAAATCGTCTATGTCGTGCAAAATCCAATACACCATAGTCGAAAGTTTATGTTTCCCGTCCTGAAGCTTGGGGGTTTTCGATTTCACCCACGCATACAGCTCTTTTTTCTTCGATAATGAAACAAGAGAGCGGGGCTTCATGTTTTTCAACTCTTCGAATTTCTTTTTGTCATCTTCTGTTTTAATTAGTTTCATAGTCAAATACTCCTTGGATATAGACTATGATTAATTACTTTTATTCTCTCTCATAATCCAAATTTGTTTTTCAAATATTTCCACTATATAACTCTATAAATTACATTTTTATGTCAATTTTTGTCAAAAAAGTGCAACTATCAGTGTCGCCACCATATGGGGTAACATATTTTTCTGTGATGT
>Ga0310786_10010492_pt1 | contig 11639 bp, 18 predicted proteins | sample AusTroGonzalo_MG_FD_203881 | JGI IMG/M metagenome (GOLD analysis project Ga0310786, IMG submission 203881) | Bovine rumen microbial communities from tropical cattle in Woodstock, Queensland, Australia - Gonzalo_03 (v2) (version 2) | ecosystem: Host-associated > Mammals > Digestive system >... | reverse complement strand
GCCGGATGGGTAGTAAATCCGATTTACCTTGGTAACCCCATGAGCCACGACCGAAAGCACTTGATGATCAACAACGCTTTCCAAGGCGATGACATCGAGGACCTGATGGCCGTAATCAACCGGGACAACAATCCCGAACTGATACAGGCCATCCAGCTGGCCTCGGTCAAGATAGGGGATAAGGGCTTCCGTAAGGATAAGAGCGCCGAGAAGTCGCTGGAGACCGACTCCTCGCTGCCTTATGAGTTGAGAACTGATGCGACGGATGCCTATGACACCAATCTCCTGGGCTGCCTGATGATGCCCTATGATAATACCAACTATCGATGGGCGTAACTTCTTATTTTACTTTAGGTGTCGAAAGTAAAATAGTGGGAGAGAGTGTTTTACTTTTGGTATAATAATTAAGCAGGTTTTGATATGCTTATTTTGCAGGAGGGCGTCACCCGCCTAAACGGGTCGCGCTATCCGCTCAAACATATTCGACTTGCAAGCAGCTGCGTCTCATACTCGCTCCTATCGACTGACGCACGCTCCGAGAGTTGCAAGGCTGTAGGTCCACACCAAGGTGATGGACTTATAGCCTTGTAACCCTCTCCACTCTCAAAGCCCGTCAGGCTGGCCACAGAGTCGTCCCGACACAGTGTCCAGTCTGCCGCCGGTGGGCAGCATTTGCCGTGCCGTCAAGAGCTGTCCACCGTACGGCCAAAGCGGTAGAAATCCCCGACAGGAAGTCGTCCCGACCTCCTGCCGGGGATTTCTTTTTTGTCGACGCTGCGCGACATTTTCAATAGGAGTTCACAGTTTCAGCACTTTGCCTTTGGTATTCCCCAGAGAAATCGTTCCGAATCCCTTTCCGCTGCAAAGATAGTTGCGGCGGTCTCTGCCTGTCAAGGCACAAGTCGAGCGGATCAATGAAAAATCTCCACACCTGCGGGTAGTATTTTTCGATCCGTCCTTGACATGCTACCGCCTACTCTCTTATCGCAGCAAAAGTTATACGGCGATTCCTGGGGAATGAATTAAAAAAAATGCTGAAAGTGAACGAATTAAATAAAAAAGTTACCGGTTCAAACCCAAAGAATAAATCTCAAAATCAACCCACTATGAAAAAGATTGAAGTATTAAAGAACGGAGAGACGAAAGTCCACGAGGTCAGGATGACCAAGAAGCAAAAATTTGACTATGCCGAGAATGTGCTGCAGTGCCTTTTCTCAATGTCGGAGCGTTGGCAGTGGCAAACCAACTACAACAACGAAAACCCCACCTATCAAGGCATTTTCAAGGCCGCCGCCCATGTGGAGGAAATCCTTGAAACCGAGAAAGACGACATCCCGATGGCGTTCGCTTTTACCCACCCCGAACACTGCGCCATTTATTTCGCCCTTTGTTTCGGTGCTTTCAACTGTGCCGACCTGCACGAAGTCAGCGAGGGCGCAACCTTGGCAGCCGTGGCAATGCTCAAAGTATTAACAAGCCGCAAGGCACGCACCGAAATTTTGGAGGGCTGAAACATGGAAAACACCTACAACCCCCACACGGCCGCCCTGCTGATGATTGCCAACACGGTGGAAGATTACGACGACCTGGCACAGGTGCAAGCCGAGACAGGCCTGTCAATGGCAGAACTTGAAACGATTTACTACTCAATTATTTGAGCCATGGAAACACGCTATTTTGCCACGGGTAACTATCGGAAAGAGGGCAGGAGCGAGACCGCCCACGCAATGAAGAACGGCGAAAAGTGGGCACTTTGGAAAGCCGCCGCCGAAATGGTCAAGTACATTCCGACAAATGCCGTACTTATACCAATGCCATCCCACACGGGGAAGGCCACCTATACAAAAGAACTTTGCAGGCTGATAGCGAGAGAGACCGCCGCCGAGGTCTGCGACATTTTGAGAGGCCGAGAGAGGGAAACCCTCTACACCTTGAAGAAGCAAGGCCGCCACATATTGCCCAAGAAATTAGGCTTTTATGTGACCCAAGAGCCACCCACCGGAAAACACCTTATCATTATTGATAATGTGGTGGCCACCGGCACAACGGCGACCGCCGCCGTTCGTGCCATCGGTGGCGGCATCGTGTTTGCCTATGCAGCCGCCACCAATAGCCAACCACGGAAAGACCTTATAAGACTATACCCAACAATCTAAAACCCCAACACAATGAAACAGAAATTTGTAAAAGAGTACACACTCAAGAGCAAACCCACCCCAAGAGAGAGCAAACAAATCAAGGACAGCAAAGACGCATTTTCCGAGTTTTGCGCCATCTACGACCACGACACGCAAGGCCTTTATGAAACCGCCTTCGCCCTCTATCTGAACCAAGACAACCGCGTCAAGGGCTTTATGAAATTGAGCGAGGGAGGGATGACCAATGTAATAGTAGACCCTCGGGTGCTGATGATGGGCGCCCTCGGTAGCCTCGCAACGGCGATTATTTTGTGCCACAACCACCCAAGCGGAAACCCAAGGCCAAGCGATGACGACCGACAACTGACGAAGAAAATCGTGGCCGCCTGCAAACTGATGGACATCCAATTTCAAGACCATATCGTGATGGGCGCAGGCCGTTATTATTCATTCCGTGACCACGGCGACCTCATCTATTGAACACACACCCACGCACGAGACGGCGACCCACGAGGCCGCCGTTTTTTTTGCCCCAAACCAACGGCGACCCCTCGGCATATTTCGCAAAACCGATGAGGAAATTGCCATCGGCTCGATAGGGCGGCGCGCGGCTGACGAATGTGAGGAAACCGCTTTTTGAAAAAAGCGGTGGCAAAAACCGATTGAGAGACAGCAAAATAGACTTTTCAAAAATGGAACGCCTGCCCTACAAAAATCGCCGCCTTGCGGCGGCTGAACCTTGCAAGGCGGCGATTTTTGTTGTGTCACTCGGACGACAGAGACGGCGACTATCTTTGCCTCAAATTTACCAAGCTATGAGCAGAATCCACATCTCGAAAATCTTTGAGCTCGTACAGCTCCAGAAGAGATTTTCTATCACCTGGGTGGCCGAAGACGGTCACAAGGTGGTCGTGCCGGAAGCGGAACTGACCAACAGGAAGGAGTCGGAATCCGACAAACCGAAGGATGGCATGTACTCCAAAGGCCGACGCTTCAACATCGTGTGCCCGGCTTCGGGCGAGATCCGCACGGTCAACATCGACGCCATTATTGAGTTCAACGGAGAGGAGGTCTATATATGAACAAGCAGCTGAAGAGACAGCCCGATGGACAAGAGTCCAACGGCCTGGTGTACCTGATGGACGATGTCCTGTATAACAAGGAGGCACAAGCCATCCTCATGATGCCAAGCCCCACGGCCACTTTCATCGACGAGAAACACCTGCAGCCCGCCGTAGTTGGCGACTATAAGATAGCGCCCTGGGGCGTGATGAACCTCCTGCCGCAGCATGTCATGGACAAAATCGACCGCGTGGAGGTGGCGGGTGCCAACGCACAGTTCAACTGGCAGGTGTGCTACGGACTCGGCCCCAAGCTGCAGCAGCTGGTGTTTAGTGACAACCCGAATGAGCAAGTGCTTGATAAGGCTGGCAACATCATCGGCGGCAAAGTGGTGGACCGCCTCGATATCACCGGTGGCGAGGAGTTTGACTGGTGCCAACGCTCGGATCTGCCAATGTACTTCCAAGAGGTGCTGACCGACCTGTCGCACTTCCACAACGCTTTCCCAGTGCTGGTACCGACAAAGAACCACAAGGGCATCTACAGCATCGTCCACCGCGAAGCGATGTTCAGCCGCTGGCGTATCGACGACAAAGGCCACATCATCAGCCACCTCTACAGCGCGAAGTGGGACAGCAACCCCGACCCGAAGGAGGACATCGAAGAGTCGTATGTGATTGACGAGTTCGACGATGTGCTCGACATCAAGAGCCACCTGCAGCAGAAGAATCCGCCAGAGCGCCTGTGCTATCCCATCTACATGGCCAGCCCGGGCAGGCCGTACTACTCCTATCCGTCGTGGTACAGCATTTTCCGCTCCGGATGGTATGATCACCTGGCCAGCATCCCAGCACTGAAGAAGGCCATCCTGAAGCACAACCTGGGCGTCAAGCACATCATCTATATCTCGCCCACCTTCCTCGAAGAGAAGGCGAAACAAGCCGGCATCAGCCCGACCGACCAAAAGGCCGCCGACGAGCTGAAGCAGAAACTCGTCAAGGAGATCAACGACACGCTGACTGGCGAGGACAACGCCGGCAAGGCTCTCGCCTCGCTGCAGCGCCTCGTCCCCTCGGGCAACGGGTCGACCGTGGAGAAGTATTTCACCATCGAGAAGGTCGACAACAATGTCCAGGAGGGCGAGTACCTCACCGACTACGAGACGGGCGCCAATGTGGTGAGCTACGCCATGGGCGTCCACCCCAGCTTAATCGGAGCGACCCCGGGAAAGAACTCCAACAGCCTGTCGGGCAGCAATATCAGGGAGATCTTCCTGATGAAACAAGCACTGTCGAAGCCGATGATCGACAGAGCCATGCGCCCATTCTACGCCATCAAGAAAATCAACAAGTGGCCCGCCAACTTCGTCATCACGCTGCCCGAATACACCTTCGTCACCCTTGACCAGGCCAAGAGCGGCAAAAAAGAGACTCAAAACACACAAGCATGATAGTATCGACTTTAGAACAGGTGCAGAAGTATCTGCCCTCTTTCAACATGAAGGTCAAGGTTGACCGTCTGAAGGACTTCCTGGACCGCGCCCAACAGTGGCTCGTTGACCATGTCATCGGTACCGATATCGAGGACATCCTTGAAATAGATATCGCCGAGAACGCATCCGACCCGCACGAGAGGCTTCGCACCCTCGCCAGCCGGATCATCTGCGAGCTCGCCTACCTCACCGCCATCGCCGAGTTGGATCTGCAGCTGTCGGAAGCCGGCTTCGTGGTGGCCAACAACGAGAAGATGAGTCCCGCATCGCAGCAGCGCACCGACCGCCTGGTGCTGTCGATGAAGAGCCGCATGTGCACCGACTGCGACAACCTGGTGAAGTATCTCCTCGTCACGACGGCCTACGAGGATTGGCTGACCACCGACCAGTTCAACTACTTGAGCCGTGCCTTCATCCCGACCACCGTCATCATGCGCCAATACTCGGGACCGATGGAGATGGATTCGTGGGAGGACTTCTACGAGCTGGTTCCGAAGATGGAGGAAGCCCTGCGTGGCCGCGTGGCCGACTACATCTCGAACGACGAGGTGGATGCGCTGCTGACGCTCTACCGCACCCAAACGATGAACGAGAACCAGAAGAAGGTGCTGCGCTGGATCCGCATGGCAACGATGTGCTACCTGAACAAACAGAGCAACCCTGACCACTTCGCCATCGAGGCACGAAACTGGATGCTGGCCCATGAGGCCGACTTCCAGGAGTTCGTCCACTCGGACCGCTATGAACTGCCGAAGCCATTCAACCTGGGCGATGGCACTGTCGCCAACCTGCTATGACGGTAGATCTGACCATACCTACCAGCTGGAAGGAGCTGACCTTGGAGCAGTTTGGCACCGTGGTCGACATCATGCTGATGCACCTGACCGAGCAGGAACGCCTGTTCGCCCTGTTGTGTCAGCTTGCCGGCATCAGGCTCTATGGCGAGCCTACGGGCAGCGGCACGGAGGTGTTCACCCGAAAGAGCGACGGCCAACGCTTCACGATGCAGGACTACGAGATGACCGAGTTCTGCGAGAAGCTGCGTTGGATGTTGGAAACGGAGCCGGACTGCGTTCCCAACCCGTCGAAGTCGGATGCCTACCTCCGTGAGATGTCGTTCGGCGATTGGTTTGAGGCCGACACGCAGTTCCGCATGTACGACGACGACCAGGATCCTGCCCACTTCGACATCATCCTGCCCAAATTGGGCATGGTGGCGAAGCCAATCGAGCCGAAGCTGGCCGTGATGCTGAAGCTGTGGTGGCACTCGGTGATGGCCTCCATTGCGCCGCTCTATCCGAATGTGTTCGAGAAGGGCGACCCGAAGGAGGTGGCGCAAAGGGAGTACAACCCCTTCAAGCAGCTGCAGGAGTTCCACCTGATGCTGAACGACAACCGCCCGCAGGACAACGAGAGAATAGACAACGCACGACTTCACGATGTGCTCTCGGCCTTGGACAACAAGATCGAGTGCCAGAAACGCGAAGTCGCCCAGCTGAAGAGGATGGGCAAACCTCGCCGCAGGCCATGAACCACGAAATACCGGTAAACTGCCCCGTGTGCGGCTACGAGTACGACGCACACCTACACTGGACTCGCTGCCCCTGCTGCGGCTTCGACCGGGAGAAATTGTCACTCCACCGTCGGGCGCAATTGCCACCTTTGCACAGTTCTTTAGAATCTTGAGTTTTGTCATCATAGATGCCGCCCTCCACCCAGCATGTAGGAAGACCTGTTGGGTGTGGCGGCAAACTCCAAGCTCCAAAAACGACATTATGAACGAAGAAGAAAAGAAGATCATCGAAAACGAGGACTACTACGACCGCTCGGGCTGTGGCCCGCTGCTTGTGACTATGTTGGTCATAGGCTTGTTCTGGGTTGGAGTGGTTTGTTTCTTTATATTCAAAAAAACGCACTCATTATGAGAATACTTATCGACAATGGACACGGTAAAGAGACGAAGGGCAAATGCTCGCCAGACCGTGAACTTTTGGAATGGTCTTGGACCAGGGAAGTGGCGCAGATGCTCTTGGAGAAGCTGCTGTCGCTCGGCATCGACGCGGAACGCATCGTCACCGAGGACAACGACATTAGGCTGAAGGAACGCTGCCGCAGGGTGAACGCCATCTGCAACAAGATAGGTGCGAAGAATGTGCTGCTGGTGTCAATTCACCTCAATGCCTCGCCACCCAACGATGGCAAATGGCACGATGCCCGTGGCTTCTCGGTGTGGGTGTCGAAGAAAGGTAGTGCCAATAGCAAGCGCTTCGCACAATTACTGTATGACGAAGCAGAGAAACGGAACTTGAAGGGCAACAGATGGGTACCAAAGGAACGCTATTGGCAGGCCAACTACACCATCATCACTGACACGCTTTGCCCTGCCGTCCTCACAGAGAACTTGTTCCAGGACAACTGGTCTGATAAATCGTGGCTAATGACCTGGGAAGGTAAGTGCTCTATCGTCGACCTTCATGTGGCCGCCATCAAGAAATACATGCAATGAAAGCTAATTTACTCATCATTATTGTTTTAGTATCGGTTTTTCTCGCCGGTTGCCGCGCACACTTGGAAACAAGCGCGTCGGAAGTGCGCTCCAGCTCCAGCGAGATAGGCGTGGAACTCCGCAGAGTTGACAGCCTGTGGAGTTCCCTCGCCGAAAAACATACTATCAAGGTTGAGTATTACCCAGTCATACCACCAGGTACTTGGACACCTGAAACAGGGAGTCCGCTCCCAGCCGACTCGTCCTCCTCCATGCTTGGCCTCGGCCGTCCCTCGGGACGGTGGGATGGGGGAGGCGTCGGGTCGGTGAAGTCCATAGAGATCTCCACCGAGAAGACGGAGGACAGGTCGTCCATCACAGCCGCCGACTCGGTCGTCAACCAGAAAAGCCAATCCGAGGAAACCCTGCAACGAGAACGAGCAACGGAAGCCAAGCACGACAATGGCACGGTCTTCATCGTCGCCATTGCCGCTGCCTTGGCCATCATCGTCATCGTCAGGATCCTCATCAAAATATACCTGAAGAAATGAAGAAGTACATCGACCCCAACAGGGAGCGCTACCGCTTCCATGTGCGCGAAAGCCTCAATGGCTATTCGCTGCAAGTGCTGATCGTCACCTCTGGCGAGAATGTGCCGTTGACTCCCGCCGTGGCTGCCCAGCTGCAGCTGCGACTTCCCGAGAACTACCGACTCCAAGGCTGCACCAGAGAGGCCGCCGAGGAGAGCCTGAAGGAACTGGCCGACCTCAACAGTTGGACCGAAGTGACCGAATGACTTTCTTTTCATCAATGTTCATAATAAAAATGTTTTTCCTCCGTGCCAACAGGTGCGGAGGTTTTTTCAAGTATGATCATACCCATCCAATATGTCGAAATCGATGACGGCCTGCAGCTCATGGTGGAGGCCATGGTAAACGGCAAGGCCGCCCTCATGATGGTGGACACCGGCGCCAGCCGGACACTGTTCGACCCTACGGCCCTGGTCGACTACATCGAAGAGCCGAAGTATGATGATATGTTCGGCACGGCTGCCACCATCGGCGGTACCGACATCGAGCAGAAGACTGTCGTAGTGGACAGCTTCAGCCTGGGCGATGCCGTGCTGAAAGGATGGGAGTTCGTGGCCATCGACTTGTGGCGCATCCGTGACTTCAACCGCAGCATGGGCCTGCCCGACTTCGTCGGCATCATCGGTGGGGATGTGCTGCGTCACCTGAAGGCCACCATCGACTATGGCCGTCGAAGGCTCACTGTTAGAAAACCGCCAAAAATGTAACACGATGCCGGCATCATGTTCGATTTTCGGCGGTTTTTGTACCCGAAAGAGACAAAATGGGTACATAATTGATTCAATATGTACCCAAATGGACAGTTTTGGGTACAATTTGTCTATATTTGCAGCCAAATCTAAAACATCATGAAAAGAAAGATCTTTGTATTTGCTCTAATACTCATGCTGTTTGGCTGCCAAAACGCACCGCAGCAAACATCATCCGAAAAAGAAACGCCCACGGTAGAGAGTAGGGACTTCCGCGCAGAACTGGACAACTTGATCAAAGAGAGCGGCCTTCAGGTCAGGAACGGCGATTATTACGACATAATCAGTTTTGACACCACCTATTGCCAGCGTTTCTATGATCTTTGGAAAGAGATTTGCGAAAGCCCATACAAAAACACACCGGTGTGTAATGATGCCTTGGCAATAAGCGTCTCAACTGCTTTCTATAAAGACGAGATGCTGTCTGGTAAAAGACAATCTACTCCTACCCAGCCTCAAAAGAAAGAATGGGAAGTAAAAATTGGATGCACAAAGGAGTATGTGTTGGACGCATGGGGCAAACCTGACCATATTGCCACCAATGAAAGCTCGGTCGGCAAGATCGAGATGTTATACTACTACAATAGGCAGTATATCATCACCATCGTGGACGGCTGGGTAGAAGAGATGAATCATTATGAATAATTCCCAATTTTGGGAATTTTTTTCGCCAATTTTGGAAATTTCTCGCCATTTTGTGGAAAAATATCGCCTTTTTCCTTGACTTTTTCAAAAAAGGAGTATATTTGCAACGCTTAATCAAGGAGAAATCCCCGTAAGGGCTGCGGAATAAGGCCCACAAAAAGGGCTTTTTTTATTGCCCAAGACATAACAAAAGACCATGCGGTCGCCTTTCGTCGAGTTTCCCTACGGGGTTCCTTGGTTAAGCAGCGAAACGGCGACCGCTCTTTTGTTGCCCTAACTCAAATGCTTAACCAAAATGCAAAACTCAAGACAGACGGCGGGAGAGACCGCACAAAGGACGCTGGTAATCTTTCGTGATTGCCACAGCAAGAACAACATCGTGATGACCGCCAACAGCGACCGTGAGGAAGAGAAGATCAGGCTGCGCGCCATGAGCAAAGGATTCCTCGTGGCCGTGCGAAAGCCGCGTGAACTTATGCAGAACTTGTGTAATACTTATACAAGTCCTGCAAACGCTTGGCACAAACCTTCGGCACTGGAATCAAGGCCGCGTCCGCGTCTCGGAGGCGCCTTCAACCTTTCGCTCACTCCCTTGGCTATGGAAGGAGGTATGGTATGACTAAACTCGAAGCAACAACCCGCCTGTGTGAGATCTCCGCTGGCCTGAAGGACCTCGAAGGACAGGCCACGCAGCTCCAAGTGGAACTTGCAGAAGTCATCGAAGCTCTACAGCAGGAATAAATAAAGAGGCCTTCGCAACGCCCAGGCAGCCTTGCACCATCGCAGGGCTGCCTTTTTATTTGTCACCGCCTCCACTTGCGAAGGGTGTAGATTTGCCGAAAATTCATTGATTATGCTGACACTCTCATACCTTCAAGGCATCCTCGACAACGAGGTGCCAGGACTAAAAGACACCGCAGAACAGGTGCTCGAAAGCGCCGCAGGCTACGACGGCATCATCGAAATTATCGAGACCAAAGGTCTACCCATCGCCGTGATCCTCGAACACAACGAACTGGGCAACTTGAGCGTCCGCCCTGGCGGATTCCAAACGAGTTCACAAAGCATCTGGGTGATGCAGATGGTAGCCGCCGACGAAGATCGTCGTGCCATTCAGCTCGAATGTTGGTCAATGGCAAAACGCATCATCAGCGTGCTTCTGCTGCACTTGGACATAGGCGAACCAAACGACAAACCAATTGCACAGTGGGACCCACACGACATCCCCTATGGCATCCGCAACGCGGGACCCAACTACACCGGTTACGAACTGGTGCTGCACTTCGCCGAAGACATCGACTTAAGCTATCACCCGCTGCCGCAGCCTGATCCGACTCCGACCGTACAACCCACCGAAGAAGAGACCCAAACTGAATCGTGATGGAACTGAACTATGTAGACCTGCGGAAATGGGCTGAAATCGTCATCCAACGATGGGTGATGCGGATGGGTAAAATCGGCTTCGGTCCACAGTCGACCGGGACGCTGATCAACTCGTTCGACTCGTTGGTGCCGTTCCTACGCATGGAGAGCGGCAACGATACAGCCAAGGTGACTTTCGCCTTCCTCTTCTACGGCTACTATTGGGACGAGGGCGTAGGCCGCGGATATACCCGTGGTAACCCTGGCGACCTGAAGAGCCTGGCCGATTGGTCGGAGAAGGGAGGCGCTGGCCACCGCAAAAAGCACCGCTGGTTCAACAAGATTTATTGGAGAGAAGTCAACCAGCTGTCGCGCCTCATGGCCGACCAATACGGCGAAGAGGCCGTCAAGGAGATGGTGCAAAGCATCGAAAGAATGAGAATTTGAAAAATTCAGAGACATGGCAAAGAATACCACAGAAGCGGAAGTAATAGTAACCCTAAACGGTGAATCTGCCCGCAACGAGCTGAAGAGGCTTGAAACCGAAATCGAACACTACGAGCAAGCCGCCACCGAAGCCTATAAGGCTGGCGACAAAGCCCTTGGTGACAAAATGGCAAAGAACGCCGAACAGCTTCGCAAGCAGTTCAGCGTGTCGAAGAAGGAAATGAAGGACTTCTCCGACATGATGAAGTCGTTGAACTCGAAGTCGCTCAACGAGTTGAGTTCTGCCGCCCGGCAGCTGGAGAAACAGATCCGTGGCCTCACTCCTGGCACCAAGGAGTTTGTCGAAAAAAGCAAGCAGCTGAAGCAGGTGAACACCCGCATCAAGGAATTGCGAGACTCCTATCGGGGCCTCGTCCAGGAGCAAAAGAACGCCACCCTGTCGCTGAAGGGCCTCGCTGACGGCTTCAACAAATACTTCGGCATGGTCACCGCTGGCATCGCCGCCGTCACAGGTCTCTCGATGGCCTTCCGCAAGTGCGCCGAAGAAGCCGCCAAACTCGATGATGTCTACAGCGATGTGATGAAGACCACGGGCTTGCTCCATGACGAGGTGGCCGCATTGGATAAGGAGCTGATGAAGATTGACACCCGCACCAGCCGTGAGCAGCT
>Ga0310786_10010491_pt1 | contig 11640 bp, 8 predicted proteins | sample AusTroGonzalo_MG_FD_203881 | JGI IMG/M metagenome (GOLD analysis project Ga0310786, IMG submission 203881) | Bovine rumen microbial communities from tropical cattle in Woodstock, Queensland, Australia - Gonzalo_03 (v2) (version 2) | ecosystem: Host-associated > Mammals > Digestive system >... | reverse complement strand
TTTTTACTTTTAAAAAGATTCCCGCCCCATCACTGTCGGCGCCCATCGGCGGATTCAGTTTTGTCAGTTCCAAGTCGACAGATGTCACGGCAGGAAAGGCTTCCATAATAGTCTTGACGATACGGCCTGCGACATGTTCCAACAGCTGCGACGGTTTGTTCATCTCCTGTCTGACCAGGTCGAAGAGTGCCGCGTAGTTGAGTGTATCCTCCACCTCATCACTCTCCATGCCTTTCTCTATGGGATAGCCCACACGCAGGTTCAGCAGAAAGTCGCCACCCACCAGCCGTTCCTGGGGCAGCACTCCATGAAACGCCCGAAACCGGACGTTCTTCAAGAACACATACGACGACTCAACCTTCATTCTTCGCTCTTCGATTCTTCTTCGTCTTCTTCGTCATGAACGCCGGGGATATACTTCTTCAGGGCACGTTCCACACCAGTCTTCCAAGTGTTGATGCTCTCATCTTTCAGCGAGAGGGAACCCACCAGTCGTACGACATGCTCCAACGGCATACGGTAACGCAGCACACCGGAGATCAGCTTGGCGTAGTTCCAGTATTCAGGATTAAACTTCTCCGAGAGTCCCTCAACAGTGGTCTTGTAGCCGCGTTTATTCTCAAACTGGAAGTCATAACGCTTCGTACCGTCAGGGTTCACCTGTTTGATGATCTTTCCCTTCGTCACCGTCTTAGGCAGGATGATGCCCTCCTCGTCGTCCTGAAGACCTGTAAAGATCTCGTAAGGATAACCATCGAGTAAACCTACAAGGGCCACCCACTTCTCCTTATTGTTCTGGAATCGCACCACATCGCATTCCAACTGCTGCGGACGGATCTCTGTCACATCCGGGCGACGGTACAAGGCGGTGTCATTCAGTGCATGGTCTGTCAGGATAGCGAGTTTCTCAGCGTCCTCCGGTATCAAAGCCTTCAGGCTCTGCTCCAACAAACCGACGATCTTATCCTCCGTGAGGTCACTTCCTGTCTTGGCAGCTACAGACACCAGCGCACTGGCGATATGTCTGAGCAGTTCTTTTTTTGTTTCTGTTTGCATAACACGCGTATTTAACCGCTGCAAAGTTACACATAACTTTTCTATTTTGGGAAACTTTACAAGGTTTTTTGAAGAAAAGTGTTCCGTTTTGGAAAACTTTCACTACCTTTGTGCCATATTTCGTATAATTATGAAGACAATACTGACAAGAAGAACCATCCGCAAGTATACGGATAAAGATGTGAGCGAGGAGCTACTCAACCGTCTGATGACCGAGGCCGCCCGTACCCAGACCATGGGTAACCTACAGTTGTATTCCGTCATCGTCACCCGCTCTAAGGAGATGAAAGAGAAACTGGCACCTGCCCATTTCAACCAACCGATGGTGAAGGAGGCACCTGTGGTGCTCACCATCTGCGCCGACTTCAACCGTACCAGCTTCTGGGCCAAATGCCGCAATGCAGTGCCCGGCTACGACAATTTCTTGTCGTTCATCAATGCCGCTACCGATGCCCTGCTCTATACACAGACGCTCTGTAACCTCATGGATGAGGAAGGACTCGGCTACTGTTATCTTGGCACCACGGTCTACCAGCCCCAGCAGATCATCGATATCTTACAACTGCCGAAGCTCACGATGCCCGTGGCCACGCTCACCGTGGGTTGGCCCGACGAAGAGCCTCCCCTCTCCGACCGTCTGCCTTTGGAGAGTTACGTGCATCAGGAGACCTACCACGACTATCTGGGCATGGATATCGACACCTATTATAAATATAAAGAAGAACTCGAAGAGAACCGCCACTTTGTGCGCATCAACCACAAGGAAACGCTCGCACAGGTCTTTACCGATATCCGCTATACCCGTAAGGACAACGAAGCGATGTCGAAGGAACTCATCGACACCCTCGTCCGTCAAGGGTTCCTTCCACATACGATTTTATTAGGACGTATTTAGTTTACAGTTTACGGTTTATGGTTTATAGTTTATAGATGATAACCTGGCAAGCCCTCCTTTCCGCCTTTAGAAGAAATCATCTATAAACTATAAACTTTTAAACTATAAACTCAACATTACTCCACCACAATGGGTTTGTACTTCGGTACCAGCGCCTTCATGATGCACCAGCCGATGAGATAGGCCACGGCACAGATGCAGAACACCACCATGTAGGCGGCGGGCTTGCCTTCAAAGCCGAAGAAGGTGAAGTTGGCTCCCTGAGCAGCCGCCCAGTCGAAGAACCTGCCGGAGCCGAGGTTGATTGACATCGAACCGATACCGCCTGCCATCGTTCCTAGACCGACAATCGTACCAATCGTTGACTTCGGGAACATGTCACCGATCGTCGAGAAGAGGTTAGCACTCCATGCCTGATGCCCTGCGCCCAGCAGACCAATCAGGATGGCGGGCCACCAGGCGCTATAGGCACCGAGCGGCTGAGCAAACAGGCCTAATACGGGTAAACAAGCGAAGATCAACATGGCACGCATACGACCCAAATATGGGTTCATACCCTTCTTGTCGACGAAATAGGTAGGCAGATAACCACCGCCAATGGAGATGATCGTCACAATGGCATAGAGCGTAAAGATCAACAGGATACCCATCGTAGAGTCGGAGGTATAGCCATACTGGTCACTGAAATAGGCCGGCGCCCAGAAGAGGAAGAACCACCATACACCATCGGTCATGAACTTACCAACCAGGAACGACCAAGTCTGCTTGTACTTGAAACAGTCGAAGAACGGGATGGTCTTCTCTTCCTTGACCTCGTCACGGTTCTGAACTTCAGCCAAGTCACTATCCTGTTCGATATAGTTCAACTCAGCCTGATTGACACGTTTGTTATGACGGGGTTTCTCGTAGAGCCACATCCAAAGGGCCATCCAGATAAAACCGAGAGCACCGATGATGATAAAAGCCATCTCCCAACCCCAGGCACGAGCCAGCAGAGGGATGGTGGCAGGAGCTGCCAGCGCACCCACGGAGGCACCGCTGTTGAATATCGAGGTCGAGAAAGCACGGTCTTTCTTTGGGAAGTACTCGGCTGTGGCCTTGATGGCGGCAGGGAAGTTTCCTGCTTCACCGACGGCCAGAATCATACGGCAAGCCAGGAAGAGCCATACCGAGATGGTAGTCAAAGCAGTGATGCTACCACCAGCCAGACCGACAGCCGTCCATCCGCAGGCTGCATGCAGACAGGCACCTACCGACCATACGAAGATGGCAATGAGATAGCCCTTCTTCGTACCCATCCAATCGATGAACTTACCGGCGAAGAGGTTCGCAACAGCATAGAAAAGGGAGAACATACCGGTAATCGTACCATAGTCACCGTCCGTCCAATGGAAATCGGGGGCTATGAAGTCCTTCCAAGTAAGAGATAGGACCTGACGGTCCATATAGTTGATTGTGGTTGCCAGAAACAGCAGCCCGCAGATGACCCAGCGGAAATTGGACATCTTGGTTGTTTGTACGGGAGTCATATTATAATTGATAATTGACAATTGTTAATTATTTGATGTCGATCACGGGGATATTATCCTTGTCGTTGTAGTACAGGTTCTCACCGGCCATGCCCCAGATGAAGGTATAATAATAGGTACCGGCGGCAGCGTGCATCGACCATTCGGGCGACATGATGGCCTGTTCGTTGTGCAGCCATACCACACGGCTCTCCTGCGGCTCACCCATGATATGGGCAATGGTCTGTTCCTGGGGCAGGTTGAAATAGTAGTAGGCCTCGATACGACGACCGTGGGTATGAGGAGGCATCGTGTTCCAGGCTGCACCGGGATTCAGTTGTGTCAGGCCGAGCTGTAACTGACAGGGGCCCTCTTCCAACACGTCGTTCACGATAAGCTTATAGACAGTACGGTTGTTGCACTCTTCCAGAGAACCGACAGGTCCCCAGACAGCAGCCTTCAACGAGCCCTTACGTCCGTCGAGGGTGATCCACTGCGTCTTGTAGTGCTGGTGGGCAGTAGCAGAGTTCAGATAGAATTTGGCGGGATTCTTCGGGTCCTTTGAGCGGAAGAGCACCTCTTTGTTCACATCCTGGTCCTTGGCGATATGACCACGACCAATATAGAGAGCCTCCTTCGGTGAGAGGGCGTATTCCTTACCGTCGACAATCACCACGCCGTCACCCTGACCACAGTTCACAATACCGAGTTCACGGTTGTAGAGGAAGTACTTTTCCTTGATGCCGGGGTCCACGTCGAGCCCCAACTCCAGGAAGTTCTCCAGTTTAAGGGTTTTATTCACCGGCATCGCACCACCGAAGATGAAACGGTCGTAGTGCGAGTACGTCAGGTTGATCTCGTCGGCCACCATCACCTTCTCCATCACAAAACGCTCACGAAGGGTCTTCGTGTCGTAGTGCTTTACATCCTCGGGATGACAGGCCGTCTGGAAATTCACGTTCTGCTGGCCGAAGCCCATCGTTAAATTACCCATAAGCATTAAAGTCAAAATCGATTTTTTCATTGTCTTATTGTTTTTATTATTCACTTTTACTATTCATTTTCTCGTCGGCGACGATACGTTGACGGTTCCAGACGACCATGGCGACGGTTATCAATGTGAGGATACCAGCGCCTATCCACTGAAGGTTATTCACGCACTTGTAGATCACCCAACCGAAGAGTGAGCTGGCGAAGTCGAGCGCACCGGCCTCGAAGCCCTCGGGGATCTTTGCGGCATTGTCGCCCGTCTGTGCAAACACTGTATGGGCAGCCTGTGTGAAGGCTGGTGCCATATCAGTCACGAACCATAGGCCTATAGCCACGGCTACAAGTCCGACGATAAAAGTTTTCACCACATTACCCTTCGTAAATGGAAGTACCATCACGAACACATAGAACATGCCGGCGAGTGAAGCCAGCGGCAGGAACTCATTGCCCGGTAATATGACGGCCAGTCCTAACGTTACGGGGATGAGCAGCAACGACACCACCAATGTCGTCGGATGACCGATCACCAGGGCGGGCGACATGCCGATATACACCTTCTTGCCGTTGAAATTCTTCTTCACTACCTCCTGCGTCTTCTCGGAGATAGGCATCAGACCGTCGATAAACAGGCGGGTGATTCGGGGGATGAGTTCCATCACAGCACCCATCGTCACACCAAGGAACAATATCTTTTTAATATCCAACTGGGCCAGAGCACCAATCAGGGCACCCACGATGACACCCAATACCAACGGCTCTCCCAACACACCGAACTTCTTCTTCAGACCCTCGGCATCGATATCAAGCTTCGAGAAGCCCGGAATCTTGTCGAGCAGCCAGTTGATGCCCAAGGCAAATGCCGTAAAACTCTGACAGAACGGCTGCGGGATGGAGATGCCATCCATATTCTCATAATATCCCTGGAACTTCGAAGCGGTCAGGTCGGCCATCACCAGCGTATTGATGTAGCACACGATGGCAGCGAAATAACCCCATGCCAGACTCTCGCCCATAACGAAATAGGCCACGGCGCCGATAAAAGCGAAGTGCCAGTAGTTCCACAAGTCGATGTTCACGGTACGGGTGGTCTTCGTGATGAGCATAAGGAAGTTCACGCCCAGACAGATGGGGATGATCAGTGCACCGACAGCCGTGTTATACGCTACGGCTGCTGCTGCTGGCCAACCCATGTCGAACACACCGAGCTGCAGGTTATAAAGTTTCGAAATCTCACTCAGCGGATCGCCGAAGTTGTTCGTCAAGAGGGCCGTCACGATGCCCAGACCCACGAAACCGACACCCACGTAAAGTCCTGACTTCAGGCTCTTTCCGAACTTCAGGCCGATGCACAGGCCGATAATCGTAAACAGGATCGGCATCATCACCGACGCTCCCAGACTGATAATGTAACTGAATACTTGTTCCATTTTTATAATTTTTGACGGGTGCAAAGTTACAAAAAAGAATGCGAACTGCCTTGCATTTGACCATCTTTTTTTACGTTATCGTTTGCAAAATAGAGAGAATGAAAGATAAATATCAGCAAAATGTTTGGTCGTTACACGGGAAATTGCTACCTTTGCCGACGTACTAAACTTTTCATGATGAAGAAATCAACTATTTTAGCATTACTGATGATGATGTCAGCCAGTGCCATGGCTCTCACCCCCTGGAAGAAGGGCGCATTTGAGACAGGCCAGTACCGTAACCTCTTTGTCGAGATGGGCTACAGCCAAGCCGATGTCGACGCCAAACTGAAGGAAGTGTTCAACGATGTGTTCCGTGGACCCAACAAGGTGTATTTCGAGGTGGGCGACTCCATGGGCTACGTCTCCGACGTGAAGAACCACGACGCCCGCACCGAGGGTATGTCGTATGGTCTGATGATCGCCGTGCAGTTCGGCGAGAAAGACATCTTCGACCGCCTGTGGCGCTGGGCCAAGAAGTACATGCAGCACCAGGACGGCATCCGCGAAGGTTATTTCGCTTGGAGCTGTAAGACCGACGGCACCCGTAATGCTCAGGGCGCTGCCTCCGATGGCGAACTCTATTTCATCACCGCCCTTCTCTTTGCCTCTAACCGCTGGGGCGACAACACAGGCATCAACTACAAGGCCGAGGCCCAGCACATCCTCAACTGCATCCAACCGAAGGAATACGAGCCCGAGCCCCGTCCGGCAGGTTTCCCCAGCTTTGGTCCCCAGCAGACAGGCCCCCAAAAGATGTACCTCATCGACCCCGAGACGCAGCTCATCACCTTCACACCCGACGGTTTCGGTCAGCGTTATACCGATCCCTCTTATCATATTCCCGCCTTCTATGAGGTCTGGGCGAAGTGGGCTGACGACGGACGCAGTGATTATTGGAAAGAATGCGCCAAGAAAAGCCGTGAGTACCTGCATAAGGCCATCAACCCACAGACGGGTCTGAACCCCGACATGAGCCAGTACGACGGCAGTGAGATGCAGATGCCCCGTTTCCCGGGTATGCCACAGCGTCCGCAGGGTGCGGCTCCCCGTCGTAATGGCGGCAACAACTTCCGCTATGACTCCTGGCGTGTGCCGATGAACATCACCCTCGACTATGAATGGAGCTGTGCCGACAGTGAGTGGCAGCGCCAGTATGGTGAGACCATCCAAAACTTCTTCTACAGCCAGGGTATTGACACTTTCGTCGACCAATATCGTACTGATGGCACACTGCCCGAGGGCGACGAGATCCTGCAGGCCGGCGGTTTCCGCAAACTGCGCCACAGCATCGGTCTCGTGGCCACCACCGCAGCAGCCTCTATGCTCTGCAGCCATGACAAGAGTAAGGAGTTCGTCGATGCCCTCTGGAACGCCAAGCACGAGCCCTTCGAGGATGGTTATTTCGATGCCTACTACGACGGACTGTTAAGGCTCTTTGCCTTTATGCACCTGAGCGGAAACTACCGCATCATCACCAAATAAAAGAAGGCTCGCGATGCGAGCCTTCTTTGTAAAATCTTCAACTGATTTTTAATCCTGGAAATAGACGCGCTTCACACGGTTGGAAACAGCCGTGAGCACCTCGTATGGGATGGTGTCTATCACGTCGCTGAGGACGGTGACGGGCAGATGCTCACCAAAGATCTCAACCTGATCGCCCTCCTGACAAGGAATGTCGGTAACGTCGATCATCGCCACATCCATGCAGATATTACCCACGTACTCAGCCTTCTGGCCATCGACCAGGCAATAGCCATGACGGTTGCCGAGATGACGATTCAATCCGTCGGCATATCCGATAGGAATAGCGGCGATGACACTGTCGCGTTCGATCTTACCCTTACGACTGTAGCCCACGGTCTCACCTGCCGGCACATGGCGCAACTGAAGAATGGTTGTTTTGAGCGTGCTAACACACGACAACATCCTATTATCACGGGGATCGACGCCATAGAGACCCAACCCGAGACGGCACATATCCATCTGGCGCTCGGGGAAGTGCTCGATGCCGGCGGAGTTGTCCATGTGTCGCAGGATCTTATGCGAGAAAGCGGACTGGAGTTTCTGACTGCCCTCTTCGAAAAGTTCAAACTGACGGGCAGAGAACGCATCGAAGTCGTCGCTGTCGGAACCTACGAAATGGCTGAACACCGAACGGGGAATGATGGCGTTCTGGTGCTTCAGACGGTCAATGAGTTTGAACATGTCATCGACGGGATCGAAGCCGAGACGGTGCATGCCAGTATCGAGTTTGATATGAACAGGCCAGCCAGTAATACCCTCCTTGCGCGCAGCCTTAATAAGGGCATCCAACAGACGGAAGGAGTAGACTTCGGGCTCGAGGTCGTAGTCGAACATGGTCTTGAATGCGGTCATCTCAGGATTCATAATCATGATATTGGCGGTGATACCAGCCTTACGGAGGGTGACACCCTCGTCGGCCACAGCCACAGCGAGATAGTCCACGCGGTGGTCCTGCAACGTCTTCGCAATCTCCACGGCACCAGCACCGTAGGCGTCGGCCTTGATCATGCAGACCATCTTCGTCTCGGGTTTCAAGAATGAACGATAGTAGTTCAGGTTCTCGACCACAGCGTTGAGGTTCACCTCAAGAATGGTCTCATGCACCTTCTGTTCCAACTGTTCGGTGATCCTGTCAAAGCCGAACGGACGGGCACCCTTCAACAGGATCAGTTCGTCGTGCAGGCCATTGAAGGTGTCAGAAGCCAGGAAATGGTTCACATCGGCAAAGAACTGTTTGTCGGCAATACGGATCCTATCGGCCTGAGCCGTGAGTTCCGGACCGATACCAATGAACTTGTCGATACCACGCTTCACGCAGAGGTCGGACACCTGGGTATAGAGTGCCTCGGGCGATGTGCCGGTCTGGAACATGTCGCTGAGGATGAGAGTCTTGTTCAGACCACCCCTAGCCCCTCCTGACTCAGGAGGGGAAACCTGACGGCGCTGCATGAAGTCGAGGGCGATGTCAAGGGAGTTGATATCGCTGTTATAAGAGTCGTTGATGAGGATACAGCCGTGCTGCCCTTGCTTCACCTCCAGTCGCATGGCAACAGGTTCGAGCTTTGGCATGCGCTCCGCAAGCTGCGCCGGTGTCAGTCCTAAGTGGAGCGCCACGGCAGCACAGGTGATGGAATTCTCTATACTGGCCTCATCGATGAAGGGGATGATATAAGTATTCTCCTCATTTTGGTAGAGATAGGTAATACGGGTGTTGGGGGTCTTGTTGACAATCTCCTTCACAAAGAAAGCCACATTCTCGTCACACTGTGACCAGGCAATCTTCTCACCCTTATACTGCATACGACGGATGCAACGGCTCACGGTGTCGTTGTCAGAACAATAGACCATCGCCTCGGTGTCGTGCATCAGTTCCAGTTTCTCCATACATTTCTCTTCCATCGAACGGAAGTTCTCCTGATGGGCAGCGCCCAGGGAGGTGAGCACGCCGATGGTAGGTTGGATAATGTCACGCAGGGCAAACATCTCACCGGGCTGACTGATGCCCGCCTCGAAGATACCAACCTCCGTCTGCTCATTGAGAAGCCACACAGAAAGGGGTACACCAATCTGGGAGTTATAGCTACGGGGCGAACGCACAATCTTCTGTGAGGGTAGCATTAACTGATAGAGCCACTCCTTCACCATCGTCTTACCGTTGGAGCCCGTGATGCCCACGATGGGGATGTCAAACTCGTCGCGGTGACGCTCGGCCAGACGCTGCAAGGCTGCCAATGGCGATGGCACACGCAGGAAATTAGCATCAGGATAAAGGACTTCGACATGCTCGGGTACTTGTTCGACCACGAAATGACGAACACCCCGGCGATAGAGGTCGCCGATATAATGATGACCGTCATTGCGTTGCGTCTTTAAAGCGAAGAATAGTGTCTCTTCCGGGAAACAAAGGCTGCGGCTGTCGGTCAGCAGCCAACGGATCTGTCCATCATTATTACCATAACGACGCGCACCAATCAGCGTCGTCACTTTCTCAATACTGTATTTCATGTTCAATCTTCTATGATCTAAATTGCAAAGGTAGGGTATTTTTCCCGTAACTCCTCTAATTTTAACATAGTTTTATCCATCAGGGCCTTGTATGCCTCGGAATCGGGATCGAAGGGCTTATGACCGAGAGCCTGTTTCAGGGGGCGCCATTCTTCGAGGAAAGCCTTGGCTTCGGGAGAGAAATAGGCATCCACCAGCCGTTCCCAGATATAGTCGACAGCCTGCTGCGAAGGATGGAGCATATCAGAAGCATAGAAACGGTAGTCGCGGAGCTCATCGTTCACGATCTCATAAGCAGGGAAATAAGAGGCTTTAAACTTTGAGCTTTGAGCATTAAGCTTTATGATTACCTTTTGTACTGCTAACAGCAGGGTGGCCTTGGAAAGTTGTGAGCCATGATAGCCGTATTTGCGGTAGCGGATGGGGCTGACGGTGAGGACGATGCGGATGTCGGGGTTCACCTGACGAAGGAGTGAGATCACCTGTGTCAGATAGTCGGCACAAGCATCGACGGAGAGCTCTTCCTCCTGGAACAGAGCAGCTGGTCGCTTCTCACAGTTATCCACTATCTCACCCGTCTCTTTCAGACGATACACGTGATTCGTCCCAAGGGTGAGGAAGACTGTCTGATCAGCCCCCCTCTGGCTCCCCCTACTCTGGGGGAGAAACAGGCGCTGAATGGTATGTAGGATGCTGGCGGGATTGTACATCGTGCCATAGGGATTGACGGTAACAGGAAAGCCCTCTTCACGGAAACGTGCCCCGATACTGTCGGCAAAGCACGAGCCCACGAAGAGCATCCGTTCACAAGGTTCAATCCAAAACCCTGGTTCTGGGATATCCACTATCGTCCTAAACTCCACCTCTTAACTCTAACCTCTAAATTATTAATTCTTAATTATTTTAGCTCCGGCTGATCTGCAGTCCTGTGGTGGAGAGCGACATCTCCACGAAGCGGGCATTACGGTTCTGACGGTGTTCGGTCAGGATCTGTCTGATACGGACAGCCGCCTCAGGATCCTTCGCGATCATATAGAGATAGCCTCCGCCACCGGCACCGGGAAGCTTATAGCCCAGACAGAGATCGTCGATGAGTGCCGTCAGAGCTGCGATGGCAGGCGGGTTTGTACCACTGTCCAGCGCTTGGTTCTGTTGCCAGGTCTTACGCATCAGCAAGCCCATTCTTCGGAAATCATTCTGTTGGATGGCCTCATACATCTCCATCGTGTGCTCTTTCATCTCACGGAGCAGACGTAGTTCGCCGTTATCGTTCAGGAACATCCGCCGTACGATCTCAGCGAGTATCTGTTTCGCCGTACGTGTGATGCCCGTATAATATAAGAGGTGACAGGCTTTATACTCCGGCTGTGTCCACAGGTCGTTGGGCAACCATCTCACCGACGGGTTCTGTTCGAATCCCCTACCCGTCTGCAGGAGTTTTACACCACCGAGTACACCACCGAACTGATCCTGCCAACCACCACCGGTGGTAAGCATCTGTTCGAGCATCAGTGTGCGGTGACCAATCTCATTCTTGTCCCAGCCTAAGCCACAGAAGTCATTAAGAGCCCCCAGAACGGTGGCAGCGAGAACACTACTGGTACCAAGACCACTGCCGGCAGGAACAGCCGATAACAAAGTCAATTCAATGCCCGAGCCAAAAGCTTCAAGCTGGGCTTTAAGAGCACTCCAC
>Ga0310786_10010490_pt1 | contig 11641 bp, 7 predicted proteins | sample AusTroGonzalo_MG_FD_203881 | JGI IMG/M metagenome (GOLD analysis project Ga0310786, IMG submission 203881) | Bovine rumen microbial communities from tropical cattle in Woodstock, Queensland, Australia - Gonzalo_03 (v2) (version 2) | ecosystem: Host-associated > Mammals > Digestive system >... | reverse complement strand
GCTTGTTCCAGCGAATCCGATGTATGCGGAGATAATAGGTCGCTATCTTTCACGTGGCGAACAGGATGCCATGATACGGAGCATCCCCGAGACGCCTTGGGTGAAGGACAATGGGCTGGATATGCCGGGACTGATGGCGGCGTTCCAGCAGTTCTGGCGCGAGAACTCTGGCGCAGACAGGGACATCATGGGCTACCGCGAATCTGTGCCGCATCTCGTGCTGATGGCGTTTCTCCAGCGCGTCACGAACGGTGGTGGGCACATCAACCGCGAAATGGCGCTTGGAACCGGTCGGCTTGATCTCTGTGTGGAATTCCGTGGCTCACGTTATGCCATAGAGGTAAAGACATCGGCCAACTTTCATGGCGAGAAGTCCTATTTGCAGTGTGCAAAGTACCTTGATTCGCTCGGTCTTTCCGAAGGTTGGATGCCAATATTCGAGAAGTCCAAAGAGAAGTCTTGGGCCGAAAAGATATACAGCCGCGACGAAGTTGTGGACGGCAAGACGATCCATGTCATCGGGCTGTGATGCTTTCTTCCTTGTTGTTTAGATGATGACAGGCAAGTTTGTAGGCCGGACATGGCATTTCGTTCCAGTTCAATATATTCGTCTGTGTCATAATTTTTATTTCGTCAATATCATAATACGCGATTGTGCCCGCAAGGTGTTTCATGGTATAATGCGCGGCGCGAGAAGGTATAAGAAATTCAAAAGGAAGCAAGGAAAATGTCTGAAGAAGCATCGCTTGATGGAGTACGGCATGCGGGGACTCCGCATATTGTGTCTTCACACCGCACTAGCGGAACAGTGAGAAGCACGACTGTTTTGTCGGTGTTAGTGTTGGCGGCAATGTTTTGCGTCGGCTCGGTGGTGGCGGACGATCGTCTCTGCTACTACGTTCCGGACAGTGCGGGAGGCTCCGGCGGATGGAGCGCGGCGACTAGGTGGAAGGGCGGGATCGTGCCGTCTGGGGCCGATGACTATGCCGTCATTACGAACTGCACGGCTACCGTAGGTGCCGGCGACCAGGATACCCTTTCCGCCATAAAGGGTATCCTCGTCAACACCCCCGATGCCGTGATAGACTTCAATTCCGACGCGGACATCCACTTTCCAAGGCGCATCAAGGGATCGGGCAAGATCGTGAAGCATGGAACTGGCGCGCTCTACCTCGACGCCACGTACGACTTTCTCGACGCCGAGGGCGGCATTGAAGTCAACGACGGCGAAGTCTATTTCACGGACACATCTGCGAGCGAGTTCACTTACGGACCGCTGACCGTGAACGCGCCAGGAAAGCTCTTCCTCCGTCCAGGTGCCGTTTCCAAGACCCCTGGCATATCCGGCGACGGCGTGATCACGAACACGAGCACGACCGCGCGCCAGCTGACCATCGTCGCGAACGTCGCCAGCAGAACCGGCACGGCATACGCGTTCAACGGCACGATCTCGCCGAACGTGCAGTTGACGTTCAATGGCGCGGAGCGACAGGATTTCCTCTCCGACCAGACGAGCCCGCTGACGGTAAGGGCTTATGCGGGCGTTGTCGGAGTGAGCCACTTCGGAAACAATAGCGGGGCCGGTTCGCTTGGTACTAAAGGTATTGCCATGCGCAGCAATGACGAGCCCAATCTGTTCCGTTACCTGTATATCGGCAGCGGCGAGACGACGGACAAAACGTTTGAGTTCTATGTCAACCCTACGCCGCGGTCCATCATAGACGGCGGTGCGAACGGCAACCTTGTGCTTTCAGGTGAAATCACAATGGGGAGCATCGACAAGATGGCGTGCCTGTATCTCGACGGATCGAACACGACACGGTGTACGGTGTCGGGTGCGATAAAGGAAAGTACCCATTCCTCCACTCCGCACTTGTATTTGACGAAGCGCGGGACTGGCACGTGGCGTATTGAAGATAACGCCAATAGCACGTTCAGAGGTGGCGTCGCCGTTGAGAAGGGTGTGCTTGAGGCAAGCGCCATAAGAGAAGCGGGGGTACGCTGTTCGCTAGGCCGGGCGACTTCGAGGCAGTCGCGCTATTGGACTGCGCCTGACGCATCCAAGGACGTCCCTTACGCGATACTGCTTGGCGACGGCACGGCTCCTGCGGATTCGGTTGACGCGACGATTGGAACTTTGTCGTATGTCGGCACAGAGGACGTGTCGGTGACGAACAGGCCAATCGCACTCGACGGCGCGGGGCGTCTGCTCAATGACACGGAAAAGGCGTTCACGTGGAAGGGAATTACGACGAAGGGTGCGGAGGACGGCGTTCTCGCGCTCGATGGCGGCGGCGTCAGCAACGTTGTCTCGTCCGTCACAAACGGCGCAGGGCACATATCCATCGTCAAGGAGGGCGGTGGCACGTGGCGCATGGAAGGCGACTTCAATGTATCGGCGTTCGACGTTCGCGGCGGTGTCCTAGACCTCGCCGTGGCACAGAACTACAAATACTACCGCTTCAACGTCAAGGAACTTTGGGGCGACACTCAGACTACGCTCTATTTCTCACGCTTTGCCCTTCTGGACGAAAACGGCGTCTGCGTAAACACAAACCTTCTCTACCAAAAGAGTGCATGCGGGAATGCTTCGCTGCTTTCGCCTGGAAGGTGGGCGTTCTGGACCACAGACTTCAGCGGCTGGAATACGTCAGACGGTGGCAGCGCGAAGTTGATCTTTGTAGAGAACGGGGCGACTCCCTCGAGCGCCGAATGCTGCATGCAGAACCGCAGCGGAGTGAAGCCCGTCTTGGGAGACGAAAATAGCTGGTTCAGTTTCATAATGCGGGTTTCGGACGAAGCTCCTGCTATCACAAGGTATGACATATGCGCTTCGGCTAACTACGACACATCCAACAGTCGTCCGCATCCGCGCGAGCCATTCTCGTGGTCTGTCGACGCAAGCCGTGATGGTATAAGCTGGACAGAGCTTGCCTCGGTGGTCTCCAATTCCACGCCGACGACCGCTGCTTGGCAGTGGTATTCGACACGGAGCACTACTTTCGACCCGGCGCAGAACGGATACGCGATCGCCTCCGAAGGCCTAACAGAGTTAAAGCCGAGCGAACTTGACTATGTCGCTGTCGCGGCGGGTGCGACACTTAGGTCCGACAAGTGCGTTTCCGTCAAGGAACTGCGTTACGACGCGACGCGCGGCGCCGGCACGCTTGAGATGTTCGCATTTCAGGGAGACGGTACGATCTCCATCTCTTGCGATAATGCCTTGCGCGGCAGCGTAATCCATCTGCCCTATACGTTCAGGAACTGCACGGGGCTTGAGAATCTGTCCGGCTGGAGTGTGTTTGTCAACGGGGTCAAGACGTGGTGTCGCGTAAAAGTGACTTCAGGTGGGATTGACATTATGCCCAAAGGATTTGTCATAAACTTCTCATAGCGCATGGATGCGCGGGGAATCTTGATATGATCCAATCTGTGTTTGCCGCAGCCGCGATGGCGGCACTCCCCATGACGGAGGTGCCCGACGCATGGACGTTGCCGCGCGTGATGGGGCGGGACTTCTGGACGCTGCAGTGCATGTGCGACTGTGTTGCGCAGAAGACTCCGGGCGTGTACGACCTCTCCGGCATCAAGGAGGCTGCGGTACGCTTTCACTGTACGAAACCGATCGTGCTCAAGGAGTGGAAAAAGTCGGCGGAGTATCCTAAAAAGTATGTCGATCCAATTCCCGAGGCGGAGCGTTGCACCAAGCCGTACAAGGTAACCGACCTCACGTTTGGCGCGAAGGCGCTGACAGGGGAAATTCTCCCCGACCGCCCGTTTCTCCTCTCCTCCTACGTGCAGAGGCCCGCGTTCTTCATCCGGCGCGACGGCTATCCGCTCGCCGATCGCGCGGACTATGCGAAGTGGCGCGCGGCGCATCCGAACTTCATCGGCATAGAGGCGCTGGACGAATTCGATTCGGACGCCAACTACTTCCGTCGGTTCTACGGTACGCTGACCGACGAAGGACTCAAGGTGGCCTACCCGTATGAGGTTCCGAACGAAGGCAGTCCCGCGATCCACTGGGCCAAGACCGCGTTCGACAACACCAGTGCGCTTTTCTTCGGCGAGAGGGCGCTGATTCCGATGTGCAGCAACCAGCCGTCGTTCGCGCACATCTTCGCGGCGGTGGGTGCAACCATGCTCTCGTATGAGGCGACCTCCCAGAGCTATCCGTCGTGGCAGGTTGCTGCGTCCTATACGCGCGGCGCATCGCGGCAGTTCGGCCTCCCGACGCGCTGGTACACGGCGAACTACTACGGCGGCTATACGCGCGACGGACAGGAGCGTTACGGCGAGAACCGCTGGGCGAACTGGAAGGGTGGCAAATGTCCGCCGCCCACCGAACTGCGCGCCTATCGGCCGCACCGCGGCGCGTCCCGCTCGCTTCTGAAGCGTCAGGCGATGCACGGCTGGCTGATCGGCTCCACCTTTTTCGAGACTGAGCACTGGGGCGTGCTTTACGGAGCCGAGACGAACGGCGTTCCCTGCGCCTCGCCCGAGGGGCTAGACTACGAGGCCGTGTACCGGCTTTCAAAGCGCGTCGACCGCGGCATTCCGATAACGCCGCTCGCCGTGCTGACGCCGGTTACGGATCCGATGTACACAAGTGGTAGGTTCCAGAACGCGCAAGATCGCTTCACGCCCGCCGCCATCTTCCACACGCTTGTGCCAATTGGGAAGATCGGCAGATACACCGCAGGCATGATGCGCAAGATGGGCGAGCAGGGGTGTCTTTTCAATTCTCCGTTCGCAGATATGTGCGACGTGGTCGCGCCCGACGCGGGGCAGAAGACAACCACGCTCGTCAAGGCGCTCTCGGCGTATCCGTATGCCATACTGGCCGGTGCGGGCTTCCACCGCGACAGGCTCGATGTCGCCGCACTCGAGGAGTACGTGCGCGGTGGCGGCACTCTTGTCGTCTCCGCCGACCAGATCGGCCTTGGCTATGTGACGGCCGAGATGTGCGGTGTGGATTTCTCTCAAGAGACGGTTGACGCAAACGGCGACTTCGCGGACATGGACGGCGGATTACATCCTCTCAAGGGCGAGTATCGCATTTTTAGGGGGACGCCGCGTGGCGCGAAGGCGTTCCTGACGGCGGAGGGCGTCTCTCTCGCCTACGAGAACGACTGTGGACGCGGTCGCGTCATCACGCTGGCCTGCACGAAGGGACTTCCCGCGCGCTACGCGGATTCGCCGCGCATGTCCGAGGCCGAGTACCTGAAAGAGTTCACAGACATGACTGCGACCGACAAGACGTTCGAGATCTACCGCTGGCTACTCGATAGGATACAGTTCGAGCGCATGCCAGTTTTTGTCAAGGGTAGCGCGCAGTGGGGCGTCAATCGCACGAAGAAGGGCTATCTCGTTTACATCTTCAACAACAGGGGCGTCGTGAAGTTTTGCGATGAGCCGGAGGAGTTCGACATTTCAAAGACGTCCAAAGTGACTGTTGACGCGAGGCGGATCGGCGCGGTGCGGATGTACGATCCGATTGCCGACCGTCCGATTGCCGATTCCGCCGAGGAGGTATCATTTGAAGTTGCCCCCGGCGACATTAGGCTTGTCGAAATCGTGGCCGCAGGACGTTAGTTGACGGGTTAGTGAAGATGAAACGATTGTGTCTGGTTTTGGGTGTCCTTCAGTGCCTTAGTCCGGTCTTTTCAGAGCAGATCGGCATGAAGACCGATTCTGTGTCCTGCGTTGCCGAGACGGAAAGCGCCTACACTGCGCCGAATCCGCTTGCCATGCGCTGGACGTTCGGAGCGCACGAACCTTATACCATGTACCGCAGGGTAGGGAATCGCTCGACGGGCGGAATCCAGGGCAACTGCTCGTGGCTTGATGATTGGTTCAAGTGGTGGGATTCCGAGGATTGCCCCAAGCTCATGGAGAGCCTTGGCCTGAACTGGCTCCTCTGCCGGTTCTACAAGGGCATGGGCTGGGAAGAGGAGAAGAAGGACTTCCCCAACGTCAAGCGCTTCGTGGAGAATTGCCACAAGCATGGCGTAAAGGCCGTCGCCTACATCCAGTATTCGACGTTCTACCCTGAGTCGATGGGCCGCGAAGTCCCCAACCTGATGGACTGGGCGGCGCGAGACCCGAACGGGCGGCCCTATCGCTATTGCGGCATGTATTTTCGCTACGAGCCATGTCCCAACAACCCCGCCTTCGAGGAATACCTGAAGAAGATGATCCGCATTGCGCTCGAGGAGGGCGGTTTCGACGGCGTATTCTTCGACAACGCCTACGTTCAGGCGTGCTATTGTCCGCGTTGCGAAAAAATCTTCCGCGAGCATCTACGCACGATTTCCGAGCCTCAATCCCGCTTCGGCTTTGACGACCTTTCGGGATTCGGATTGCCGAGCTACGCGAACAACGGCAACTTCCACTGGAGTGTGCCGTGGGGCGAGGTACGCGATCCGCTCTTGCAGGAGTTCAACGTCTGGAGGTCCAAGCGCTACACGCAGCAGTTCATGCGTCTGCGGGAGTACGCCCATTCGCTGAAGCCTGACTGCGTATTCGCGGCCAACATCTGCCCATATCGCGCGCCCTACACCGTTGGAAACAAGTCTGTGGATATGACTGAATTTCCGAAGTGCTTCGACCTCGTGATGGGCCAGGTCAACAACTGCCCGCATGTCGAGGGCGACGTGATTGTGAACCGTGTACGCGACCTCAAGTACGCGCGCGAGTTCCCGGCGACGTATTTCGCCTCGTGCGACGGCGCGGCGGGCGATGACGACAACGAGATTGAGGATTCGTATCTTCTGCCGCTCATCGAGGATCTCGTATTCGGCGGTGTCCCGGCAGACCGCACCATCATGGCACCTTGCCCGGAGAAACCCGAATACGTCAACCACGCGCGGCTGGAGCGGCGTCGTCCCATGCTCGCCGCGTTCAATGCGTTCGCTAAGGAGAACCGCAGCCTGTTCGCGGCGAGGGACTGGATGCCCGTGAGGTTCTTCGTCTCGCAGTACGCAATGATGCACTCGCAGCGGTCGCAAGAATCCCTCATGGCGGCGGAAGGGGCGGCCTTGCGCGGACATGTGCCGTTCGGCTATTCGGTTTCGACAGAGGCCGATCCGCTGCCGCACGCCGGTGACGCGGCCGTGATCGTCGTGGCGAACCAGACGTGCCTTTCCGACGGACAGGTCGCCGCGCTTGTTGACTACGCGAAGAAGGGCGGCCGCCTCGTCTGCACAGGTGAATCGGGGCGCTACGACGAATGGAACAGCCAGCGTTTCTCCAACGTTCTCAAGGAGGCGGTCGTCGGCTTGACGAATGTCGTGTGGCGCGAAAAGCACGATGTGGCGAAGGCCAAATACATGACTCACATACGGTATGCGCTGTATCCGCCCGAGAATGGCGTACGTCCGATTCTGGACGACCTGTCGCAGGTCGGGTTCAAGCCTCAGGTCGAGGTGCTGTCCGCTCCCGAGACGATTTTTGCGCAGTACAAGCAGGATGAGGCTGGGAACGTGTGCAGCGTGCATCTCGTGAATTACGAGTTTAAAACGCCCGTCTCCGGTGTGCGCATCCGCGTGCCGGCAGGCAAGATTCCAATGTTCACGGCACCGTTCGACGATGCTACGTCCGGCGGCAAGCCGCGCGAGGTGGCTCCGGGCGTATGGGAACTGCCGCCTTTTATTCGATATGCATTTTGTACTTTGAAGAACTTTTCGCTGGGTGGGCAATAGGCAATCAATTATGGGGGTGTTTGACCCAATGACAGTTCTGGGGTGCTAACATGGCGTTTGGCATGGGTAGATGGCTTGTTGGAGTGGCGCTCGCGGCGCTTGGCGTCGTTGGGTTCGCGTCAACTTTCGTCGTCGCAGGCGAATTGACGCGCCACTGCGGCGTCACGCCCATGGCGATGGTCGTGACGCGGTTCACTTTCGCCGGCCTGGTGTTGCTTGCATGGGGCGCGTGTTCGGCTGAACGGCGGCGGCAGCTTTTTCTGCTGCCCACAAGACGCGATTGGCTTCTGTTCGCCATCGTAGGGCCTCTTGGAACCTGCCTTATGGCGTGGTGCGAGTTCTCCGCCTGCTCCCGCGTGGGTTCCGTCAACGCTGCGATGACCGACGTGATCGCCCCGCTTATGATCTTCGTCCTCGCCGCGTGGCGCACGCGTCGGGCCGCGCCGTGGCAGATTGTCGGTGTACTGTGTGGATTCGCGGGGGCGCTTCTCGTGACAGGTGTCGTCAACTCCGGCGGGGTTGCATTGTCTGCGTGCGGCACCGGTAACGTGTTCGTGCTGGGCGCGGCGACGATGTGGGCCTTGTACACGGTCGCCGCCCGAGATCCCGTAAGGCGTCTTGGTGCCGTGCCGTATACGGCATGGACCATGCTGTTTGGCGTGGCCGCCTTCCTGCCGTTTCTGCCGTTTGCCGAACTCCGCTGGCCTGCGACATCGCGGGCGTGGTGGCTGGTGGCCTATCTGAGCGCGGTGCCGACCATCGGCGCGTTTTGGGCGTGGAACGCGGCGCAGAAGTTCGTTTCCACCGAGACTTTGGCGATGACGGCGTATTTCACGCCGGTTGCCGCCCTTGCGATCGGGGGGTGTTTCTTTGGGGAGACCGCGACCTTGATGCAGCTTCTGGGCACGCTGCTCGTCTGTGCGGCGGCCTTGGTCGAGTTCAAGGGGGAGAAACGGAAATGAAGGTTGTGTTCGCGATGGCGGCCGTAGCCGGCGTGTTGTATGGCTTCGGGGTTGGAACAGTCGTTGCCGTGGCGACGCCCTATCTTGAGCGTACCTGTGCGTTCACTCCTGTGCAGATGTCCACCATCGTGGCGGCGGCGATGATAGCGTCGGGCGTGACAACTTTTCTCGGTGGGCCGATAGCGGAGCTTTGGGGGCGGCGGAGGTCCATCACATGGGCGGCGTTCGGCTATGCGCTGGGCACGCCGCTGATATGCTTTTCCGGCGGAAGCTATGCGCTCATCGTATGCGGCCTGGCGATCCAGGGGCTTGCCATGGGGCAGCACGGCGTGGTCGTGCCGCTGTATCTGGCGGAGGTTTTGCCGCCCGCCGTGCGCGGACGCGGCGCCGGAGTGTTCCAGATATTCATAATCGGCGGCATTCTTGTCTCCGGGCTTGTCGGCCTTGCCGCGGCGTATGTGTTCGGTGCGGCCGATGCCGCCTCCACATCGACCGAAATGTGTGCGTTGGCATGGAAATGCATCTTTGCCGTGGTGGCCGTTCCGGCCCTCGCGCTCTTCGCCCTGGGGCGGTTTCTGCCGGAGTCTCCAGAATGGCTTGCGAAGCGCGTGAATGTCTCCAAGAAAGGCGTCTGCCGCGAGGTAGCGTCCGACTCGTCCGGCGGATCGCTGCTACGGAAGCGTTATGTAGTGCCGTTTCTTGTGGTTGTCGCGCTTCTTTCCTGCCAGCAGGGAATGGGCATGAACTCCCTGCTGGGTTATTCGGTGAAGATTTTCGGGGCATCGGGACTCGTTGGTGCGTTTGCGAACTGGGCCGATCTTTCGTTCAAGGTAGTGATGCTTGCCATGACCGTCCTGGCGTGCGTACTTGTGGACCGGAAGGGGCGCCGATTCCTGCTGCGCATCGGAACGGCGGGTTGCGCGATTGGCCTTGCCGGAATAGTGGCCTCGTTTTTCGCCCTCGACCATGGTCTGGTCAGGGCGTCCACGGCCAGCGGCGTGGTCGTGACGGCGTGCACGACGGTATTCATCGCCGCGTATTCGCTTGGACCCGGGGTTTGCGTATGGCTGGTCATGACGGAGCTTCTGCCGGGCCGCATACGCGCGGTAGGTCTGGGGGCGGCGCTTCTCTTCGACTATGGCATCTCGGCGGGCCTGCAATCCGTGTTTCTTCCGTTCACGCAGCGATTCGGTTTCTGGCCGTTCTTCGCCATCATGGCGTCGGCCGCGGTCGCGTATTTCATGCTTGCGACTTTCTGCATTCCGGAGACCAAGGGCAAAACCCTAGAAGAAATAGAGGAGTTCTTCAAATGAACGACATGATGAAATCGCTTCGCGACACGAAGGTCGAGAAGTCTGACTTGCGCGTCATGGTGATTGGCGCACATCCCGACGATGCGGATAATCTTGCTGGCGGCACCGCCATCAAGTTCGCGCGTGCCGGCGCACGGGTTCGGTTCGTGTCGGCATGCAACGGCGACAAGGGCCACCACGAAATGTCCTGCCAAGGGCTCGCCGCGCGCAGAAAGGCCGAGGCGGCACGCGCTGCGACCATGTTCGGCATCGAACGCTACGATGTGATGGACACGCCGGACTGCATCATCGAGCCGGACATCGCCCAGCGCGATAAGTTTACGCGGTTGATACGGGAATTCGCCCCACATCTGATCTTCACGCACCGTCTCTGCGACTACCATGCCGACCATCGCGCCACCTCGCAGATCGTGCAGGATGTCGCCTACATGCTTGGCGTTCCGCGCTGGTGCGCCGACGTGCCAATCCCAGATGTCAAGCCCGCCATATTCTTCCTGTCGGACGACTTCACTTCTCCGCGCCCCTTTCGTGCCGATGCCATAGTCCCGATCGATGATGTCAGGAACCAGATGCTGGACGCCATGCGGGAACATGTCTCGCAGTTTTTTGAGTGGCTTCCGTTCGACATGCGTATGCCGCCGGAAGATGTCCCATCGCCCTCAGACATTACGGACTCGCGCAATTTCGTGGACAAGTGGTGGTGCCAGATGAAGCGAAACGACGCCCGTCGCTTCGCTGATCAGTTGCGGGAGTTCGTTCCAGAAGGACCCATGCCCAAAAATGTGGAGGCGTTCGAGATGAGCGAGTATGGCCGTACGCTCTCGCACGCTGAAATCGTGCAGCTCTTTTCCTTCCAGCAGGAGCGATAGCCGTTTGTTCGGATATGCTTCCTTACTGGCATGGGGAATATATTTCAGGCATTGCGATGGCATTGCCCTGGATCGTGTCTCTTTGCGGCTGAAGTCTGGTGCCAAGGATGCGAGGCCTCCGATCGTCAAGGATGATGCAAATGTGTCACTGAAGATGGACATTGGGACATCACACAGATGACGATACGGTGGCGGGGGAATCGGTCTTGCACCCACTTGTGTGCAATGTGACTGAATCATATTGACGGACGATTGGTTGGTGGTTGGTTAGTTGGTGGTTGGTGAAAACAGGATACGGCGGCGTGCGCGGCGCGCCCGCCCGGTGATTCGCCAACGGGGAGAACACGGACTTCCAACGGACAAAAATACGGACTTGCAACGGACTGAAAACGGACAGGCTGTGATGCGCATCGATATCACTACCACGGACAAGGATACCGCAATGTGTTCTGCCGATTATTTTGGGTGTATGCAAGCGACGGCATGACTTTTGGAATCGTGATTTTTGAGATTGTTTAGACCCTTGGAATCGTGTAATATAGCCATTGACAGCCCTTTGGAATCGTGATATACTACGGGTAAAGTTTCAAGAAAGGCCAGCTTTATGCGGAGAAAAATATATGAAAAGCTTCTTCAATGGAAGAATAACGATGCTCCTGATACCGCTGTCCTGATTGATGGTGCAAGACGCGTCGGTAAAAGCTATGTGGCGGAGCAATTCGCCAAAGCCGAATACAAGTCCTACATATTAATCGATTTCAACATCGCCCCATCCGAGGTCAAGGACATATTCG
>Ga0310786_10010487_pt1 | contig 11643 bp, 8 predicted proteins | sample AusTroGonzalo_MG_FD_203881 | JGI IMG/M metagenome (GOLD analysis project Ga0310786, IMG submission 203881) | Bovine rumen microbial communities from tropical cattle in Woodstock, Queensland, Australia - Gonzalo_03 (v2) (version 2) | ecosystem: Host-associated > Mammals > Digestive system >... | reverse complement strand
CAAGGACTTTGAGGAATATGTCTATCTGAGCCAACTTTCGCAGGCCTACGGCATGGAAATCGCGATTGAGGCGCACCGCACGGCCAAGCCTTACAACATGGGTACGCTCTATTGGCAACTCAACGACGCTTGGCCCGTGACTTCGTGGTCGTCCATCGACTACTACGGTCGTCCCAAAGTGCTGCAAGAAAGGTTGAAAACGCTCTATGCGCCAGTGCTTTTAAGCCTCGACCAAAAGGATTACGGCGTTTTCGTCACTTCCGACTTGCTGCGCGACATCGATGGCACATTGAATGTAACGGTGTGCGACCTTGAAGGTCATCCGCTGTTTGAACAAGCGTTGAAGGTGAAGTTGGATGCCAATGAGAATCGGAAATTCTTTGTGGACGGTCTAAGTGAATGTTTGCGCAAAGCCGACTTGCAGAAGGTATATGTGAAATTGGAACTGGCCAAAGGCGACACCCTCACCGCTGAGCGCAAATGCTATTTTTCCGCTTTTTATGAACCTTGCCAAAGTGGACTTTGAGGACACACAACTTGCAAAAAGTTACCGTGGGAAGCCGATTTTACCTGCAAAAAGTTACTGCGAAAACTTGTTTTTATCTGCAAAAAGTTACTATATTTGCAGCGAAATACCTGCAAAAAGTTACTTAAATTATGTATAAAAGAAAGATAATCAGGTTTTTAAGTGATTGGAGCAAAAAGCCGCATAAAGAGGCCCTTTTAATCAAAGGGGCGCGACAGGTCGGGAAGACCACCGTTGTGCGCGAATTTGGCAGAAAAAACTACAAGAATTTTGTCGAAATCAACTTTGAGTTGGACCCTAACGCCAAGACCGCTTTTGACGGCAAGCGCGACACAAAAACCATCATCGGGAACCTGTCGTTGATGGGCTACGGACCGTTTGTCGAAAGGAAAACTTTAGTCTTTTTCGACGAAATCCAAAGTTGCCCGAATGCACGCACGGCCATCAAGTTTTTGGTGGAGGAGGGGTTGTATGATTATATTGAGTCGGGTTCGCTGTTGGGCATCAATTATAAGGATGTTTCCTCGTATCCCGTTGGTTTTGAGCGACAAATTGAGATGTTTCCGATGGATTTCGAGGAGTTTCTTTGGGCACGTGGCGTGGGTGAGACGGCTATTGAAAGTTTACGTGAAGCGTTCTTGAACCAATCGCCGGTCACGGATTTTGTGCATGAGCAGATGATGAAGTATTACCGTGAGTATCTGATTGTTGGTGGAATGCCGGAGGTGGTTTCCACCTTTATCAACAATCCTGATTTTGCGGCAACGCTTTTGCAGCAGCGCAAGATTATCCAAAGTTATCGTGACGACATCGCCAAGTACGCCGCCGAACAAAAGACCAAGGCGAAACGCTTTTTCGATGCTATCCCGTCAGAACTGAGCAAGCAGAAGAAACGATTTATCCTTAAAAACATGGAGAAAACGGCTTCCATGCAGAAGTATGAGGATGCGGCTTCGTGGCTTGATGATGCGGGCGTGGCTTATTTTTGTTACAACCTGCATTCGTTGGCTTTGCCGTTCGAGCAGGAGGAAAACCGTAGCCTTTTCAAGGTCTATCTGCTTGACACGGGCTTGCTTTGCGCTCTATGGCAGGATAACATTCAACTGAAAGTAATGAGCGGCGAAATCGACATCAACGAGGGGGCTTTGACGGAGAATTTCGTCGCCGCCGAATTGCGCAAGCATGGCCACAAGTTGTATTATTACGACCGCAAAAGCCGTCAGGAATTGGATTTCGTCATGGCGGAAAACAACAAGGTGACTATTATTGAGGTGAAGTCGGGCGACACTTACAAGCGTCACGGTTCGGTGGATACGGCCTTGCAGGAGCAGCCTGAAAAGATAGGCAAAGTGATGGTAATGAATAAGTTCAATTACGAAAAGACAGAAAAAATCCTTTACGTTCCTTTATATATGGCGGCGTTTGTTTGAGGGCAAGGAAAGTTTTTTTTCGGTAGCCTGTAACTTTTTCGCCCTTTCTCCGTATTACTGATGTTTTTGCGAAGAACAACAGTAAAATGAGAAATAATTAAAACCTAAACAAAATGAAAACAAGAATGATTTTTGCAGCAATGCTGCTGCTGGCCTTCGGAAGCGCGAAGGCGCAAAACCAAGCCCCAACTGAGGGCGGCAAGAATGTGAATACCGTTGTTGTAAACGCCACGGGTGATGTGACTATTCGCCAATCCGACCAGTATCATGTGCTTTGGGACGCCGAACATGAATGGCATGCCAATTACAACATGGCGGACACTGCTGTCTATATAGATGGCACCGCCGATTTCCATGTTATGCTTCAAGAATTGAACCATCTGACTTTGCTTTCGTCAGGCGATGTCAAGTCAGCCGGCGTTTTGAAAGGTAAAAACCTTTCGGTAACGCTTACTGGTTCAGGTGATGTGATACTCGATCTGGATTATGACAATGTCTATGTTTGTCTTTTGGGTAGTGGCGATGTGGAACTTCGCGGTAGGTGCAATACCTTGGTCTCTCAGGGTTCGGGTACTGGGGATTTGGATGTTCAGCATTTGCAGTATGGCGATAAGCGTGAAATGAAGGCAAACATGCCCGACATGGCCGGTTTCGACGAAATCATGGCCGATTTTGGCAAAAACCTCCAACAACTTTCCGACTCAGTGGACTGGAAGAAGTTTGAGCAAGACATGGAAAAGTGGGGCGCCGATATGGAGGAATGGGGCCGCAAGATGGAGAAATGGGGTGAACACTGGGAGAGAAAGTACGACGGAGATGTTGAGCATCCCCGTGGCTGTCTACACCAACCGGCACCCAAGCCCCAAAAACAAGTGAAAAAGAGCCTCCTTTTCGATGCCAACTGGAATGGTTTTGAGGCGGGCTTGAACATGCTGTTCAACATGCCTGTGGATGCGGTGAACACGAACAATGGTGCCCAAGGGATGGGTCTTAGACCGTTGCGCAGTTGGTATTTCGGCTTCAACATCGCCGATGTGGGCATCGCATTCAACAGAAGACATACTGCAGGTCTGTTTACGGGTGTGGGTATCGGCTGGAACAATTTCAGTTGGAACAATGACATCACCATCGAATATGATCCTGAAAATGTGGTTTATACCGTTGTCCCAATTGACCCCAATAAGGTCGTCAAGAACACGAAAAACGGTGCGCTGTTTTTGCAAGTGCCATTGATGCTTGAAATCCGCCCGACGCGCCACATGTATATCGATGCGGGCGTGACGGGAGGTTTGCGTTTCGCGCAGTGGAATCGGGTGAAGTTTGCCGACGGGTCGCAAATCAAGAATTATTATTCGGCCAAGGTGAACCAGTTCAAGTTGGATGCCTCGCTCCGCGTGGGTGGCGACTACATTGGTTTCTTTGCCAACTATGCCCTGCTACCACTCTTTGACATGAGTAATGTGAAGGTGCATCCTGTCAGTTTCGGCTTCAGCATCAATTTCTGAAGATGGTTTGTGAATGAATGAAAAATGCCGCTTTCGGGCGGCATTTTTTATTCGTTTTGTTTTTCTTCCCAGCGTTCCTTGGCTTCCTCAAATTGTTCGCTGACATTGTAGTAAGCAGCCAAAGCCATGTCGGTGGCAGCCTCGGTGAGGTCTTGTTTTGCCTTGCGCACACCCGCACCTATCAGGCTGGCAAAACTGTCGTGGCGGCCTTGGGTCAGCCAAAGGAGGCCTTTCCCGATGAGCGAAAGGTTAAGTTCGTCTTCCTCATCGTCTGAAAAGTCATCGAAACGGTTTGCTCCGATTTGCGCCAATGCGAGGTTGGTGTTCATTTTGTAGGCCATAAGGTCGAAATCGGGTTCGCCGATAGTCAGTGAGGCTGGCAGGATTTGTGCTTTTTGAGGTTCCAATTGTGCCACAAGTGGCGCTTTGCCTCTTTCGGAAATGGTTTCCGAAATCATTCCTGAAACGGTTTCTGCAATTGCCTCTTTTTCTTTCTTAACAGATTGAGGCTGAACGAAATGTATGGTTCTTGGCGGCAAGGCCGAGGTTTCGCTTGTCGTGATGAGCCTTCCCGGAAGGATGGGCTTCAACTCGGCAATCGGTTCCGCTTTGGGCATCGACTTTTCGGGCCACAGCGACACGGTGAGCAGCAGTCCGGCGGCAGCGGCAGCCGAGGCAATCTTGACATAGAGCGGCACTATGGCACGTTGTTTCTTCAAACGTTCCTTGTCCTCAAACTCGATTTGAGGTGCCTCCAATCGGGGCAGTTCCTCGGTGAGTTCGCTCCAATCCAAGCCTTGGGCCGCGACGAAGGCTTTCAATTGTTTCGTTTCGTCGGGGTTGAGGTTACCGTCCATGTAATCAAGGAGATAAGCCTCGTAGTTGTCGATGGTGATGTTCGTTTTCATGGCTCTATGTCGATGAGATTGTCGATGCTTTTCAGTTTGTTTTTCAGTGCGGTGCGGGCGCGGAAGATGTTCACCTTGACTTGCGCCTCGCTCATCCCCGTGATGTCGCCGATTTCTTGGTACGAGTAGCCCTCATAGTCGCGTAGCAGCAGGGCGTTGCGTTGCGGTTCGGGCAGGGTAGCCAAGGTTTTGTGTAAGATTTCGTTGACATCGGGGTAGGGGTTATGGGTCTGTTTCAGGTCGTTGGACGAGTAGTCTTCGATGCTCGCAAAGCGTTGTTTGTGACGGACTTCGTCAATCATGGCGTGGTGGGCGGTGGTGAAGAGATAGGATTTTGCCTTGGCGTAGTCCACCGTCTGCACCTTTTCCCAAATGCGGGCAAAACTCTCCTGCACCACGTCCTCGGCCTGCTCGCGGTTTCGGAGGCTCGAGAACGCGAAGCGGAAAAGCCTGTCGGCATATTGCTCCACGCATCGGTTGTATTGGGTTCTGTCCATCTTTTACAAAGGTAATACGGAGATAAGGCCAAAAAGTTACATCGAAATGAAAAAAAATAGTCTATTTTTGCCGAAAATTTTTGAACCATGCTACTAAACTACATTACTTGGAATGTCGACCCCGTCCTGATTCATTTGGGGTCTTTGGAAATCCGCTGGTATGGCCTGCTTTGGGCTTTGGGCTTCTTTGTCGGTTATTTTGTCATGCGGCGCATGTATCGTAGAGAGAAGATGACAGACGATTCAATGGACAAGTTGCTGATTTACATGCTGGTGTTTACTGTGATAGGCGCACGCATTGGCCATTGCCTGTTCTATGAGCCTGAGTTTTACTTGTCGCATCCATTGAAGATGTTGGCGGTTTGGGAAGGCGGATTGGCCAGCCACGGCGGAGCCATCGGCATATTGATTGGCCTCTGGATTTATGTGCGGAATTACAACAAGTCGCCGAAAAAGAAGGACGAAAAGCAGCGTATCACCTACATTTGGATTCTCGACCGTATCGTTGTTGCGGTGTGTCTCGTTGGGGCATTGATTCGTGTGGGCAATGTGATGAACCACGAGATTTACGGTACGCCCACTTCGCTGCCTTGGGGTTTTGTCTTCCTTCGCGGCGCGGAGCAATTCTGCGGCACTTTCGACAACTACACGGCCTGCAACGCATGGGACGCGCCTTGCCCGCCCAGCCAATGGCTGCCCTGCCATCCGACGGGTCTTTATGAGGCTTTCTTCTGTCTCGTGGCAATGGGCATCCTCCTTTGGATGTACTACAAGCGCGACCTTGGCAACCGTCAGCCTGGCCTGATGTTCGGCACTTTCCTCATCATCATTTTCGGCTCGCGCATCCTTATCGAGTTCCTGAAGAATGTCCAAGTCGATTTCGAGCGCGACATGGTTTTTGACATGGGTCAATGGCTCAGCATTCCCTTCGTCCTTGTGGGCATTGGGATGATTGTTTGGAGTTTTGTGCGGCGGAAGAAGGCGGAAGGAAAGCAAGTGGCATGATTGGAAGAAGGTGTATCGGTCTTCTTTTGGTGGCGGTTTTTATGACCGCCTGCCACAGCCCGCAACGCGAGGCGTGCATGGTACGCCAAGCCAAGTGGACAGAAAGTTTGTTAAAAGAATAAGAAAATGAACGAATTTAGTACTACACTCTTGACAAACAGGTTAGGATTGTATAACTTTGCACTCGATTTTAAAAACAAACCATTTTACAAAAGTCTAACAACCATAAAAATCATCGACTCATGAAAACATTTAGAATTGTTATTGCTCTTTTGGCAATTCTGTCTTTCACAAAAGCCGTCGCCCAGCAAGGCGAAATCCTTTACACCGACCTCGACCCTGATCCATTCTTGAATGTTACAGTGTCGTATGAGCAGTTGTGCTTGGATCTGAATTTTGACACTGTCCCTGACATGTGCATGAGTTATTATTTGGAGCATCTTTGGGTTGACTTTACGATTCGTAGCATCCAAGACAATTTGATGCTTTGCCACGGGCTAAATGATGACGATGTGATTTCTGATGTCGAAGTTTGGCAAACAAGTTGTTATTTTGTTGGCAATCCAGACTCTCTTACGAAAATGGGATTCAGGTATGAAATAGACGGGGACTATTACTATGGATGGTTCAGGACTTATAACAACCTCTCGGAACGAAACTGGTATTTTGATGAATACGCCTTTTGCACCATCCCCAACTATCCTCTGCGCTGGGGTCAAACCTCTTTGACGGGCATTGAAGAAGAGGACATCGGAACTCAGGCTTTCGCCACAGTCCATCCCAACCCCACCACGGGCTTGGTCACAGTTGCGGGCGAAAACCTGAAGCAAGCGGAAATACTCAACACATTGGGGCAAGTTGTGGCCACGGCACAAGGCAATGGCCATTCGCTCACGATAGACATTGGACACCTGCCCGCAGACATTTATTTCGTCAGCATCACCGACGAAACGGGGCGTAAGTGCGTGCGCAAGGTAGTGAAGGAATAGGAATGAACAATCATCCGTGAAGCAGAAAAAGGTGGAAAGTCAGCGATGAATAAGGATTACCACCTCCAAAGGTGGTACGCTTACCACCAAAATTGGGTGTTTTTGCCAAAATTCTTACATCGAAGGAGTGATGAACACGCGCCAGCCGTCGTTGTCGCGGGAGATATAGCCTTTTTCGCTCATGGTTTGCAGCATCTTTTGCAGGGCCGACCTGTTCACTTTAGTGACTTCCTGCAAGGAGGCCAAGGTGGATTGAGGCTCGATTTGCAACTCCCTCAAGATGTTCCCGTAAGTGGGAGTGCGGAATTGTACTTTCTCGCCATCGTACCACCATAAATTCTCCGATTTTTCAATCACAAATTGCGTGTTCATTTCAATTTCATGTGCAACAAGGTCGGTCATGTGTTTGTGGAAAGGTTTGATTTGTGAGAGAGCAGCGTTGGCACCTTCGGAAGGCAATGCACCCACTCTCAAGTCTGCTTTGTGCAAGGCTTCAAGATAGGCTTGCTTTTTGCGACTGCGGACTACAATCATAGGATAATCGTGCCTCGAAAGGATGTAGTTCATCATCAGTCGGGCGATGCGTCCGTTACCGTCCTCGAAGGGGTGGATACGGATATATCGGTAATGGAAGAGAATTGCCAAATCGACAGGGGAGAGACTGCCTTCTTGCTCCGTTTTGTTGTACCAGTCCACCAAATCGGTCATCAAAGAAGGCGTTTCCTCTGGTGAGGCATATTCAAATCGGTCGCCGTAGCGTGTGATGACGCTGTTCGGTCGGGTTTTGTATTGTCCGGCATGAATGACGTAGCTTGTCTGTACGCCGCCGGGCAGGTTGCGATAGACGGTGTAGTCTTCGCGGAGCAATGTGCGGTGCAGTACACGGATAAAGTTTTGTGTGAGCGGCTTGTCTTTTTCGATGGATTCAAGAGCCGTCATTTTCAGTCCCACATCGCTCGCTTTCATTTCTTCATAATCACGAAAATCAGCCTCGCCAATCACTTTGCCGAATATCAACAACAATTCGGTTTGACCGTAAGTCAAGGTGTTGCCTTCAATATGATTGCTGTTGTAGTTGAAGTCCACCGAGAACTTTCTGCTTAATCGGGTTCTGTCCTTCTCCGAAAGGGGTTGGATGGCCTTCCATCTTTCCAAAGCCGTTTGTAATTTCTTCGATTCCATTTTTAGGTTTTATTCATTTACCACCAAATTTAGTGGTAAGCGTACCACCAAATTGACTGCAAAATTACAACTTTTCTCTGAAACAAGCAGAATTTGCCCGATTTTTACAAAAACCAGCACCCAATCATTGGGCGCTGGTTTTCGTTTCAAGGCACTCGCGGCTCACTCCCCGTAATACAAAGTCATATACTCCATCATTCGGTCGGAAATCGTTTCGCTGATTTCGTCGCGCTGGTAACGTTTGGCCACGTCGCCGAAGTGCTTGAGGAGGCTCATGCCCTCGTCGATGTCTTCTCCGTAGTATTGCCTGAACTTGGGCTTCATGCTGCCGTAATACTTTATCTTGTCGCAGTAGTTGTTGACCAACTTCATCATGTAGTCGTCGCCTTTCACGGTGTCGCCGCAGAGGTAGTACATCTCGGGGAACTGGTAGGTGCGGATTTCGACGGGGAATTTCTCGTTCGGGAAGAACTCCTGGAACTTGTCCATCACGATGACGGCGGAATCGAATTGGGCATGGTTGACCAAGGCTTGCGCCAAGCGCGAATAGGCCAACTGCGCGTATTGGAGGTTGCGCATACTCTCACGGTCGGGCACCACGCCTTCTTGGTTCATGCTGCCCCAGTTGGTGATGCCTTCATTGGCCTTGGTGACCAGCAGGTCGTAACTGCCGTCGCGGTACACGCCGCCGTATCTCTTGAGGTAATCCTCAGCCTCAACGGGGATGAAACGGTAGGCCAAGCCTTCCATGTGGAGGTACTTGTCGATGCCCAAAGTCTTCGACATGTCGCTGAACGAGGTGAAATACACCGGACGTTCCCAGTTGTTGGTGGCCATGAAGTCGAGAAGCATGAGGCCGCTCTTGTAGATGGCACGGCTGTCCTTGATGTCCCATTCGATAACGTCGACGATGCGGTCTTTCATGCTCTCGGGCACGATGCCGTTGCGGAGGCAGGCTTCCTTGTCAACAGTGAGTTTCACGCTGCGGCAGGGGATGTAGTTGTAGGAACCTCCGGGATAGCGTTTTACGGCTTTCGGGTTATGGATGAAGTCGATAATCTGCTTCAGTTCCACACGCTTGTCCTTGAAGTATTCTTCCTCTTCGATGGGAACCGACTCGTTCACACCGTTGTCGTATTCCTTCGGGGTCAAGGTGAGCGGAAGTTTCTCCGATTCATACACCTTGCGGCCCATCTGGTGGACGTACCAATAGCCGCCTGAAAGCATGTAGTTGCACACGCGCACATCGGTGCGGAAGCCTTCCACCTCCTGCACGTACCACAAGGGGAAGGTGTCGTTGTCGCCACGAGTGAAGATGACCGCGTTGGGCGGCAGTTGGGCTAAGTAGTTCCTTGCCCAGTCGCGGGCCGAGGTCTTGCCCGAGCGGTTGTGCTCCTCCCAACCGTTGCTTGCCAACACGCAAGGCACGGCCAAGAAGCAGGCCAAACCAACAGCCACGGTGGTTACCATGCTGTTTTTCTTGGTCAACTTGCCAATCAAGTCGATGAGGGCAATCACGCCGAAGCCAATCCAGATGGCGAAGGCGTAGAACGAGCCTGCATAACTGTAGTCACGCTCACGGGGCTGCTGCGGGGTTTGGTTCAGGTAGATGACGATGGCCAAGCCCGTCAGGAAGAAGAGCAGGAAGATGATCCAACTTTGCTTCAGGTCGCGCTTGAGCAGCCAGAACAGGCCGATGAGGCCAAGCAGCAAGGGCAGGAAATAATAGGTGGTGCGGCCCGGATTTTGCAGGCAGGCGGGGATGTTGTCTTGGTCGCCGAGGCGGGCATTGTCGATGGCGCTGATGCCGCTGAGCCAATTGCCGTGGTTGAGTTCGCCTTGGCTCTCGATGTCGTTCTGACGGCCCACGAAGTTCCACATGAAGTAGCGCCAATACATCCAATTGCATTGGTAGTCAATGAAGAATCTCAAATTCTGCCCGAAGGTCGGCTTGTTGACGGTGAGCACTTCGCCCAAGTAGTTCCTGACGCGCACTGGGGTTCCCGTGACGGCACCTTTCTCGTTCATGCGATAACTGTCGTATCGGTCTGAGTGTGTGCCTCTTTGCATACTCCACATGCGCGGGAACAAGGTCTTCATCTCGTCGGGATAGTCGGGCATGCTGCGCTTGTTGTCGTCGGTGATGACGTATTTGCCGGCTTCCTTGTCCTTCACATAAACGGGTGTGCCGTCAACCCAATCGGAGATGGGCGCGTTGTAATAAGGGCCGTACAGCAAAGGCCAACTGCCGTATTGGTCGCGGTTGATGTAGGCTAACATCGAAAGGGCTTCCTTGGGTTCGTTCTCGTTGATGGGCGGGTTGGTGTTGGCCCTGATAATCAGCATGAAGAACGAGGAATAGCCAATCAGGATGAACATCAGCGAAAGGATGGCGGTGTTCCAAATCAACTTGCCGCGCTTGGCGGTGTACCACAATCCCCAGATGATGAGGCCGATGATGACGGCGAAGAATACGATGGAGCCAAGGTTGAACGGCGCGCCGAGCGTGTTCACGAAGAACAGTTCCGTCTTGCCCGCCAGATTGATGACTTGCGGCACGAGGAACATGTTGAGGAACCACAGCAAGACGAGGGAAACGACACCAGCCAGCACAAAGCCTCCGAACGAGGTCTTTTTCCACTTCTTGAAATAAACCACATAGACGATGGCAGGCACGCAAAGCAGGTTCAGCAGGTGCACGCCGATGGAAAGGCCGACGAGGAATGCAATGAAAACAAACCATCGGTAACTTTTCGGGTCGTCGGAAACTTGCTCCCATTTCAGGATGGCCCAGAAGGTAACGGCGGTGAAGAACGACGACATGGCATAAACCTCGCCCTCCACGGCATTGAACCAGAACGATTCGGTGAAGGTGTAGGCCACCGCGCCGACGAAACCGGCCAGCAGCACACCTATTTTATTTACCCAAGGCGCGTCTTCGCCCTTTTTCATCCACACTTTTCGCGCCATCATAGTGATGGTCCAGAAAAGGAAAACGATAGTGAGGCCGCTGCAAATGGCCGACATCACGTTGACCATCATGGCCACCTTTGTGACATCGCCGCCCGCAAAAAGCGAGAAGAATCGCCCAATCATCTGGAACAATGGTGCCCCGGGCGGGTGCCCCACTTGCAGTTTGTAAGCCGTTGAAATGTACTCGCCGCAGTCCCACCAACTCACGGTAGGCTCAAGCGTGAGGAAGTACACGACGGTGGCAATCAGTCCAGCCAACCATCCTGTAATGTTGTTTAACCTTTTGAAAGTCATAATGATATAAAACTATTTGTTGATTTTTCGTAGGGTTTTGGCCTTTGCCAAACGGCAAAAATACGGATTTTTGGCATAGGAGCGTTTGAAAAACGATAAAAACGTTTTTGTAGTATCGGAAAGCAAATTTTTTGAAAAAAATCGAAAAAAACGCTTGCGCGTAACGAAATTAGTTGTACTTTTGCAGCCGCATTCAGCAATGAATGGTGTCGAGTGGTGTAATGGCAGCACTGCAGATTTTGGTTCTGCCTGTCAAGGTTCGAATCCTTGCTCGACAACTTGAGGTGGAAGAAAAGACCTGCTACTTTGAGTAACAGGTTTTTTTATTGTAAAA